>VFSW01005572.1_pt1 | contig 18600 bp, 17 predicted proteins | sample 5358111 | NCBI WGS metagenome assembly VFSW01 (sample SAMN11554181, study PRJNA540505) | mine drainage metagenome | isolation source: sediment from site ElyBrook_90M | place: USA: Ely Copper Mine, Vershire, VT | collected 2017 | reverse complement strand
GCGCGCGCGGCACGCCGGGCAGCAGGGCGAACGCCGCCTGATAGAGTTTCGGGTGGGGCTTGCCGTACCAGCGGACGAAGCCGCCCTCGTTGCGATAGGCTTCGGCGAGGGTGCCGGCGCCAGGGTGCAAGGTGCCGCCGGCCAGCATCAGCCGATCGGGGTTGGTGCAGACCAGCGGCACGCCGCGCGCGATGCCGGGGCGGATGTTCGCCCAGAGCGCGTCGTAACCGTAGCGATCGGTCTGCGAGCCGGCCAGCATGATCAGATCGGCTTGTTCGATGCTGTCGACCGCTTCGATGTCGAACCCATCGAGGATGTCGAGTGCTGGATCGCGCGCCAGCAGCAGCACGCGGCAGCGGCTTTGCAGGCAGGGCAAAGGGTCTTCGTGCAGCGCGGCCCAGCCGATTTCACCCGAGCAGAGCGAGGCATCGTAGCAATCGGGCGTGAAGCCCATGGCATCGAGCCGGGCGTTGTTGTTGGGGGCGCGGCGGCCAGAGTTGGAGAGCAGAATGATCCGCTTGCCCGCGGCACGGATTGCGCGCAGGGATTCGATGGCACCGGGATAGGGGCGTTCGCCGTCGTGGATCGTGCCGAACTGGTCGATCAGGAACGCATCGGCATCCTCGGCCAGGGCGGACAGGCCGGGGATTTCGCCTACCCGCATCATGCCAGCCCCCGCAGCGCGAGGCGCGCAGTGCCGTAGGCTGCCTCGGTCTGGGCGGCGGCGGTGACATCGACGCCGAGGATGCGGGCGCGCAGCGCGGTCCATACCGGGTTGACCGCACCGCCGCCGACCGTGAGGACGCGGCGCAGGCGGGGCGCGCCGAGGGCGGCCAGCCTGCGGTATCCCAGCGCCTCGATCCGCGCGAGGCCTTCGAGCAGGCCGTGCAGGAACAGCGCATCGTTCGCCGGGCGCGGTGACAGGCGTGGTTCGAGTGTGGCGTCGTTGATCGGGAATCGCTCGCCGGGGGCGGGCAGCGGGTAGTAGTCGAGCCCGGAGTCCCGGCGCGGATCGATGCTGCGGCTGAGGTCGCCGATCTGCGCCGGGGTGAAATAGCGCGCGAGCACCGCCGCCCCGGCGCTCGATGCGCCGCCGGGCAGGAAATTGCCGAGCAGCCGATGGCTGTAGACGCCGTAATCCGGCGCGAACACCGGCTGGTCCGACAGGAGTTTGAGCGTCAGCGTCGAGCCCAGTGCCGTGACGCCATCGCCCGGCTGGTCGGCGCCGGTCGCGAGGAAGGAGGCGCAGCCATCCGTGGTGCCGGCGACCAGGCGCAATTCAGGGTCGAAGCCGAAACGCGCGGCGATGGCGGCCGCGATCTTGCTGAGGATTGTGCCGGGTTCGACCACGCGGGGCAGCGCGACGGGCAGGGAGAGCTGGTCGATCCAGCCCGGCCAGGCGCCGGCGACCGGATCGTAGCCGGTTTTCAGCGCATTATTGGCATCCGAAACGCCGAGTGGTCCGCCCAGGCGATGGGTGATCCAATCCGCTTCGTGCAAGGCCAGATGTCCGCTGGCGGGTTCTGCGCCATCGAGCAGGCGGGCCAGCGGTGAGGTGGTGCCGTGGGCGGCGCTGTCGCGCGGGGCGATTGCGGCGATGCGCGCGACGGCGGCCGGCGTCGCCTGATCGTTGTAGAGTGTGGCCGGGCCGGTCGGCGCGCCGGTGGCATCGGTCATGATCATGGTGCCGGACGTGCCATCGACCGCGAGGGCGGCAATGGCGGCCATGTCGATCGACGGGCGCAGCGCATCCAGGGCTTCGCCAACCGCGCGCCAGATTGCAGCGGGATCGCGCCTGGCCTCGGCCGCGATGCGGGCACTGCCCTGGCCCTGCGCCGCGCCGGCCGGATCGATCGCGACCGCGCGCACGCCGGAGGTGCCGATATCGATGCCGAGGGCTAGCATGGGTTCAGCGGCGGCAGGCCGGTGATGAACCGGTGGATTTCGGTCGCGATCATGCTGGTGGCGACGCGCACGTTCTCGAGCGAGGCGCCGGCGATATGCGGGGTCAGCGTGACGTTCGGCAGGTCGAGCAGCGCCCAGTCATCGGGCGGCGGTTCGATGCTGTAGCAATCGAGCGCTGCGCCGCCGAGCTGGCCGGACGCGAGAGCGTCGGTCAATGCCGCATAGTCGATGATCGCGCCGCGCGTGGTGTTGATGATGATCGCACCACGCTGCATCGTGGCGATGGCCGCGGCATCGATCATGTTGGTCGTCTCCGGGGTGACGCGCGGGTGCAGCGTGATGACATCGGCGGTGGCCAGCAGCGTGGCGAGCGGGCAGAGCGTGACGCCGGCGGCGGCATCCTCCGGGGCGAGGGTTGCGTAGGGATCGGCCACGATGATCCGACAGCCGAACGGTGCCAGCAGCTTGGCCACGCGCCGGCCGATCTGCCCGTAGCCGACGATGCCGACCGTGAGTTCCCGCAATTCACGCCCGGTGCGGTCCGCGCGGTAGAGATCACCGCGCCAGATGCGCCGGCGCATCCCCTCGTGCGCGACGGTGATCTGGCGCGTCTGGGCGAGGATGCAGCCGATGGTGAATTCCGCCACCGCGCTGGCGTTGCGGCCGGGCGTGTTGACCACTTCGATGCCGCGCGCCTTGGCCGCCGCGCGGTCGATGTTCACCGGGCCGCCGCGCACGCTGCCGATCAGCCGTAAGCGGGGCAGACGCGCGATGACGCTGGCCGAGAGCGGGGCGAGATGCGTCACCACCATTTCGGACTCGCCAATGAAGGCTGCGATGTCATCCGGATCGCCGAGGAACTCCCTGATGCCGGCAAGTGCGGGTGCGTCGCTCGCTTGCACCATCGGCTGATCGGGCCAGGGCAGCTGCATCGACCGCACCGCGACCGCATCGCCGCAGGCGGTGTGGATGGCGGATTCGAACATGGCGGGCAGCATGAAATCATCGGCGATGACGGCGCAGCGCCAGGTCGGTTCGCTCAAGGGCTCATCTCCTGAAAAGCGGCGAAATCGTGCCAGATTGCGGCCATGGCGCGGTACTTTGTCACTTCGTGGCGCCAAGCAGCGCGCGGGCGGTTGGCTCATCGGTGATGAACCCGGTCGGCAGGCCGGTGTTCAGCATGGCCCGCAACGCCGCCAGTTTTTCGATGCCACCCGCGACCATCAGCACCTCGCGATGGCGCATCGCGTCCATGTCCACCGCAATCACCCGGTCGTGCAGCGTCGTGCTGATGCGCTGGCCGGCCTGATCGTAGAAGGTGCCGAACGCCTCGCCCACCGCGCCGAGCGCCCGCGCCTCGGCAATCTCGCTCGCCAGCATCATGCCGCTCTGGCAGAGAAACGCCGATTCCGTGACCTCGCCGATGCCCATGACAAACAAGCTCGACCGCGCCGCCAGATCGAGCGTCTCGGTCACGCCGCGCTGGCGCAACAGCACCACCCGGTCGTCCGCGTCGTTCGCGTAGAACGGCACCGGCATGACCCAGGCCGCCGCATGGGTCTTTTCGGCCAGGGCATGCACCACATCGAACGGATTGGCGCCGACCCGGCGCGGCACGCCGCCGATCACGGACACCAGCGTCAGATCGGGCCGCTCGATATGGGGCATGTGATCGACCATCGCGGCCAGGCTGCGACCATGACCGACGCCGATGATGCGATGCGCGCCACTTTCGATCGCGCCATATAAATAGGCCGCCGCGGCCCGGCCGAGGCCGGAAAACGGAGCGACGCCGGGGATTGCCGGCACGACACGACAGAAATTGAGCCCATGCGCGGTGGACAACGCGCGCTCGAGCGTGAGGCACCCGGCCATGTCGCCTTCGATCAGAATTCGGACCAGGCCGTCACGCATCGCGCGCGCGATCAGGCGCTGGACCTTGGCCGGCGGGACCCGTAACTCGGCACTGATCTCGGCCTGGGTCAGCGACGCCTCATAATAGAGCCAGGCCGCGCGCGTCGCCAACTCGGCATCATCGCCGCCACTCCGGTTTCCTCGATCGTTTGCCACCGTGACCTTCTGGGTGATTATTTATTTATGGTTCGATGGAATAATCAGTGAGGCCGGGTACTGTCAATGGAAATCGAGGGGTTGTGAGGGCGTTGGGTGGCGGGTGGCGTGAAATTAAGGCGAACCGGTACCTAGAGCGTTACGCTTTCAGCTTAACGCTTTAGGTTTATGTTTTATCGATCGATTTCACGGGATTAGGCGCCGCTACCGCGTCAACTTATGCGCATATCGCTCGAAAACGGCGCGCGCATCGCTCAAACCTTCCGAACAAGATCGGACGGAACGCCAACGAACCTGACGCCCGGATCATGGGCGGCAGGTTCGACTGTCAACTCATTTCGACAGGGCAAAAATCGCCACCGTGTCGCCGTACGGGTAGCTGAGCTGGAAATTGCCGCCAGCGGCGACGGCGATGTATTCACGGCCGGCCACGCTGTAGGCGATCGGCGGGGCGTTGACGCCGGCGCCGAGGTTGAAGCGCCACAGGCGTTTGCCGGTTTTGGCGTCCATTGCATCGAACCAGCCGTTGCCTTCGCCGGTGAACACCAGATTGCCGGCCGTCGCCAACGCGCCGCCCATCATGGGTTGGGGCATGTGGTCGTTCCAGGCGATCTTGCCGGAATCGACGTTGATGGCCGTTAGTGTGCCATCCTGCACGCCGTGCGGGACGTTCTTGAAGGTGCTGCCGAGCCGGATCTGGCCGGGGATGGCCGGGCTGTTTTTTTCGTTGCTGAACGTCATCAACTGATTCATGCCCAGCACGTAAACCTCGTGCGTGAGCGGCGAGAATGCCGGGGGCGACCATTCGGCGCCGCCGTTGGCACCCGGCAGCATCTGCACGCCCGCGAGCGTGGGTTGGGCGAACATGTTCTTTTGTTTGTCGAACGGTTCGGATTTGCGGATCAGCTTACCGGTTTCGCGGTTCACGATGTAGAACCATGCGGTCTTGCCGGCCTCGCCCGCCGCGGGGACGGTTTTGCCGTTCACCTTGGTGTCGAACAGCAGGACGTTGCTGACCGCATCGTAATCCCACACGTCGTGCTTCACTTCCTGATAATACCAGGCGAGTTTGCCGGTATCGACATGCAGGGCGACGATCGAGTCGGTGTAGAGATTGTCGCCGAGACGCGAGGCACCGTTCAGATCGGGGTTCGGGTTGCCGGTTGCGAAAATCAGCAGGCCACGCTTGGCATCGACCGTGGGCGTGGTCCACACCGTGCCGCCGCCGGTCTTCCAGGAATCACCGGACCAGCTTTTTTCCTTGTTGGTGGTGTTGAACTGCCAGATCTTTTTGCCGGTCTTGACGTCGTAGGCGGCGACGAAGCCACGGATCGGCCATTCGCCGCCGGCGCTGCCGATCAGCACCATGTTTTTGTAGACGGTGGGTGCCATGGTTTCCGAATAGCCGTAGCGCGGATCGGCGACCGTGCTCATCCACGCCTGTTTGCCGGTTGCGGCATCGACCGCGATCAATTTGTCATCGAGCGTCAGCATGAACACTTTGCCATCGGCCGCCGCCGCGCCGCGGTTGACCGGGCCGCAGCAGATCTGGTTGGTGCCGTCGGTGTAGGTGTAGGTCCACAGCGTGGCGCCGGTTGCCGCGTTCATGGCGACCAGGGCCTGCTTGTCGTTCACCATCGGCGTGGTCAGGTACATGATGCCGTTGACCACGATCGGCGTGGTTTCGAAGCTGGCAGTGAAGCCGGTCTGCGCGATCGCCACCGGGGTGAGATGCGCGACGTTGCCGGCGTTGATCTGCTTGAGCGGCGAGAAGCGTGAATTGTCGTAATCGCGGCCGGTGACCAGCCAGTTCGCGCCGCTTTTCGGTGCGGCCTCGATCATGCCCGAGGTGACGGCGACGTTGGCGGTGATCGTCTTGCCGGCGACTTCGGTTTTGCCGCCGGTTTCCGAGCCTGCTGCCTCGGTGGCGCCGGCGAAGGCGGTGTGCGCCATGCCGAGGCACAGCAGCACTGTGGCCGGTAGCACGCCAGCGCGCAACCGGCGCGCCAGCCGGCTCGACGGGATGGAATTTGTCATTGGAAGTTCCTCGTTTGACGTGTGAAGACGACTAACGCACGACGGGTAATCGGGTGGTGTTCAGGACTTACCCGGATAGGGCAGCATGGCGATGCAGGCGGCGGTTTGGTCGGTCAGCGGCGCATCACCAGCTTTGTACTGGTTTTTCTGCAATATATAGGCAAAAATCGACTGATATTCCGCCGGTTTCAGGCTGCCGGGTGCCTGATACGGCATTTGCGCGGTGATGAACGACAGTAATTGTGCACCGGTGATCTTGGTGAAATCGAGGTAGGATTTGAACTTGGCACCACCCAGCGCCGGACCGGACCCGCCGGACAGATCGGTCATGTGGCAGGACGCGCAATTGGCATCGTACAAGACTTTGCCCTGGGCGGCTTGAGAATTTGTGAAATCCCCAGCGGCACAGGCCGCGTGGGCAACGCAGGAAAGTGCAAAGCCTGACAGCGCTGTCAGACCGATCGCAGCGATTAGCCGACGCATGAAATTATCTATCCCCTCGTGCGGTGCGGTACACAACTTTGTGTCTGGGAGATAACAGGAACATGACGATCTTGTAAAGAGCCCACATCCGTGCGGAGGTGCCGCGCGAGACTGCCGGACGCTCACGGAACTCTGTGACCGTCTTACTCGTCGGCCGTCACACCGAGCAGCGCATTGCGAAACCCATCATCCTCGCGCAGGGCATCGGCGGTATCGGTCCGGATCATGCGGCCGGTTTCCAGCAGATAGGCGCGGTGGGCGATTTTCAGGCTGAGGCCGACGTTCTGCTCGACCAGCAGAATGGTCATGCCGGCTTCATTGATCGATTTGATGGTGCGGAATACCTGCTTGATGATGACCGGTGCCAGACCGAGCGAGGGTTCATCGAGCATCAGCAGTTTCGGCCGCGCCATCAGGCCGCGCCCGATCGCGAGCATCTGCTGTTGGCCGCCGCTGAGCGACCAGCCCATCTGGGTGTAGAGCCGTTTCAGATCGGGGAAAATCTCGAGGATGCGCTCGATGTCGGATTCGGTTTCGGCGCGGGTCACTTTGCGGTTCGACGTGCCCATCACCAGGTTTTCGCGCACTGTCAGGCCGGGAAAGACGTGGCGGCCTTCCGGCACATGGGCGATGCCGCGCCGGACGATCGATTCCGGGCTCATCCGGTCGATCGCCTCGCCCTCGAACGTGATGCCGCCGCGCACCGGGTGCAGCAGGCCGGAGATGGTTTTGAGCGTGGTGGATTTGCCGGCACCGTTGACGCCCAGCAGCACGATGATTTCACCCTGCCCGACCGTGAGGCTGATATCGTGCAATGCCGTTACGTTTCCGTATCGGGCGCTGATGTTGCGGACTTCAAGCATATTCTGCATCGTCGCCCAGATAGGCCTTGATGACTTTTTGATCGGAAAGCACCTGGGCGACGGTTCCTTCGCTGATTTTCTGGCCGAAATCCATCACATAGGCGCGGGTGGCGACGCTGGCGACGAAGGACATGTCGTGCTCGATCAGCAGGATGGTCAGGCCGAGATCGTGGATGCGGTAAAGGATTTCGGATAGTGCCGCGGTTTCCTCGCGGTTCATGCCGGCGGCCGGTTCATCGAGCAATAACAATTCTGGACCCGAAACGATGGCGCGCGCGATTTCGACGACGCGCTGCTGGCCGTAGGGCAGGTTTTTCGCCTTGATGTCGAACCGGGAAAACCCGAGCAGGCGCAGGGTTTCGCGCGCCCGCGCGGTGGCTTCGCGATCCTCGATGAAGCCGCGGCGGCGCGCGAACAGCGTGCCGAGCAACCCGACGGTACCTTTCGGGTAATAGCCGATCACCACATTTTCGAGCGCCGTGAGTTCCGGAAACAGGCGGATGTTCTGGAACGTGCGGGTAATGCCGAGGCGGTTGATTTCGGCGGGACGGCGGTTGGTGATGTCGGTGCCGTTAAAGCTGATGCTGCCGGCGGTTGCGGTATAGACGCCGCTGAGCACGTTGAGTGCCGTGGTTTTGCCGGAGCCGTTTGGGCCGATCAGCACCGCGATGTCGCCGCGGCAGATGGTGAAATCCACCCCGTCGACCGCCTTGATTCCGCCGAAATGCTTGCGCAGGCCGGTGATCTGCAGGATCGGGTCGTTGGTTGCGACCGGGCGTTTAAGGCTATGCTGCCGCTGCGCCGCAACCGGCACGGCGGCGCCTTCGGCCGGAGAGCGGAACACCATGTGGCGCAGCGCATCGATCCCGCGCAGCAGCATGCCGTACAGGCCTTGGGGCATGAACAGGATGACGATGACGACCAGCGCGCCGTACACCGCGATGTAATAGGCGTGCAGAAACCGCAGCACTTCGGGCAGGAAGGTGATCAGCGCCGCACCGAGCGTGGTGCCGACGATGGATTCCTGGCCACCCACCAGCGTCATTGCGAAAAACGAGACCGATTGATTGAAGTCGAACACGTTGGGGCTGATGTACATCGATCCGGATGCGTATAGAATTCCACCGAGGCCGCCGAGCGTGGCGGAGGCGGTGAACGCGAGGATCTTGGTCCAGAACAGGCTGATGCCGTTGGAGGCGGCGGCGATTTCGTCTTCGCGCAGCGCGAGCAATGCCCCGCCGAGGCGCGAGTGGCGCAGGCGATAGACGAGGTAGGAGGCAATGCCGAGGCAGGCGATGCTCAGCCAATAGAAATAATGATCATGGCTGAAATCGATGCCGAAAAACGCCGGGCGCGGAATGTTGGAAACACCATCGGCCCCGCCGGTGACGATCGCCCAATTGTTCAGCACCAGCCCGACGATGATCTGAAACCCGATGGTGACCAAAGCGAGATAATGGCTGGCGAGGCGCAGCGAGATCAGGCCGAGCAGAAAGCCGAAGCCGGTGGTGATGATCAGCGCGGCGATGGCGGCAAACCCGAACGGCACATCGTGCTTGGCCGCGAGCACGGCGAAGGCATAGGCACCGATGCCGAAAAATGCGGCCTGCGCCAGCGAAACCTGGCCGGAATAGCCGAGCAATATCGTCAGACCCAGTGCCGCGACCGCGTAGGATACCGACAGGATCAGCAGCGTGAGGTAATATGAGCCGAGGCGGCCGCCAGGCAGGAAGATCGGGATCAGCGCGAGCGCGATCAGGAACGGCAGGAATTTTAGGACGGCTCTGGTCATACTTTCTGCGAGACCTTCTCGCCGAACAGACCGCTGGGCCGGAAGATCAGAAACAGGATCAGCACGATGAAGGGAAAGGCGTCGCGGTAGCTGCCGGAAATGTAGGTGGCGCCATAGGTTTCCACGAGACCGATGGTCAGGCCACCGACGATGGCGCCCTTGATCGAGCCGAAGCCGCCGACGATGGCGGATGCGAAGGCTTTTAGCGCGATGGTCGAACCCATACCCGCCGTCACGGTGTAGACCGGTGCGATCAGAATGCCGGCGAGACCGCCGAGGCCGGTGCTGATCGCGAAGATCAGCGCGGTCATGCGGGCGACGCGAATGCCCATCAGGCGCGCGGTATCGGCGTCCTGCGCGGTGGCCTGAAGTTGCTTGCCGAGTTTGGTACGTTCTAGAAACCAATTCAGCACTGTCACCATCACTGAAGTCACGACGATGATCACGAGGTATTGCGGATAGACGAACACGCCATCGATGTTGACGGACTGCGCCTTGAATATGCCCGGCAACTGGAACGGCACCGGGCCGTAGATCAGCAGGAACACCTGCTCAAGAAACACCGAGGCGCCGACGGTTGCGATCATCACCGGCAGGAAGTTGCGCGGCCGGTTGCGGACCGGTTGATAGAGCACGAGTTGGAACAGCGCGCCGACCGCGCCGGTCAGCACCATGGCGAGCGGCAGTGCAACCCACCAGGGCCAGTGCGCGCCGAGCACGAGGCTGACCATGAAATACGCCCCGATCATCGCGAAATCGCCCTGCGCGAAATTCACGACATTGACCGAGGTGTAGATCAGCACGAAGCCCAGCGCGACGAGCGCGTAGATACTGCCGACCGCGAGGCCGGCGATCGTGAGCTGGATGAATTCGACGAACACGCGCCGGGCCGGCCGCGTTACTTGGTGAAATCGTCGTATTTGATCAGCTGCACCTTGCCGCCGGTGATTTTCACCACCGAATAGCCGTGCAGACCATCGCCCTTGTTATCGAAATTATAGACGCCTTCGACACCTTTGTAGCCTTTGACGGCGCGGATGCCTTTCTGGATCGCGGGGCCGGAGGTGCCGTCCTTGGCGATGACCTGCGAGAGCACGTTGATCGCATCATACACCCAGCCGCCGAACAGATCGGGGTCGGAATGATAGGCGGCGGTGTATTTGGCGGTGAATGCCTGGGCCTGTGGGTTGCCGTTGGCCACGAAATCCGACACGCCATAGGTGCCGTTCACGGCCGATCCTGCCAGCTGGAGGCAGACGGCGGTGGCGATCGAGGGTGAACCCATGATCTCGATTTTCAGGCCGAGCTGACGCAGTTGCTTAAGCATCTGGGCCTCGTCTTCGGAGTTTGTCATGTAGGTGGCGAGCAAGTTGGCGCCGGAGCTTTTGATTTTCTCGAGGAAGGATGTGTAGTCGCGCGTCGCGGTGGTGTAGCCCTGGTCGCTGACGACCGGCGTTTTGTCCTTGGCGAAGGCGGTCTTCAGGAGTTGGTTGCCGGCGGCGCCGAACGCATCGGTATCGTACAGGATCGCGACTTTCTTGGCACCCATCGAGTCGACGGCGTAGCCAGCCATGGCGCGCGAGGCGTAGGTATCGTTCGGGCGGAAGCGGAACACCCATTGATTGCCGACATGGGTCAGCATCGGGTCGGTGCCGCCGATCATGGTGGGGATTTTGTCGCGCGCGACGTACGGCAGCGTCGCATTCACAATCGTGCTGCGGACCGAGCCGATGATGGCGATGATGTTCTGATTGGAGGCAAGCTTTTCATAAGCCGAGACGCCGGCTTGGTTCTTGCCCTGGTCATCCTCGACGAACAGCTTGATTTTCTTGCCGTTGATGCCGCCTTTGGCGTTGATTTCGTTGACGGCGAGCTTGGCACCATCGACCTTGTGCTTGCCGCTGAGCGCGGCTGGACCGGTCAGGTCGGCGATCAGGCCGATATCGATCGTTTTGGCGGCCTGCGCGGTGGCGATGCCGAGCGTGGCTGCGAAAACAGCTGCACTGACGAGGCCGGTTTGGATTTTGATTGTCATGTTCGTTTCCCGTTCTGATCGATTTAATTTTTTAGGCTGATCGATTGGTGTTGATCGTATATTAAATTCAATCATCTCCGCAAGGGGCGGACGCGGGAGCGTAAGGGAGAGATGGTCTTCTTTTTTGTGAACAAAAAAGAAGCAAAAAAAACTTCACCAACTTGGCCGTGCCCGCGATACCGCCCATGCCCCAAATTAAAAAAAGTTTTTTGCTTCTTTTTTACAAAAAAAACGTCTTCTCTTGTTACCCTTCCTACATCACCGCCCCAATCTGCCAAGGCACGAATTCATTATCGCCATAGCCGAGAATCTCGGATTTCGTTGCGGCACCCGAGGCAATCTCGATTAGCCGGTCGAAAATCTGCTGGCCTTTGGCCGCGATGCTGACACCATCCAGGATATCGCCGCAGTCGATATCCATGTCGGATTCCATCCGGCGGTACAGATCGCTGTTGGTCGCGAGTTTCAGGCTGGGCACCGGCTTGCAACCGAATGCCGAGCCGCGGCCGGTTGTGAAGCACAGAACATTCGCCCCGCCCGCCACCTGGCCGGTGGCGGAGACCGGGTCGTACCCCGGCGTATCCATGAACACGAGGCCGCGGCTGGTGACCGGCTCGGCGTAGCGGACCACCGCACTCAGCGGCACGCTGCCGCCTTTGGCGACGGCGCCGAGCGATTTTTCCAGGATCGTGGTCAACCCGCCGGCCTTGTTGCCGGGGGATGGGTTGTTGTTCATTTCATCGCCGGTGCGTGCCACGTAAGCTCGCCACCAGTCGATCCGCGCGAGCAGATCATCGGCGACGCGCTGGCTGGCCGCGCGCCGCACCAGCAGATGCTCCGCCCCATAGATTTCCGGCGTTTCAGACAGGATGGCGGTGCCACCCTGCCGCACCAGACTATCCACCGCCGCACCCAGCGCGGGGTTGGCGGTCAGGCCGGAATAGGCGTCCGACCCGCCGCATTGCAGCGCCAGCACCAGTTCGGACGCCGGAATCGCGGTGCGCGTGGCGGCGTTCGCAATTGGCGCCATGTCGCGCAACGCGGCGAGGCCGGCGGCGATGGTGGCCGGCGTGCCGCCGCTTTCCTGAATCGTCATCGACCGAAACGCGTCGCCCTCGGCAATGCCATAAGCCGATTTCATCCGCGCGATCTGAAACACCTCGCAGCCCAGGCCGACGAACAGGACCGCGGCGATATTCGGGTTGCAGGCGGTACCCCACAAAGTGCGTTCGAGCGTCTCGAACCCCTCGCCGTTCGCGGCCATGCCGCAGCCGGTGCCGTGGGTGAGCGGCACGATGCCGTCGATATTCGGATAGGCGTCGAGCAGGCCGGTCTTTTCGGCCTGGCGCACGATCTGGCGCGCGACCGTTGCGGCGCAGTTCACCGAGCTCAGAATCGCGATGTAGTTGCGCGTGCCCGCCCGGCCATTGGCGCGGCGGAACCCCTGGAACGAGGCGGCTGGCTCAACCACGGCGGTCGGTTGGGACTCGACCTGATAGTCACGGTCGAACTCATGCAGCGTGACATTATGCTCATGCACCCAGGCGCCCGGCGCGATCGCCTGACCGGCAAAGCCGATGATCTGGCCGAATTTATGGATCGGCGCGCCCGGCGCGATCGCGGTGCTCGCCATTTTGTGGCCGCGCGGAATCCGCTCGGCCGCCGTTATCCCCGCGGCGATGCTGCCGCTGGCGAGCGGCTCCAGGGCGACCAGAACATTGTCATCGTGGTGCAGCCGCATGGTGGCCGGTCTTGTCATTGTCTGCCTCGAAAAGAATGCCGTGTCCGGCCTATGTGCCGGAATTTCGTCTTGTGGGCCAGCCATGGCCGGGATTTCGGAGGGATGCGGTTTTTACAAAGAACACCCCATCGCCTACCTGAACCGCATGTGTTCGCTCGTTCTGTCCTTTCTGCCGACCGAGGCCTGGCCCATCGTGATCGCGGCCAATCGCGATGAGCGGCTCGATCGCCCATGGGACCCCCCTGCCCGCTTCTGGCCGGGAATCACCGCCGGACGCGATCGCCTGGCCGGCGGCACGTGGCTCGGCGTCAATCATCACGGCGTCATCGCGGCATTGTTGAACCGCACCGGCAGCCTGGGTCCGGCGCCGGGGAAATCGAGCCGCGGTGATCTGCCGCTGATCGCCCTGCGCGCCACGACCGCCGCCGCCGCCGCCGATCGCATCTCCACCTTAGATGCCGGCTCATACCGCAGCTTCAACATGCTGATCGCCGGTGCCGGCGGCGGTTTTCTGATTCGCGGCCTAGAATCCGGCGCGCCCCAGGTTGCGCCGGTCACACAAGGTATCACGATGATCACCGCCGGCGATCCGAACGATCCCGCCAACCCGCGCATCGCGCGCTACAAACCCCGGTTCGAAGCCGCCCCCAGCCCCGATCCATCACCCAATGATTGGTCGGGTTGGATCGCCCTGCTCGCCGACCAGTCCGCACCGGCCGAAACCACCCTCAACGTCGCGCCGCGCGACGGCTTTGGCACCGTGTCATCGAGCCTGATCGCGCTAGCCCCTCAGGCGACGCTGTTCCATTTTGCCTCCGGCCCACCGGACCGGGCCGCGTTTGTAGCGGTCGGGTTGGGGGCCGCGCCGTAGGCAAGCAAGGCAAGGCGCTCTACTGGGGTCGAGGGGCCGAAACCTCCCGCCGTGCTTGCTGACCACTCACATCCAATCCGGCTCTGCCTCAATGCGTGCCGGGATGTTTTGCCAGCCAGCGGCGCATCTGTTTGATTTCGTGATCCTGGGATTTGATGATTTTGCGGGCCATGCGCTTCAGGAACGGCGATTTGCCGTATTTCAGTTCCGTCTGAGCCATTGTCACGGCAGCTTCGTGGTGAGGCACCATCATCATGACGAAATCCTGGTCGGTTTTACCGGTCATCGGCATCGATTTGGTTGCCTGGTTCATTTGCTGCATTGATTCCACGAACGATTGATCGGCCGGGGTCATGCTGGTTTGGCCCCATGCGAGCGGGGCTGCTGCCAGCAGGGCCAGTCCGGCGGAAAACGCGACGTGGCGGATTTTCATGAATACTCTCCTGAATCGATGGACGCGGACGCTTCGGGAACGTGGTCGTGCCGGCGGGTCGTTTCAACGCCGCTCCTTCCTTGAATACCACCCGTCTTTCATGGGTGCCGCCGGGCCTGACACCCCTCGTGCCGAAGCCGGAACTCGGGCATAGGGTATGGATAAAAATTGCAGGAGCGAACATGAACCGAGCCTCGTTTTGCATCACCCTGGGTCTGGCTGTGCTGGCTTGTGGCGGCATGGCGCAGGCGGCGCCGGAGACGTTGCAGCTCACGCCTGGCAATATGCTGGCGCAGACGCATTCGGGCGCCATTTTGTTCACGGTGACCGGCACGTATCGCCAGCTTGCCGGCACGCTCATGTTCGATCCGGTGGCGAAGACCTGTTCGGTCGATGTCACGTTCCAGACCCGCAGCCTGGCTTTGCCCAATGCGATCATTCGGGGTCAGGTGATGGCCAAGGATTTTCTTGATCCCGACAAATATCCGACCTCGCGCTATGTCGGCACCTGCACCAAGGGCGGTACGGTGATGGCGGGGAAGCTGACCAATCATGGCCAGACGCATCGGTTCGACATGGCGGTGATCTATCGGATGGTCGATGGCAAACTGGCCGATATCGACACGGCGGGGTCGTTCAACCGGTATCATTGGGGTCTCACCGGCCAGTCGATGACGGTGAGCAAGATGATCCGGGTGACCAATAAAATCTCGCTCGATGGCAAGCCGCCTGCCTGACCGCGGCGCATGGGCAAACTGGTCTGGCTGGCGGCCTACCCGAAATCGGGCAACACTTGGCTGCGTGCCTTTATCCATAACTATCTGGCCGACGATGCGGCGCCGTATGACATCAACCGCCTGACCGATCTGACCACCGGGGAGAGCGGGGCGGCGCTGTATCACCGCCATGATCCGCGGCCGGCGCGCGCCTATCGGGCGGCTGAGCTGGCGCTTCTGCGCCCGCTGGTTCATCGCGACCTGATGGGAGCGGATGCGGCGCGGGTGTTCGTGAAGACCCATAATGCGGCGATCGTGAGCCACGGCGTGCCGCTGATCACGCCGGAGGTGACGGACCGGGCGATCTATCTGGTGCGCGACCCGCGCGATGTGGTGGTGTCGTATGCGGCGCATCTGGGGATCACGCTCGATGCGATGATCGCGCTGCTGGCGGACGATCGGGCGGTGAGCGGCGGTGATGATCGCAAGGTGCTGGAGTTCATCGGCTCGTGGTCGCGCCATGTCGCTTCATGGACCGCCAATCCCAATCCGACGCTGCTGGTTTTACGCTATGAGGATCTGCTGGACGATCCGGTGGATGGGTTCGGCGATGTGGTGCGGTTTCTGGGCGCGACCCCGGATGCGGCCCGCCTCGAACGCGCAATCGCTGCGAGCGGGTTCGCCACGCTGGCCGCACAGGAGCAGGCGCGCGGTTTTGCCGAACGCCCGGCGAGCGCGGCCGCGGCGTTTTTTCGCAGCGGCACCGCCGGCCAGTGGCGCACGGCGCTCAGCCCCGCGCAGCGGCGGAGGATCGAGCGGGATCACGCCGTGCAGATGCGCCGGTTTCGCTATCGGGATCAGTAGCCCTTCGAAAAATCGACCAGGGTCGGCGGGTCGCGCCCTTCGGCCAGTGTGGCGAGGTTGGCGAAGAATTTCTCGAGCGTCGCGGCGTTGTAATGATCCGGATCATCCGAGGAGATATGCGGGGTGATGATCAGATTTTCAGCCGTCCAGACCGGATCGCCCGGCGGGATCGGCTCGGCGGCGAACACGTCGAGCACCGCGCCGGCGATGGCATGGGTGTTCAGCGCCGCGATCAGCGCCGGCTGATCGACCAGACCGCCCCGGCCGATATTGATCACCCCGGCGTGGGCGGGCAGCAGCGCGATCCGCCTGGCGTCGAGCAGGTGGCGCGTCGCGTGGGTGAGCGGGCAGGCCAGGAGCAGAAAATCGCTGGTGGGCAGCACGGTATCGAGCGCGGCGATCGGCAGCGTTTCGTCGCAATCCGGGTGCGGATCGGTTCCGAAGCGGATACCGGTGACATGGATGCCGAACTGCCGCGCCCGCCGCGCCGCGCCGCCGCCGAGGCCGCCGACGCCGACGATGGTTGCCCGCCGCCCCGCCACCACGCCCGAGGGCCGGCGCTGCCAGCGCTGCGCGCGTTGATCCGCCGCGAAGCACTGCATCTGCGTCGTCAGCATCAGCATCGCCATGATCGCGAATTCACCGGCGCGATCGGCATGCACGCCGCGATTGTTCAACAGCTTCACCCCGGCCGGGATCATGTCGAACGGCGCCAGCGCATCGACGCCGGCGGCGGTGGACTGAATGAGCTTGAGGTGCGGTGCCCCCATCAGGTCGAGCCGCCGCACCGCACCCGGCGTTGCGATCAGCACTTCGAGCGTATCGGCCGCCGCCTCGTAATCGGCGATACTCTCGCCCATGGTCAGCCGATGGCCCTGGCCGGCGGCCCCGGCCAGCGCCGCCGCCGTATGAAACTCATCCGCCGTCAATTTCAGGAACGGGCTGTCGGGAAACTCGTGGATATGGATATGCATGCTCAACCCTGTTGATGGAAACCGAAATGCAGCAGCAGGAACAGCACACCGCCGATCAGAAAGCCAACCAGCGTGCCGTTGACCCGGATGAACTGCAAATCCTTGCCGACCCGGAGTTCCAGCTTGTCGGTGATGGTTTCGGCATCCCAATTGCCGACGACGCGGCCGATGAACCCGGCGATTTCGACCTGTGCGGCCGGCAGCAGCCGCGCCACCACCGCGCCGGCGGCGGCGGAAATCCGGGCGCGGGTGCCGGGATCATCGCGCAGCATGCCGCCCAGATTGGCAAGGATCGTATCGATCAGCGCCACGCTGTGCCCGCCCGGCCGCCCGGCATCCTGCGCCACGGCATCGCGCAGCCTGGCCCAGATGTCGCGCCCCCAGGCCCGCATGCTTTCGTGCGTGACCAGGCCGCGCAGCGCCGCGCCAAGTTCCGCCGCCCGTGCCGGGTCTTCGGTCAGGCGGATGATCTCGCGGCCGACCCATTCGTCGAAGGCGGCGCGCAATTCCGAGCCATCCGGCCGGACCCTGTCGAGTTCGGTGTTCAGCGTGCTCACCACTTTCGAGGCGATATTGGCACCGACCGCCCAGCCGACCAGTACGCCGCCCTGCTCGCGCACCCGCTCGCGCACGATCTGCTTCAAATCCGCCTCGCGGGTTTGCAGCATGGCGCGCAATTGTTCGAGAATGAATGAAAATACCTCCTGATGCCGCCCGCTCTGCACCAGCGAGGCAAGTGCGCGCGCCACCACCCGCCCGGCGGCCGGACCACCGGCAATGCGCGGCAGCAACCTGGTGAACAACCGCCGCAGCCGGCCATCCTCGACCGATTGCAGCAGCCTTGGCAGCGACCCCGCGATCGCCTCGGCCATCGGCCGCGCCATTGCCGGATCGGCCAGAAACCGGCCGAGCAGATCGGGGATGTCGAGCCCGGCCAGAAACCGCGCGACGTCAGCCTCGGTAAAGACGTGATTGGCAACGAACCGGCCCAGCGCGCCGCCCAGGCGCTCCTTCTGCGCCGGCAAAATCGCGGTGTGCGGGATCGGCAGGCCCAGCGGATGGCGGAACAGCGCGGTGACCGCGAACCAGTCGGCGACGCCGCCGATCACGCCAGCCTTGGCGGCATCGCGCAGAAACAGCGCGCCCAGCGTCGGTGGCAGCCAATAGGCAAAGGCCGCAAGCGCCGCCATCACGACGAGCAAACCGCTGGCGAAGGCACGATGGCGGGCAAGGGACCGGCGCAGGGGCAGGTCGGGATCGGTCTCGATGATCGGTCGTGGCATCGGCGTGATGTGGCCTGCGGTACCGCGATCGGCAAGCGGTCCCTTATAGTCTGCTAAGGCGGCCGATCAGGGCAAGGAAGAGTCTTCTTTTTTGTGAACAAAAAAGAAGCAAAAAAAACTTTGTTAATTTGGGACCGTGCCCGTGAAACCGGCGATACCCCAAATTAAGGAAAGTTTTTTGCTTCTTTTTTACAAAAAAGAAGCCTTCCTCGCCTCCCTCCGACTGGCCCTACGGTTTTCCTTGCCGAGTCCCCCGCAACAGGCGCAGATTTGCTCCGGAGGATCGTGCCATGGTCATGCGCAATGCAGGCCGGGTGAAAGCCCCGGGTGAACTGGGCGGCAGACCACATGAATCGGCGGGCTGGCGGCCGAGCCGAGACCGCGAGCGACTATCGCCAGGCATCTGGATCGCGGGTTTTGTCTTGGCGGGTGCGGTGATTGCCCTGATGGCGGCGTTGTTCGGCGTCACGTGATCGCGCCCTATGGGCAAATCCGGCCGGTCGGGTCTAATCTTGCGGCATGGACAGCAATCA
>VFSW01005571.1_pt1 | contig 18601 bp, 27 predicted proteins | sample 5358111 | NCBI WGS metagenome assembly VFSW01 (sample SAMN11554181, study PRJNA540505) | mine drainage metagenome | isolation source: sediment from site ElyBrook_90M | place: USA: Ely Copper Mine, Vershire, VT | collected 2017 | reverse complement strand
TCTAGGTTCTCTCATTTTATACTTTTATATCTCCCTTGCGCATAGCTTAGGCAACAGCAATAACCCTACCGTGGTAGCGATATCTCCCCCGGTCGAAGACGACTGAGCTTATGCCGGCCTTCTTGGCTTTCTGGGCCAGTATTTCGCTGACGGCCGTAGCCTGATCGGTCTTCTTAACGCCCTTAGTGGATTTGAGCTCTTTGGTCGATGCGGAAAGCATAGTTACACCTTTCGTGTCATCAATCAACTGCAGGTAGATGTTCCGGTTGCTACGGAACACCGAGAGGCGCGGAGTTTCTTTTGTACCCCTAATCTTAGCCCTGGTCCTGTTGGCCCTCCTGTCCCGTATTACGTTCTGTTGTTTGGCTTTCATGATTTTATATAAGGATACTATTTCTTGGCACCACCCGTGCTCAGAGCTTTCTTACCGGCCTTGCGGCGAATGACCTCGTTTGAGTAGCGAATGCCCTTACCTTTATAAGGTTCGGGTTTCTTCAATTTCCGGATATTTGCCGCAGTATCCCCCACTAGTTCTATATTGGAACCTGAGACCTTGATCAAGTTCTTTTCTGTCACGATCTTTATGCCATCCGGTATAGGAAAATGGACCTGATGTGACAGCCCAAGGTTCAACACAAGCTCGGCTCCCTGCACTTCACAGCGATAGCCGATGCCGTCGATGATGAGCTCTTTCATGAAATCGGTAGTGGCACCTGTCACTGCGTTCTGGATGAGCGCGCGCATCGTGCCCCAGTTACTGCGGATCTGCTTAGATTCGTTCTCTGGCGTGACAGTCAAACTATCGCCCTCAATCGTGAGCTTTATTCCCTTGAGGATCTTGACGTCCATCTTGCCGTTCGGGCCTTCAACCTTCACCAAATCACTGGTGAGACTCACCTTTACTCCTGACGGTATCGTTATTGGTTTTTTACCTATCTTAGACATTTTTGTGTTTACCAAATTTCGAAAAGCATTTCGCCGCCGACCTTCTCTCTTCTAGCATCATGATTGCTTCTAATGCCTGATGGCGTTGATAAGATATAGCGGCCCCTTCCGCGTCGGGACGGCTTAATGTCCCTATACCCAGCGTAGACGCGACGAGACGGCTTACTGATGAGCTTAATGCCGTTTATGGCAGATTTCCCGTCTTCATCGTACTTAAGGTCGATGTCTATGATGCGCTTTACGCCGCGGCCCTTACGGACGGCCGATGCCAAATAGCCGTATTTTACCAATGCGTCCAACACGGCCATATCAGCCGTAGAGTATGGGATCTTCACCCGGCTCATCTTCCGGGTCAAACCGTTATTAATCCTTGAAAGCACGTTATATATCATATTACCAAGAAGATTTCTTAACGCCCGGTATTCGACCCAGTTGCGCCAGTTCTCTGAAGCAGATACGGCAGAGCCCAAAATCGCGTATATAGCCGCGCTTACGGCCGCAACGCCAACAACGCCGCACGATACGGGTCGAGTATTTAGGTTTCTTTTGTGCTCTTGCTATAACTGATGTCTTCGCCATTTTATTTGGATTTTAGAGGCAAGCCTAGGCTGCGGAAGAAAGCTATCCCCTCTTCCTTGTTCTTGGTGTTCGCCACCAATGTAACTTCTAGACCGAAATTAACTTTCGAAGTTTCGGCGTCGATTTCAGGGAAAACATTATGCTCGCGGAAGCCCACTGTCAAATTACCATGCTTGTCGAAATGCTTTAGATCGATCCCTCTGAAGTCACGGACACGGGCCCAGCTGACATTTATCATCCTCTTAAGGAAATCTTCCATTCTCTTCCCACGGAGAGTGGTCGTAAGTCCCACAACTTCACCCTCGCGCAACTTGAAAGTCGCGATGGACTTCTTGGCAGAACGCGTAGCCGCTTTCTGTCCGGTGATAAGTGCAAGTTCCTCAATTATAGCTGGAAGAACTTTTTCTTCAAACTGCTGATTCTGGCGGAGTCGGCCTACGCCTACCGAAACTACGATTTTTTCTAAATGGTTGCGCTGCATTTTTTACAATATCTCTCTTTTGGGCCATTGGCCGAACGACGATTGCCAACCCTAGTAACACTACCGCAAGCCGGACAAACCAACGCAAGACTTGAAGCATGAATCGGCGTAGGAAGGTTTACTTGCTGCCCTTTTTCGTTGGCGTTCTTAGCACGGATAGCCTTCTTGTGCAGGTTAAGGCCCTCTACGGTAACAAGCCCCTCCAAAGGCTGGACTCTTATAACCTTGCCGGATTTACCGCGGTCCTTTCCTTTCATTATATTAACTTTATCTCCTTTCTTGATGTTCATTGTTCGAATTAAACTATTTCTTGCGCGAGCGAGATGACTTTATCATAGCCGAGCTCTTTAAGCTCGCGGGGCAACGGGCCGAAGATACGCGTAGCAACGGGCTCCTTCTTGTCTACGATAACCACGGCATTCTCATCGAAACGCACATAGCTGCCGTCGCGGCGGCGGATCGGAGCCTTGGTTCTCACGACCAACGCATGTACGATGTCCTTCTTCTTCAGGTTTTTGCGAGGCTCAGCTGATTGGACAGAAGCGATTATTATCTCGCCCAAATGGGCATAGCGCTTACGGGTACTCCCTAGTATACGGAAGCACCTTACCACCTTGGCGCCAGAATTATCGGCTACTTTTAATATGGAACGTTCCTGTATCATCTTTATTCTTCAACGTTTTTTACCTGTTCAGAGCCGATCTTGCTTATTATCCTGAAACGCTTATCGCGCGAAATCGGTCTCGTCTCTTCAATCAGAACACGGTCGCCAATCTTATAGAGATTCTTCTCGTCATGAGCCTTGAATTTGGAGTGGACGGTGTAGTGCTTAAGATACTTCGAATGAAATTTTGAACGGGTTATCTCAACCACGCGCGTCTTAGACATCTTATCGGATACTACTACGCCCTTTAGACGGCGAGCCTTTTTTGTCTTATTTTCTGTCATTCTTAGCTTTTTCGTTGATAAATGTCATAAGCCTGGCTATTTTCTTCTTAGCTTCAGAGATAGCCCTGATATCTTTTACCTTACCAGCGGCCAAATCGAACCTGAGACTACGAAGCGCTTCCTTAGAACTACTGACAACCCTCTCCATCTCCTGAGGAGCCATTTCTTTTAATTTTTGGATATCGTTCTTTTTCATTTCAGTGGTTAATTGTCGGCGTTCACAACTCTTGTCTTGACCGGAAGTTTGTGGCCGGCGAGAGTAAGAGCCTTGTGGGCGGTCTCTTTGGGAATGCCGTCGACTTCAAATATTATCCTTCCGGGACGCACTGGGAAAACATAGTGGTCTACAGCACCCTTACCTCCACCCATGGTCACCTCCGGCGGACGCTTAGTTATAGGTTTATCGGGGAAGATCCTTATCCATAGACGCCCTTGGCGCTTCAGGAAGTTAGTGACCGTCCTCCGGCCTGCTTCGATCTGCTTAGAGGTTATCCAGGAAGACTCCAAAGACTGTAGGCCGTAAGACCCATAGGCCACCGTTAAGCCGCGTGTTTCAACTTCACGCTTCTTTGAACGGCCCTTATGCCACTTACGGTGTTTTACTTTCTTTGGAATAAACATTTTGGATTATTTCTTGTTCTTATCCTTATCAAATATCTCTCCCTTGTATATCCAAACCTTTATGCCGATGGCTCCATAGGTACAAAAGGCAGTAGCCGTACCGTAGTCGACATTGGCCCTCAGCGTAGATAAGGGAAGTTTCCCCTTGCCCAGCCATTCTGTTCTGGCAATCTCGTTGCCATTCAGACGCCCGGCAATCTGCACTTTAGCGCCCTGGACCTCCCGATGCTGGAAGAAAGATTCGAGAGATTTTTTCATGACCCGCCTGAAGGGAGTACGCTTTTCGATGTCCCAGGCCATGTTCTGGGCGGCAACCTTAGCAGACAGTTCGGTGCGTTTTAGCTCCTCGACGTTAAGACTCAGGCCAACCTTGCTCTTGATCACTTTTTCTATCGCTTTGCTCAGGTCTTCGATCCCCTTGCCGCCTCGGCCTATTATAAGACCCGGTCGACTGGCTTTTATCAATATTTTGTATCGGTCGCTCAACCGCTCTATCTCTATCTTGGAGACACCAGCTAGGCCTATCTTCTTCATAATTATGTCGCGCACCTTCTCGTCTTCCTCCAACCAAGCGGCCATATTTTTGCGCGAAAGCCACTTAACATCCCAATCATTGGTAATCCCTAGACGATATGAATCTGGTCTTATCTTGTGTCCCATTTGTTATATTGCTTTTCTTTGGAAGGTCTTCCTGAAAAACCCTGCCTTCTCAGTCTCTTTTTTCTCAGGAGCTTTGGCTTCGGCCGTTCTTGCCTTGGACTTACGTTCAGACTTCTCTGTCTTCTTAGGCTTCTTCTCCGCCTTGGTTAAATCAAAACGCCTCGATTTAACAGACTCCTTCTCAGCGAGAACTATGGTAATGTGGCTTATTTTCTTATGTATCGGCGTGGCTCTTCCTTGTGCTCTAGGCAATATCCTCTTCATAATCGGGCCCTGGTCAACGAAGATAGTCTTTACCACAAGACTGTCAGTTTTCATGCCAGCACTCTTAGCATTGGAAACAGCCGAACGAAGCAATTTAACTATAGGATCGGCCGAACGGGCAGTAACAACCAGTAACTGAGCCAGAGCCTCGTCAACCGGCATACCTTTTATGAGGTTAGCTACCAAGCGTACTTTACGCGGTGCTATATGAAGGTTCTTTAGTTTTGCCTTGGTTTCGGTATTAGCCATTTTTATTTTTTACCTGGTGCTGCTTTGGCGGCTACGGCTGCTGTCTTAGCAGCTGCTGCTGCCTTACTTTCTGCTTCCTTCTGGATCTTACCCCCATGCCTTACGAACTTGCGGGTCTGCGAGAACTCTCCCAAGCGGTGTCCAACCATATCCTCATTAACTACCACCGTTATGAAGTTCTTGCCGTTGTGAACGCCAAAAGCGAATCCGACCATCTCTGGAGATATCTCCGAGTCCCTGCTCCAGGTCTTGATGATATTCTTAGGGTCTGGTTTCGAACCTGAAATCTTCTTCAGTAAGTTTTGGTCTATGTACGGCCCTTTTCTACTGCTTCTGCTCATTTTATTATTTCTTACGCGGTTTCTTTACACGACGTGACACAATGAGCCTGGCTGAATACTTCCTCTTCTTACGAGTCTTGTGGCCACCGGTAACCTTGCCCCACAGCGTCTTCGGGCGCTTGGTACCGCGGGGCTGCTTACCCTCTCCTCCTCCGTATGGGTGGTCTACCGGATTCATGACCGAGCCACGCACCGTCGGGCGAATCCCCTTCATGCGATTGCGTCCCGCTTTGCCGATGGACACCAAAATATGGTCGGGGTTAGAAACCTGTCCGACCGAAGCGAAATTCGTCCAAAGAACCTTGCGAATCTCTCCTGAAGGCATCTTAAGATCAGTATATCCAGAACCTTGAGCCATAATCTGAGCCTGACTCCCTGCGCTACGGATTATCTGTCCGCCGCGGCCAGGATTAATCTCTATATTATGTACGTTATATCCAACCGGGATATTCTTCAGCGGCAAACGGTTGCCCACTTTTAGCTCAGCCTTCTCAGATATCATAATCGGGTCACCAACCTTTATCCCTTCTGCAGCAAGGTGGTAGCGGCGATCGCCGTCCTTATATAAAACACTCACTATGAATGCGCTGCGGTACGGATCATATTCTAAGGTCTCGACCTTACCAGGTACGTTGATTTTCGCCTGCCGAAAATCTATGTCGCGGTAAAGCCTCTTAACACCTCCGCCCTGATGACGGACAGTAATGCGTCCATGATTATTCCTGCCGGCGGGCGAAGCCAAACGATGGCGGGACCGCTTCATCGGCTTAACATCAGAAAGCAAGCTGTAGTCTATTACGCTCATGGAACGTCGGGACGGTGTGTATGGCTTGTAATGCTTAATCATCCTTCAATTTATTCGCACAATCTTGGCTTTATTGCGGTAAAATGTCAATTTTTTCGCCCTCTTTTAACGTCACAATAGCCTTCTTACGGCTGGGTTCGGAGGTCTTACTAAGCACGTTGACCCTAACTGCATGAACATTGTAGAGCTTCTTCAGCTCCTCCTTGATCTGTTTGGAATTGGCGTCCTTAGAGACGATAAAAACATACTGCCCATCCTTAGCCATGCCGGCAGCTTTCTCGGTCACCCAAGGCTTTATTATGATATGCGTGTTACTTTGCAACATTGTAGTGTTTTTCTATAAGTCCAACCGCTTCTTTCTCTATAACGATCTGCCTGTATCTGAGCAAGTCATAGACGTTGAGAGCCTTGGGGTCCAAAGCCTTAACGCCTTTGATGTTCCGACTTATCTGGTATATCTTTCCGCCCTTGGCCGGCACAAGAAGGGCGTTCATCCTGCCGTCCTTCAACACAACCTTTAGAACGGCTGCGAGGGCTTTCGTCTTAGGATCGATATCCTCAAGAGAATCAATGAACTTTATCTCATTGTCCTTAAGACGGTGGGACAAAACAGCGAACATAGCTGTCTGCCTCATTTTCTTATTCAGCTTAACGGAGAAGTCACGATCCTTGTTGGGGCCATGAGTCACGCCGCCGTGGCGCCATAACGGCGAACGTATCGAACCGTGACGGGCGCGACCGGTGCCCTTCTGCCTCCAAGGCTTTATGCCTCCACCTGAAACCTCACTCCTACCTTTAACATGAGCCGACAACAAACGGGCGTTGCTCTGCTGAGCAAGCATTGCCTGATGGACCAAATCAGCATTCCAGCGCACGCCGAAGATACGATCCGGAACGTCTACAGTCCCTACTTTATTATTACCTTTGTCGTACAGTTCGGCTTTCATTTTTATGCTTTAACAAATTTGGTTGCCGGGACGATCTCGACGACAGTGCCCTTACGCCCTGGGACCGCACCCTTTATAGAAAAGATACTATTCTCGGCGTCGATATCCACTATTGTCAGATTCTTCAAAGTGACCCTTTCACCTCCCATACGTCCCGCCATTTTAGTTCCCTTGATAACTCTCTGCGGAGCGGTTGATCCGATAGACCCGGGGGCACGCCACCTGTTCTTTTGACCATGGGTTTTTGGACCTCCGCCGAAACCATGGCGCTTTACGACACCCTGGAATCCGCGACCCTTGGTCGTACCGCTCACCCATACCAAATCGCCCACTTTGAATTCATGGTCTTCACTCTTGTCGGTAACTTTGATAAGGGTGATCGCCGTAACCTGATCATCCTTCCAAACCTGGGTCATATTAAGTTTTTTGCCTTTTAAAGCCGTCATTTTTTATTCAATATTTCTCAAAATAAAAACAACCGAGGAGTTCGGTTGTCTCTTAGCCATACAATGGCAAAGATTGCACTTACCGTTAGCTCCTCACATCAAACGCGTTCTAGTAATTCTAGACGGAGGTTTGTGTGACGGGTTATTTTGCCTGCATTAATGCAGAACGGGTATATATTACACCATCTTAATCTCCACGTCCACCCCGGCCGGAAGATTGAGATCACGCAGTGATTCGATGATCTTCGGCGCCGGCTTGAGGATGTCGATAAGGCGCTTATGAATGCGCATTTCGAACTGTTCGCGAGATTTCTTATGGACAAAGGTCGAACGATTCACGGTATACTTCTTGAATTCGGTCGGCAAAGGCAATGGTCCCACCACTGTTGCTCCCAAACGCTGCATCGCGTCAATTATCTGACGGCAGGAGTTGTCGACTAAACGGTGGTCGTACGACCTGATTCTCAGGCGAAGCTTCTCACCCTGAATAGTCTCTTTGGTTTCTCGTGTGGCCATTTGTCTTTGGTAATGTGCAGTCTTCAACGTCAGTGACCCGTCGTTTCGAACGGGTCATCTTGAACTATTTGGTTATCTTGGTTACAACGCCGGCTCCGACGGTCTTCCCTCCTTCGCGGACGGCGAAGCGCTGTTTCTCTTCCAATGCGACTGGCGCAACCAGCTTGACTGAGAATTTAGCTGTGTCCCCTGGCATGATCATCTCTGTGCCCTGGGCCAGAGTTACCTCTCCGGTAACGTCAGTGGTCCTGATGTAGAACTGTGGCTTGTAGCCGGTGAAGATCGGAGTGTGACGTCCGCCTTCCTCTTTGCTTAGAACGTAAACCTCAACATCGAATTCAGTGTGGGGAGTTACTGAGCCGGTCTTAGCGATGACCTGTCCGCGCTCAACGTCCTCTTTCTTTAATCCACGGAGCAACGCGCCGACATTGTCTCCAGCGATAGCTTCGTCCAAAACCTTCTGAAACATTTCCAATCCGGTTATGACTGTCTTCTGGGTCGGACGTAGACCAACTATTTCAACCTCTTCGTTAACCTTTATCCTGCCGCGCTCGACACGTCCGGTAACGACAGTCCCTCGGCCTTCGATCGAGAAGATATCCTCGATAGGCATAAGGAACGGCTTGTCGACTTCTCTCTTCGGCTCAGGGATGTAAGCATCCAAAGCGGCCACTAGATCGAGTATCGGCTTAACGGCTGGATCCTCAAGAGTCTTGGCCTCCAAGGCCTTCAAGGCTGAACCTCGAATAACTGGGGCATTGTCTCCATCGAACTGATACTTCTTCAAGAGCTCGCGAACCTCAGACTCAACCAAATCAATAAGCTCTGGGTCATCAACCATATCGCACTTATTCAAGAAAACGATTATGTTCGGAACACCGACCTGGTGAGCGAGAAGAATATGTTCCCTGGTCTGCGGCATCGGACCATCCGTTGCGGCAACGACGAGAATAGCGCCATCCATCTGGGCGGCACCGGTAATCATGTTCTTAATATAGTCAGCGTGCCCAGGAGCATCGATGTGGGCATAGTGACGGTTCTCGGATTCATATTCCGAGTGGTGCAAAGCAATAGTAATACCACGTGCCTTTTCTTCAGGGGCGTTGTCGATCTGGTCAACCTTCTCTTCCTTCTTCGCCAGACCCTTCATGAACAAGACGTGAGTGATCGCGGCAGTCAAGGTAGTCTTGCCGTGATCAACGTGGCCGATTGTACCGACGTTAACGTGCGGCTTCGACCGTGAGAATTTTTCTTTTTCTGCCATATTTTTTTGCTTATTTTGTATTAAAACTCTGCGACGTTTTTGATTGTATAAGGAGTAGTAGATAGTGTCAACCCTTCACTTATCCACTAAACCCTCATATTTACATTGTTATTTCCTCCCTGCGACGATCGTTGCCTCTACGCTCTTCGGCGCCGGCTCGTATTGGAAGAACTCCATGGTGAACAGTCCCCTGCCCTGAGTCATCGAACGCAACTTGGTCGCGTAGCCGAACATCTCCGAAAGCGGGACTTTAGCGTCTATAACCTTGGCCAGACCGCGGTCGCCCATCGCCTCGATCTTGCCGCGCTTGGATGAGACGTCTCCTGTGATATCCCCCAAGAATTCCGCGGGGACGATGACCTGAACGCTCATAATCGGCTCGAGAATTATAGGCTTGGCTTGCTTCGCAGCCTCCTGCAAAGCCATCGAGGCAGCGATCTTGAACGCAGCCTCCGAAGAGTCTACGTCGTGGTATGAACCGTCGAACACAGTTACCTCAAGATCTGTCAGGGTGAAACCAGCCACTATACCTCTATCCAATGCCTCGCGAACACCTTTCTCTATCGCCGGCACGAATTCCTGAGGGATAGCCCCACCTTTCAACTCATTTAAGAAAGCGAAACCTGAACCGCGTTCGCCGGACTTTACCTTCAACCATACGTCGCCGTATTGTCCGCGACCTCCGGTCTGTCGGATATATTTGCCCTGAGCCTCTGCCTCGCCGGTAATCGTCTCGCGGTACGCAACCTGCGGGCGACCCGTTTCCGCGCCGACGTTGAACTCGCGCCTCATACGATCCACCAAAACATCAAGGTGCAATTCTCCCATTCCGGCGATTATAGTCTCGCCGGTCTCCGGATCTCCGCTAACGCGGAAGGTCGGATCTTCCTCAGCCAAACGATGCAAAGCAACGCCCATTTTCTCCTGGTCGGCCTTGGTCTTTGGACTCACTCTCATGCTTATAACGGGCTCCGGGAAGGTGATCTTTTCCAAAACAGCCTGGTGTTCAGGATCGCAAAGCGTGTCCCCGGTAGTCGTGTCTTTCATACCAACTATGGCACCTATGTCCCCTGCATGCATATCTTCCACTTCGTCTCGTTGGTTGGCGTGCATGCGCAGTATGCGCCCGACGCGCTCCTGGTTACCTTTTGTTGAATTGTATATATAACTGCCGCGCTTCAATATTCCACGATAGATACGGAAGTAAGTCAGACTGCCAACGTACGGGTCCGCCGCTATCTTGAAGGCCAAGGCCAAAAACGGCTGGTCGTCCTTAGACTCGACTTCGAACTCGCTACCGTCCACCGGATCGGTGCCCTTAATGCCCTTCCTGTCCTCCGGCGAAGGAAGATAGTCCACAACTGCATCCAACATGAACTGGACGCCTTTATTCTTAAGAGCCGAACCGCAAAGTACAGGAATCAAGGAAACGCTCAGCGTCGCCTTACGCAGAACCTTGCGCAACTCATCTACAGTTATCTCCTTGCCCTCCAGATATTTCGAAGTCAGCTCATCATCCTGTTCGGCTATCTTCTCGACGAGTTCGTGATGCCTCTTCTCCACTTCGTCTTTCATATTCTCCGGGATAGGGATCTCGGTTATGTTCTCACCGTGCTCGCCTTCGAAGGAGAAGGCCTTCATCCTGATAAGGTCTATGATTCCGCTGAAATCTCCCTCTGAACCTATAGGCAACTGAATCCTGACCGCATTAGGAGTAAGCCGATCAATGACGGACTGGAAGCTCCTCTCGAAATTCGCGCCCATGCGATCCAGCTTGTTTATGAAACAGATTCTCGGAACCTTATACTCATCGGCATAGTGCCAGTTTGTTTCAGATTGAGGTTCGACTCCGGCCACTCCATCAAATACCACAACAGCCCCGTCGAGCACCCTCAAAGACCGTTTTACCTCAACAGTGAAGTCGATGTGCCCCGGAGTATCGATGATATTTATCTTAGTGTTGTGCTCCTTATCTACGGGGAGATAAGTCGGATTCCAATAGCAGGTCGTCGCAGCAGCAGTAATCGTTATACCACGCTCCCTTTCCTGTTCCATCCAGTCCATGACCGCAGCGCCTTCGTGCACCTCGCCGATCTTGTGGGATATTCCCGTATAGAAAAGCACGCGTTCGCTCACAGTCGTCTTACCGGCGTCGATATGGGCAATGATCCCTATATCTCTTACTTTCTCTATCGGATATAATTTTTCCATTTTTATACTAAAAGAGGTGCAAGAACTGGTCTCGTGAATCTATTCTCTGAGATTTATCTTGCGAAGTGAGCGAATGCGCGGTTGGCCTCGGCAGTGCGATGTACGTCCAACTTCTTTTTTATAGCAGCTCCTTCATTGTTGCTTGCAGCCATAAGCTCATCAGCCAGGCGAGCAGCCATGCTCTTACCTTTCTTGCTGCGAGCACTGTCGACTATCCAACGGACGGCGAGGGTGAAACGACGCTCCGGCCTTACTTCCCTCGGAATCTGATAGTTTGCACCGCCTACGCGCTTTGATGCGACCTCAACCGCTGGCGATACGTTCTGGATAGCCTTATCGAATACGGCGAGCGGATCCGTCTCCGTCTTCTTCTTTATAATATCTAATGCATCGTGAACCACCTTCTCGGCAACTGACTTTTTGCCGTCGCGCATTATGCTGTTCACAAAGCGAGAGAGAGCAATGCTCCCGTAAACGGCTTCTGGTTTGAAATCACGCTTGTAATTACGCTTCTTACGCATGTTTAGCTTTTCTTAGTTTCGTGCTTGGCGCCGTACTTTGAGCGCTGTTGCTTCCTGCCCTGTACGCCGGACGCGTCCAGCTTGCCACGGATAATATGATACCTCACACCAGGAAGGTCCTTTACCCTTCCCCCACGAATAACTACTACGGAGTGTTCCTGCAGATTGTGGCCTATTCCGGGAATGTAGGCCGTAACCTCCTGGCCATTTGTCAGGCGGACACGAGCAACTTTACGCAAAGCCGAGTTTGGTTTCTTCGGGGTGGTCGTGAAAACCTTTATGCAGACTCCCCTTTTAAACGGAGACACTGAACCAACCGGCTTGTTTTGGAGAACGTTAAAATAAAACCCCAGTGCCGGGGATTTGCTTTTACGCAGATTACTTTTTCGGCCCTTCTTCAAGAGCTGACGAATAGTAGGCATCGGGCATTACTATACAGAAATTCACAACCTAGTGTCAACGTTCACTACATGCCGAAGAAGTTCGCAAAGGCCATAGTGGTCGATGGCCCGGCCATGAACTGAAATACCGCGTAGGACACCATAAAAATATACTGGGAGAATAGGTATAGGAACAGCAGCACCAATATGAAGCCGTAAAACCCCATATTCTCCATCATCCGGCTGAAACGCAGCGAAATAAGGCTCACCAACTTGGACCCGTCCAACGGCGGTATCGGCAGCAGATTGAAGACCGCCAGAGTGATGTTCAGGAATATGACGAACCCCAGGAGGGCTATTGCCGTAGTGGACAGGAAAGAAGCGAACAGCCTCACCACCACCGCAAAGGCTATAGCTACAGATACGTTAGATAGGGGGCCGGCAACGGCGACCTTGAGCGGGCCGTAACGGTAGTCTTTATGGAGGTTATAAGGATTGTACGGGACTGGCTTAGCCCACCCGATTATGGGCAGATGACTAAGAAAGAGCACCAGAGGTAGTAGGACAGAACCAACCGGATCTAGATGTTTCAAGGGGTTAAGAGTCAGACGCCCAGCGTTCTTAGCCGTGTCATCCCCCAAGCTCATAGCCACCAGCCCATGGGACACCTCGTGGATTATGACCGAGAACAACAATACTATTAGTTGAAATATACCTATGATTGTGGTATTCATATGTCTGTAAAATGAAACAGTGTGAAATATGCGGCAAAGGTTCGATTATGCGCGGTCACAGGATCAAGCTTCGTGCGACTAAGTATAACCCACAACCCAAGTCGCGAAAATACCCGAACATTCAAAGAGCTCTTGGGCTAGACGGCCGCAGGGTCAATGCCTGCGCTCGGTGCATTAAGACCCTTGGGAAAACGGCTAAGGTCGCAGCTTAGCACTCTTAAGTTGGCGTAGGACGACAGAAGAACAGCCGGCATCCCTAAGATGCCGGCTGTTCAAGTGCGTCTCCATTGTTCATATACGACATATTATCTATACTTTATCTCGACATAGCGGGCTGTTGTATAGTGGTAGTACACAAGGCTGGGGGTCTTGTAGTCTGGGTTCGATTCCCAGCAGCCCGACAAATATATAAAGATTTGCACTGGCCCTAGCTGACCACCTCCATGCCGCCGAACACGACAGATCCCTTAAGGTTAAGCATTGTCTTTCTCTCCCCCTTCGAGGTCTGATTGTTTATCCCGCCAAAAATTGCGGTGTTTTTGGACGAGACCGACCAATCCTTCGGTATGGTCAGTTTTAGACCGCCGAACACAGCCGTAAATTCCAAATCTACGCTCTTTGTCTCTGTCTTTACATTACTGATATCTATCTCACCGCCGGCGAATACCATAGTCACACTACCTCCCTTAAAGTTGTCCGAGGAAACATTTTTGTAGAGCGGACTGAAGATCGCCACTTCATTTAGACTGTCCTCGTTCGAGGCCGTAGGGGTATGCCATTTGTGCCAATGATGCCTGTCGGCATAACTGCCGCCAGTTATGATCTTGGCCCCGATCACAATAAGCAGTATCGCGAACAGAGATTGGAACAGCGAGAATCCAGTGAGCACGCTGAGGCCGACTATGACTACGATTATCCCTATGATCAGTCTTCCCATTTTAGTATTTATTTATTTGTTTGTTGGCTCTGCTGCAGTTGTGAAGAGTAAATAATAGAACTGACGTTAGAAGGCAAAGAATTCGCAGCCGCCGGATTTATCCTCGCCAGTCCATAGATGATGACGGCGACGCATATAGCCACAGCAATCAACGCCGTCAGAATCCTGCCCAAGGAATGGCCGCCAAGCAGTATGTCTAACCCCCAGATTATCAAGATTACCGGCCAGAACGGCAGGATCGCTGCCCAGAATTGATGGGATATGAGCCCGATCCCGTTAAGGAGCAGGATAATACCGATCAATAGGACCAAAAGACCCCAGAACATGCCGCCATGGCGTCTGCGATGCTCCCATCTCCACTCTTTCTTGTAGTATCCCCTTTCTCCGCGATGTCCTTCGTGCTCTGCGTGCCCTTCTTTTTCTTTGGCGCCGTCCTTACCGGTGTATGGCCTTACTTCCTTTCCGAAAATATGCACGTGCGTACGAGAAGTGTTTTTGTCCTTGTTTTCTTCATTAATCATCACACTGATACTACTACCAAGTACAGAATCTTCAACAAGCCTGTCCGTTAAATCAAAATCCGCCCTGGTGGGGCGGATTCGTCATAATATGAATAACCGAAGTTGTTCACTTTGAAATGACCTAATGCAGCTGCGAGATCTATCCGAGCACTAAGAACTAGGTTCACTGGCTGAGAAACTATCACGACATTCGTGGCAGACCACAACCTTCTCGCCGTCCATAGGAACGGATTTGCCGTGTTTCCTACAAACGTTACGATGGCAAGAGATACAGCGATCTTGGGCTATATCCGTGCATCCCCTACCGATCTGGCAGCAAGCTTTGCTTGATACGTGCATATATTCTAATAACTGAGCTGTTAAAGAGCGACCTATTTGGCTAGTCCGGAGTAACTATGCTTTAGCGCTACTATCGGACTCACCTTCTGTTTAGACTAAACAGAATGATTACATTATACGATAAATACTCAGTTTTGTCAATTCTACAACGCCCGAACACCTATTCCGGAGAGTTGCCGAAAAATCTGATATATAGATATAAATTTGCCACCATAATAAGGCCGTAAGCAAAAAAGGGAACATCTATAAGCGCCGCATCTATAAGATACCCTCCAAGTCCTGTACCAGCTGACGACGCAGCCAGCCGTGCAACCTGATTTATACCAAGCGCGCGGCCCATCTCATCAACGTCAACACGACGAGTAAGCTCTGCTTGCTGAATAGGCACTGCAGCAACCCGAAATGCGGGAGCGATACAGTAGACAAAAATGGAAAACGGAAGGAATCGAATGATTGGGAATAACACAAATAACACCGTTCCTATGCCTCTCGTGACAATCATACTCTTAACGAATCCGAGATATCTCTCAAAAAACGGGGCGGTAAGTATGGCAAGTGATCCGATGAGCCCGCTCAAGAATGCATACTCAGCCATCTGTGCCTTGGGAAGGTGGTACACAATAAGGAAGAACGGGATTAGGAATGGAATGACGAGCCCTTGAGCAAGCCCGTTCAGCACGCCAGTCATGCTAAATTCGCCTATTACTTTTTTAGTCTTCAATCTATGATCTACGCCCTTCGTTTCCACTACCTTAATAAACCACAGAGCCGGAACGCCAGTAACAGCGATAACTGCGGCGACTAGGAAGATATCGTGGACATTGAACGCTCCGGCAAGAAGCGCGCCGAGCGCGCCTGAAGCGCCCGCTAGGAAGGTGAGATAGGAAAAATATACCGTCCTTTTCTCTTTAGGGGTTAAGTCGGTAAGGACGGCGTTCTGCACCGGCTGCACGGCGCCGCCAATGCCTCCACTAGCGAGCGAACCGGTCGCAGAATAGCCACCGAGCATGGCTGCCAGCACAATGACCCACATATTCGGCGAAAGGTACACCATAAGCGCACTTACGGGGAGGAGAATGCTCGTAATGAGCAGTGTCTTCCTCTTACCCCACATATCAGTGGTCATACCGAAAAGAAAGCTCAGGGCTGCCGTTGACACGGTTGCCGCGACATATATGAGACCGATGACTGTGGCGCTATGATGCAGTTCAACGAGGATGTAATAAGGGAAGGCAATATTAATCATACCCGCAGCAATGCTTCGCATGGTCCTTGCCACAGCAATGAAAGCAATTCCTCTCAATCGTTCCTTTTCCACTAACGGATTATAGACCTGAAATGGAAGGTCTGCATATATAATGATGTCGTATAACACACGTTATGTAGTACATGCTATCAAAGAATAGCCGCCTAGACAGCGCCATTGACATATTATCTACTTTATGGTATAAAGTGACTATCCTATTTTCCGGGTTAATCCAGGAGGATAGGGTCGGTCGAAGTTCCCGATTATAAGCTTAACTTCGTCGACCAGGCGAGATGATCCGTAAGGAGAATTGAGCTAGGTTGATCCGCTCATATGCAGAAGTTCTTTCACTCTTGTGAGGCAAAGATGACTGCGATCTCGATCGTAGCCTTCATCTTGGGCATGTTCCTCCGTGATTCAGTTATCGCGGCGGTCGGACCCCACACATTTTGGGCTATGACCAACGGTTCGGGACTATTTACAGTCCTCGCGCTCGTTGTTATAGCTGCGTTCGTAGGCGTTGTGCTCTACACCTCGATCGTCGGTCGCCGTAACAGCGGCCAGTTCCAAAACCATCATCAATAAGATTTATTGATTGGTTAGTTCTTTCAGTGGGATGATTCCCACAAAAATAGACGGCGATGCCCCAGGCTAGCCGTCTTTTTATTACCCAATAAGTTGTTTTGACCATCCCCTACATACCAGATTAATATGTGGAGTACAGACCCGATCTTTTCAAGAAAGGAAGGCCTATGCCCAAGATAGAGGTTGAAGTACCCCGGAAGTACGAACGGACACTGGCGGCAGCGGCTATAAAGGGAAGAACCCGGCATAGCAACGGCCACGCCTGCGCACAAGTCTCCGACAGGAGTATTTTGCGGCTCGCGAGCCGCCTGCCCGACCAGACCATCGTCTACCTGGATGGTGCAAAGCACCACGTGGAAAACAATATCTTCGTCGCCACCGAGTCTTGATCACGACGCGTCTCAGCCGCTCGAAAGGGCGGCTTATTTCTACCTGCCAGTTCGTAGGCGCGGTAGTCCAGCGTTCCACCAAAATGGTAGAATGTCCTTATGGATCTCAAAGAGAAGCATTGCATACCATGCGAAGGTGGTACCAAACCACTGGATACGGAAACTGTATCCAAGAACCTGGAGCAGACGCCTGGCTGGACGTCGCTGGAAGGGAAATCCATCGAAAGGAAATTCGAATTCGAGAACTTTAGGGGAGCAATGCAATTCGTAAATAAAGTAGCGGATATCGCCGAACACGAAGGGCATCACCCGGACGTGTATATATTCTTCAATAAGGTCAGACTGGAACTGACGACGCACGCTATCGGAGGCCTGTCGGAAAATGATTTTATCCTAGCCGCAAAGATCAATGCGTTGATTGCCTGATTTGCTTTTTATTATCTTTTATCTAGAATGTCTTAAAAGTCCTAGTGCATAAACAAATACGATGCTTTCATACACAGAATTAAAGAAAGGCGTGATTTTCATCTTCAACGGCGAACCGTATGAGGTGATAGATTCGGAGTTCCTGAGGATGCAGCAGAGAAAGGCCGTGGTCAAAACAAGAATCAGGAACCTTGCTTCCGGCAAGCTGCTCGATAGGACATGGCAAGCAAGCGATTACTTCGAAGAGGCCACCATAGAGCGCAAGGACGCGAACTTCATATACGCCAACCGCGGAGAATACTGGTTCAACTTTGTGGACGACGCAAAGAAGCGTTTCCAGTTAAGCGAAGCGATATTGGGCGATATGGCCCCGTTTCTCAAACCGAACATCAAGGTCACGACATGGATATTCAAAGATAAGGTAATAAACATAGAAATACCGATAAAGATGGACTTCGAGGTAATCGATGCGCCTCCCGCAATAAAGGGCAATACCGCACAAGGCGGCACAAAGGTGGTCACGATTAAGGGCGGCGTGAAGATATCCGCACCGCTGTTCGTAAACGCCGGGGACTTCATCAGAATCAACACTTTGACCCGGGAATATGTTGAACGCGTAGATAAGAAATAAGAGAAGTGTAAAACCGCCCCCGAAGAGGGGCGGTTTTATGCGATATAGTGAATGTTAGCGTTTAAGGCGTAACGTTATCGCTTATCAGCACTGTCGCACCACTTCCATTAATCCATACCGAGAAAGAAGCTGGAGCCGAATCTGTAAAGTTGTAATGCCAGCTCCCTGAACCGCTACCGTCTGTTGTAAATGTGAATGGAGTTGTCCCTGACAGTTGGCCAGGCCAACCCGTGCTGCCAGAAGTCGTTGTTGCGCTACCACCTGTAGTTGACCAAAGATCAGAGCCATTCTCTGGTCCAGTTTCACTCCAACCAGAAATAGTACTTTTCCACCTTTTTATTTATTTTAATTTTAGACTTACCTTATTTTACTACGCTATGCCTGTTGGATGAAAATAAGCCGGTCTGGACTAGCAAATACACAACTACCGTCCTATTAATCTAACAATGCCGACAAGCACACATGCTCCCAAAAGTGCCACAAGGAAGCTGTAGAAATTAAAACCATTTACATCACCGTATCCAAAGAAGTTCATTATGAAGCCACCAATGACCGCCCCCACAATGCCGACGATTATGTCCCAGATCAATCCCCCGCCCCCGCCCAGTAGTATAG
>VFSW01005570.1_pt1 | contig 18601 bp, 19 predicted proteins | sample 5358111 | NCBI WGS metagenome assembly VFSW01 (sample SAMN11554181, study PRJNA540505) | mine drainage metagenome | isolation source: sediment from site ElyBrook_90M | place: USA: Ely Copper Mine, Vershire, VT | collected 2017 | reverse complement strand
GAAAATATATGCTATGACCATGTCCCTCGTGTTCTTTTCGTCAAAGACATCGACGCGACAACGATCGCCTGAACGGACTTTCGTAGCGTCTATATGGGAAGCAAGCGGGAGGCTTCGCAGGACGGTGTTTGGGCTCTCTGCGAAATAGACATCGGCCGTGTTGCCTTGGATGTTGATCGCGGTTATGAATGCCTTTTTGAAAGTCGCTGGGATCAGCGTTTTGTTCTGTTTTCCAAAGGTCTCATTTGTAGTAATTTTGCTCATAAATTTATTATACGTGACCAGTGTCAACTTCCAATGAAAATTCGTTATTCCCTTTTCCGCCGAGTGTAAATTTTTGAGCATAGACACGGGAGGAACTATTCACTCCAGTATTATTGCTCCCCATATCAACAACCGTCACCACATCAAAGAGTTCTGCTCCAACATTCATTGTTTGTTTCGGACTGTATTGTGCTTGGTATTGGTTCGAATGAATCAGCTCATAGTTTGCGCGATTCTGGGCATCTTGCTGGGTTGTTATTGTGTAATCGACAATAACCGAATCACGTACGGGGACGCCTGACATCAGGGTGTTGTCCCGTGCCACAGCTGAGACCCTATTTCCATAGACCGTCACTTGTGAGAGATATTCTTTATCCGAAGAATCTACTCCCTGAACTTGAATCTGGTTCTGGTAGGTATAGGTCGACGGATCAGCACTATTTAGGAAGACGGCCTTAAGGCGTCCAAAGAGATCGGAGAAGACCCATGCGCGCACTGTTTGAAGGAAGCCATTGAGCGCTGAAAGCATATCATCGCCCGGATTAAGGGAAAGGGAGGGGTTTTGCTTCCAAAACGCCGTAGAGGTCATTTCTGAGACAATGAGTGTGGTGGCAGCATCAGAATACCAACCCCATTGCCCTGTAGTGAGATATCCGAGCGTGGTGGCGTTGTTATCATTCCATCCGCACACTTCGATGCCATCCACATAGAGAAACAGCCACGCGTCAATGAAGACCACTTTGTACTCATGCGGTTTAGTGAAATCAATATTTAGATCGCCGATAGTTTGAGGTGTTGTTGTTGTGTATGGACTCGGCGCCATGGTATACCACGTTCCGAGATAGAGGCGTTCAAGATAGACATGCTGATATCCATTTTCGTCACGAAGGTGGAAACGGTATGCTCCTTCGTGCCCGGATCCATCATTTCCGTGGCGAAATGCAATAGAGAATCCAGTATTTGCCCCGAGCGGATGAGTATGCATGATTGCGCGAATTTCACCATCTGCTATTTGCGGGGCATTCAAATCCGCGAGTGCATATCCATTTGCCCTTATTGTCATCTGACGATTTACAATCGTTGCATAGAGGGCAAGTAAAGTGTAAGTATATTTGCCAAAAAAGTATTCAGTAACGATATCCTGTATCTGGTAATTAAATATACCTGCTTTCGTTGCAACGGTTTTGATCACATCATTGATGCTCAGAGAATCTGTATATTGAATATAGCGAAACGCTTTAAAGGTCTCTTGTATTCCCTTACACCCAAGCCCAACCGACCATTGGCTTGTCGTTGCGGGGTTCGTGAGACCAGTCCATATTTCCATCTCACTCATAGAGTTAAGATCTGGTTGATACCCCGCCACGTAATAGGTGAGAGATCCGTAACTTCCAATATCATTTCCGTAATAAGATCCGGTAGATCCAATCATCACATCAAACTGTGTCCAGTTATGTTGCCGAATCACTACGGGATACCAGAGAGTATTGTTATTTAACGGTGAGCTAGTCTGAGTCGAGAAAAATATTGAAAGCCCTGTGTGATCGTTTATTTCGAATCCGAGATATGTTACTCCAGCGTTAAATTGGAAATGGATGCGCGCCCAATTATTAGCGTCGAGGTACATCACATAAATATAGGCGTGCCCAGTAGTCTGTCCTTGAATTGAGACAGTCATCATGGAACCGTAGGTATTCGGCGGCATATTCGCGAGAGTGATTACCGCGTCATCAGTCGGAGCAGTTGTCGACTGAAACCCGCCTGCTACCGTCTGCCACGTGTCATTCTGTTGGTTCCAATTCGCAAGACTCATATCGATTGAAAAGAGCGAATTGAAGATATTGTATGCGTATTTTGTGATAGTCAGAGAGAATTTGCGTAAGAAGTCACGTCCTGCGATCGTCACAGTATTGTTGTTTGAAGTTGTGCTTTGATTGATGTCGTCAATATAGAAGACACTCCGTGGTACGGTTTCTGCTACGCCGTTCGCGTTATAATATCCCTGTTCAATAAGGATCTTGTTTCCGCCTGCTATTGCCGATGCTCCAGGATTGGTCGGTGATGTTCCGACCCACATACTATTCTGGTTCGCAAGCTGGATTGACATCGATGATGCCCCGCCTGAAACGTCCTGAATGGCGTAAGCGAGAACATCATTGCTGATATCTGCAACGATATTATTCACAACCGACTCCCACATCTCACTGTCTGTATTAGGTGCGAGCCCCAGAAGATAATAATAGCCACCCTGTTGCACATACGACGGAGTATATGCGACATTGCCGAACGACGCCCCATTAAAGTTGAAGATAGACGGATAGGTAAAATAATCTCCATCTACCGTTTGAGTGAGCATTATATCAGTATGTGTTCCTGTGCCCGTAGCTCCTGTGGTTGCGACCACTACTGAGTTAAAGGTAATGTTGGCAATTGGTATTGTATTCCCATTGATGACAGTAGACGCTACATTTGCTGTCGGATAAGTGAAACTGTTTACATTTCCAGTGATCGTAGCATACGCAGAGAATACCGAAATTGGTGAAGACCATACATCCGATGTGCCTCCTGTAAAGTTCTCCACCTCAAAATTCCATAGACTGTAATTAAGATTGCCTGTATTTGCAGGATCGTAGAAGTTTCGGAAGCCAGAAATAATGAAATTGTCTGTACCACTAAGACGGTACGAATCAAGACTGTGGATCGTCCAATCACCACTATCCGCGTCTGCGCTTGGCCAGTCATTGTTGACGTACCCGTTGGTTGTATCTCCAAAATATGTGTGAACCTTGTAAATGTTGTATTGTGCAGCGCCCATCTTGTTGTAGACCCCGCTTCCATTTTTCGATGGATAGAAATATGCAAAACCACTCCGTGTCGTTTGAGTGTTTGGATCCCAGCGAGGAGTGATCCCACAGATGGAGAGATTCGGTATTGTGCCGTTTTGGTAGTCGGTATTCGTAGCGCCTGGGATACCCGTAACCGTCTCGTTATTCCACGTATTCCCCCCGTCGTCCGAGTAGAAGTGTTTCACGTTCAACAGGGAGGCGGTGTTGCCGAAATTAAAGAGATACCAGACATCAACATGGTATGTCCCCTTGATCCAGTCGGAGCATTTCACGACGTAGCGGTTGAGGGTATTGTCATGCGTTCCCGCTCCGGATTCGAGCGTCACCGAGGAATCGAAGGAACCGCCATGTAGATTCGCGCCTTTATAGAGCATGACGTCACTTGTTGGGCTTTCACCAACGGCAAAGACCGTCCCGTCTGGTCCGACCGCCATTGTGCCGTTATTGCGTAGGTTCACAAACCCGATGGTTTTGCTCGTTGGAACGATTGAATCGTCGACCGCTTTCACTTTGAAAAATGGGCGGAGCGCGTAGCTCTGTTGTGCCACTTGGAGGGTGCTCGTAAGCCATTTATATCCTGATACGGTCACAGAACATTGAAGATCGACAACAACACTTGTTTCTACACCGAACGTCACACTTATTGTGTGATTGGCAATTATATTCGTGAATGTATAGGACGTAGGAGGAGTCGGGGGTATCGGTTGTAGTACCCCGTCGATCGTTACTCCGTCGACTGCATATCCGGCATTTGGAGTAAATGTAAATGTTTGGTTTCCTCCTGTAACAGCAAATATCGAACCGTTTGGCGAAATTGATCCATTAGTCCCAGAGCTGGCTGTTATGTAATAAGTTAATTCTTCTATAGATGGGGTATCTTTAGTTACAGTAGAATCCGCAACCGAAAATGTTTGTGCATTCGTTACTGGTATCCATGTACCTGAAGAAGTAAACGTCCAAATATCGTTTCCTCCAGATTGTGTGTGTGTTCCACCTGTGGTCGCTGACACTGAAAATATTCCTATTGCTGCGGAAATAATAACTACGCCTGACCCACCCGAACCTCCAGAGGCATTATAACTACCACCACCGCCACCTCCAGTATTCGGTGTGGCATTGCCTCCATTTCCGTATATGGATCCATTTCCTCCTCCACCAACTCCTGTACCCGCTTGATTTTCCGCCCCCCCACCGCCACCACCACCGTACATTAAAGAAGATCCAGAAATAGACGACAGCGTTCCTGATCCACCATTACCTCCGACACCTGTGCTTGCGTCTCCTCCTACAGAACTATCACCACCACCTCCACCATTTGCATTAGCTGCCCCCGCGCCTCCGGCATAACCACTTCCAGATGAAGAAACTGAACCAGCCAATGATGTATTACTGAAGGCACTAGAATTAGTGCTTGCGCCGCCGACAGTTATTGAATAGCCTATTCCAGATACTACATTAGTAGAGCCACTGATTACTTGTCCGCCCCCCCCGCCCGCGCCACCTTCTGTGGCTCCACCTGCGACAATGAGATAATTGATTGTTGCCATATATTTATATTCTAACGCCGACTACCTCATTATTGACGCCATTGAGGAAGCGTTCCTCGATGACCACGCTGTTTTTCACGAGACCGACGCACCGCCCGACCACGGCGTCTCTTGTCTGCCCTGCATTGAAATCTGCCTTCGACCTGATCGCCTGATACTCCGAGCACCCGTCGGGGATCTGCATGTGTACCTCAAGGCGGTCGTGAAACACGTCGACAAAGGCGACAGGGAGCGCACAGACGTACACAGTCTTCTTCTTTCCGAAGTAGCTGACCGTTTTCATCTCGGAGATGGACTTCCACGAGACCTCACGGTCGTCTTTCACCGTACCGTCGTCTAGTGTGAGGCGAACATATGACTCGATGTTAAGCGACCCATTCATAGAAGACAGAAAAGGCGGGGTAGTAGGTGTATGATCCTGCCCCCGCAGGTACTTGCGCATAGAGCGCGAACTCGATGAACCCGACCCCGTTTTCGTTGTTCCCCGCCCGTATTTGGTCGCTGTAGAGTCCTTCTGACCCCACTTCGGGGTAATACGCATTTCCCCCTCCAATCGCCGTGTCTAAGCCGACCCAAGCGGTGTAGAGCCCTGGTGTGCCAGCGCTCTCCCCGAACCCCGTCTCATAGACGCGGATCCAGCAGTTTGCGGTCACACTCTGAGTGGCGGTGTGCGATCCTACCCCGACCCCGTCGTACATCGTGACGTTCACGTTGAAGGCGTCCGCTATGCCCATCGCGAGGCCGTAGTTGTTGTAGACCCGTACCTTCACGGGGATTGAGTTTTCTCCTTGGGTCACAGGGAGGAAGTCTGTGCCAAGAGTCGACTGCACGAACGCGATCGAGGTGAGTACATTCGCCGGATTTGCAGGATCCCTGAATGTGATAATTGGTTGGTTAGCCATATTAGTTTACAGTTTGTGTTGCCTCAGTGAGTTGTACAGTAGCGATAATGAAAGTTTGCTGGGTTGTTCCATAAACTGGAATACTTTGTTGAAGATCGGTCATATAAACCCCGTGAGTCGAAGTGTTACCGAACGGATCAGTGAATGACACTGGAGTTGCTATTTTTGAATATGTCGCCTCGAGCGCCGCCATTCCCGCTTCTGGGGTCTGTGTGAGTCCGTTGTTCGATAGGAGACCTCCTGCTGGCCAGTTGGCGAGCATCACTTGGAATGTGTAGGTGCGTACGCCCGGTCCTTTGTCGATGAAGTTGAGGCGGACGATATTCGCGGAGAGATACGAAGTGAATGAACGCACCCATTGGCGCATGTACGAACCTTGCTGAAGGGCATATTTGTTTCCGTCGAGTGTAATGTAGGGGTTAATCATAGTTTGGCAAGCAAACCCATAAATTGATGGTAGAGGTCAGTACCGATACTCTGTCCTGCCGTTCCTCCTGATACAGGAGCGCCACCAGCGACACTGATGTTGTTATTGATCGTAACACCGCCGAGGTTTGTAGCATTGCTGCTCGTCTGTGGTGCGTGATTTGATCCACCTAGTTTCGAAGCCCCACTTAAGCCTAGACTATCTGTGATTAATCCCTGTATCCCTTGCCCGAATCCCTGTAGACCTTTTCCAACAAAAACCTCTGCATTGAACCCAGCAGAAGCCAACCCTTGTGCGGTTTGAGAGATGCCAGACGGAATCGATTCGAAGAAATCCTTCCATGACACACTGCCCTTCATTGCGGCATTCACATTATCGATTCCTTTCAGGAGAGCGTCTAACACAGGAACACCAACCCTCTGAGTCAGACTGCTCATAATTTCCGACCAGTCCTGACCAAACTTCGTCTGGATTGATTCATGCGCTGTGAGATAATCATTTAAATTCGTCAGTGCTATTCTCATTTTATCAGTCGAGTCTTTTACTTTTTGTATCTCAGATGAACTAGTGCTTGCATTCTCTTTTACAGATGATGCTGAGAGCCCAAATTCTGAACCGAATGTTTGCGCTGCAATACCTGACTTCCCGAGGAAATCGGTGAGTTTCCCCATTGCGGTGATAAGGCCGTCTGGTCCCGTAAATGCCTTTCCTGTCCCCGCGAGGAGGTTCATCTTGGAGAGCGGGTCTGCGACCGAGTTTGAGATCGCCTCAAAGTCGTTCAGAATCGTTCCCTTCGAGAGGGTAGAGGAATTCGACAGTGACTGGAGTTGAAGGGCGAGGTCGCTAATGTTCGTCCTACTCTGGAGTAGGGGGCCCTGCTTGGAGATGGTGTCCAGTAATTCCGAGAATGTAAATTTGCCCTTGCCGAGGGATTCGGTAAGCCCAGTGAGCGCCGCTTCTGCTGCGGGTACGGAGTTTACACCCCACTGGTCGAAGAGCTCCACGATCTGTGGCATCAGCTCACCAAGGTTCGTGCCAAGCTCGCTCGCCAAGAGACCAATTTGCCCAGTGAATTGCTGGGTCGCAGCGGAGGCTCCGATCTGCTTCGCCAGCATCTGAAAGGCATTGTTTGTTGTGTTGAGGCTCGCTCCTGCCTGATTCGCGGCGTTCACCAGTCCGCCTGAGATGCTCCCTGTTGCGGCGTCGAGCACGCTTGAGGTTCCTGCGGTGCTATTACCGAGGTTCATCATCGAGCTCTGGAAGGACATCGCCTGCGTAATCGCAAGGGCAAAGGAAGAAGCAATGCCATTGATGATGGCGGGATCAAGAGATCCCGCCAGAACCTTCTGCCAGTTGGCCTGCTGCCCGTTCACTTTATCAATGAACGTTTTCACTGTGTCAGCAGACCGCTTGAGCTGTGTCTCAAGTCCGTGTGAGTCAGCCTCTATTAATATCTGGAGCGTGTCGAGTACGGCCATATAGAGTAATTATCGCATAAATCAGGCCTTTTTAGAGACGACTTGTATGCCTCCCTCCATGAGGGCACGGTTGAAGAGCGCTACGTTGTCTGTAGACGCTCCTGTCTTATCGTCGCTGCCCCACCCACGGAGGTATCCTGTCAGTTGCCCAAGCGTTAGCTCGCTGATTTCTCGAGGAGTCCATCCTGTTCGATCACTGATGGCTGCGAAGAATCTGGCGTAGTCGGTACTGGAGTCTTTAGGATCGCGGTTTCCTTCGTGGGTTTCACGAAACCCAGTGTCGTGAGAAGATCGACGAGGTCGATGGCGCCCGGAGTGTTGTCGAGGATGAATTGTTCGGTAAGCCCATCTTCTTTATCCTTTAGGATAAGCCAGATACAATACGCCGCAATAAGCGCCTCTGCGCCATCCTTTTTCTCGTCGATGATCTGTTTCACTCGTGCCTGGTAGAGAACGACCTGACTGAGGTTCGCTTTCTTAACCTCATAAGTCTTTTCGTTCCACGTGAAACTGAATGGGGGGTTTACCAATTGATAGAGGGTGATGTCACTCATGGATTATGTTGATGATGTTGAGAGGATCGTAACGTCCATCGCTTCCATTTCGAAGTCGAATTCTGCGTAGTCCTCCATCTTGAGGGAGCTCTTCGCGCTCTTGAAGAGAGCGTTTGAAAACTGGTACTGCACTTCATTGCCAGCCGCGTCATAGAACGTACCGACTGGGTTAAGGAGCGTCGGCTGACCGTCGAGGGTCAGGATGTTCAGTGGAGCGGAACCGCTCGATGAGCCCATAGCGGCTGCCCACAGCGAAGGAGCGAACGACTTGAGCTTGCCTGCGAGCGTTACCTTCTGCGTGTGGCGCGCCATGTTCTGAGGCTTGATCGAGCCCAGCACCATGAGCGGAGCGGTCGTCCACTCTACGTTCAGGGCGATGTTGTCGAGCATCACGAGGCGCTGATTGCCGAAATCGAGCGTCCCCGAGTTGAAGACAATGTGATTGCTAACGGGTGTACCTGCGGGTTGGAATGCGGTCATATGAATACATTATAGCTTAGTAATTACTTTTTTCTTTCTCGCCCTTCCACCATATGTGTCAGTCTTCCTGTGACAAGGAACACATAAGGTACGACCATTCGATACTCTGAAACGGAGAGATGGGAAATCTAGGAACGATTTGATATGGTCTGCATTTATTATAACTCCTCTAGCCCCACATTCTTGACAGGTGTAATTATCGCGCATGAATACTTTTGCTCGCCATTTCTTGTACTTATCCCCAGACATTATATTTTGCCTCTCTGTTCGATTTTTTCCCGAAACCCCACCCTTCCAAAAGTGATTCGCGGATCCTTTATTGATTTTTGAAAGAAGTTTTCTTGTCTTCTCAGAATGAGTCCTTCCTGTATTCACTTTCTTCAAAATCTCTTTTACATGATCAGACATTTTCTTTCCGACATGTGCCTTCCGGTTTTTTTCATTTGATTCTTGTGAATGTCGTTTGCCTTTCATTCCACCTTTATCCAATAATCTGAATTGTGGATCAGACCAAAGTTTCTTCATCACAGTAGATGCTGCTTCTTTTTGTCTTTCAGAACTATGAGTCCCAAGACGAGAAGGAGGCTTTCTACCACTTTTTTTTGCGTTCTGTCTCATATTCTCCTTCCATTCCTCAGTCCTTATGTATTTTCCTTTTGCCATCCATTGATTATATACCCCAGACCTAGAATGTGCGAGTATGCTATTTGAGCGACCAGAATACAAATGTCACAGCACGATGCCATATGCGCCTGTCCGACTCATAGTCGTCGATCGCCCCCCCAAGCTTAGACCAGAACAGGTGGGCGGTGCTCTGGTCAGTAGTCTGGTAGGAGAGGGCTTTGATAACTTCCTCGTAGATATTCTCGATCTCAAGCTGGGAGTTGCGACTCCAGATATCAATCTGTATCTGAGTGTCACGCGTCCCGAGAGGGTTCGATCGCTGTACTTCGGCGATGACATGCATATTCACCTGAGGATACGGGAGACTTCCTTGGGTCTCCGCTACAATATCCACGGGTCCCGTGAGGATCTGTGCAGTAGGGACGATTGCCGTCAGCGTCGCGTCAGCCGTGAGTATCGCTATGATTTTCTGCAATAATTCTAACATGTTAGGTTTCTTTTTTGGCGAACATCGCCTTTATCGCTTCCCGAGTAAGTACGATCGCAGGTCTCATGAAGGGGCGCGCCTGCATGCGAGAGGTTCCGAACTCGACAAACTTCCCATAAGGGATATTTGTCCAGATTCTCCCGCGCGCGCCGTGACGGGTCGACTCCACCGATTTCTGAATGCTCTGCTGGAGAGCCCCTGTCTGCACTGGAACACCCGCTTCTGCCATAGGATCAGAAACTCTCTTCCGTCTTCCTTCTGATTTCATCTGTGCCTTGCTCATCATCGGACGCTTCTGGTGAGCGACGCGCCACATAATATCAGTTGCTTTGCGAATCTTTAATTCCGTCAGATGTTGGGCTCTCGAATCGAGAGCATTTATCTTCGAGATAAGATTATCGAATTTTCCTGTATCTATCGAGAATGATTTTCCACGAAGTGCCATACAGTAAGTATACACTTATGCCTTTGGAATTAGGATGCAGTAACATGAAGGATGAAAGGGGGGTACGTGACCGTACCCTGCTTTGGCAATGTCACTATTCTTGAAAATCTTCCTACCGTTGTCGCTCTTGGCAATGCAAGTCTTACAGGCATTCGGGGAGAGAATGACTTTATATTCAGTGAAGCCAACCTCATCTCCCATCTCACCCACTATTTGAGTATCGTCCCGTTTTGATTCGGTATAAAACACCCGTTCTGCTTTCCATCGTTCAGAGAGCTTGGCGTTCTTCTTCTGAAGGGCGTCGATGATCTTCGAAGAGGTATACCCCCGATCCTGCATGGTCTTGATAGTGTTCTGGATCACCACGAGCTCGGCCTTGGTCAGTTTTGCCTTCTCAAAGGAGACGAAGCCGTTGTTCATTTTCCAGAAGTCGTTGAAGTTGACGTATCTCATAACTCTATTATATCCATTTTGAACACGTTTTGTGCCCAGAATCGAATTACCTTATACCCAAGTCTCTTGAGGTCTGTATCGCGCACACGGTCTTTCTCACGCCCGTCAGAAAACTTGTGCCAGCATTCTCCATCGACTTCGATGATTGTTTTGCTCTCGGGAAGCAGGAAATCTACTAGATATCCAGCGATCGGTTCTTGGAAGAGATATTGAATGCCCGCTTGGTCGAGTAATTCCTTCATCTTCAGCTCAGGTTTCGTGCCTTCCTTTCCACCGTACATTTTCCCAGAGCGCATTGTTTTTATAATACGAGCGCTTGAGGCAGGATCTTTCTTTCCCCATTTTCCATGTCTCTCACCTTTCTGCGATCCACGCTCCTTTCTCGTTTTACCAGAACGAGAAGTAATATCCGCCACCAATTCGTTTGTCTCTTTTGTAAACCCTTTATTCCACGGTTTCAATCCCATCGCCTTTCCTTTACGTGCTATAGAAAGTCTCTTTCGAAGTTCTGGTGTTATTTTCCGGTAATGACCATTAGAATTACCCTTCATTGATATAGATATTTTTGAACCAACACTTTTCTTGTTTTCTTCCTTACTCCAAAATGCAGAGATTGCCTCTCTTTGTTTTTTTTTTTGATTTATTTCGCAATGCAACATCGGGACGTTTAGCCATATATGGCTATATGTAGCATAGACTAGGGCAATTGCAAAACTGCTTCAAAATGAGAAATTGTTTTCCCGATCGGACCATACCCGATCGTGAGGCCGATCACGACGTACTCTATCCCGCCCGAGGTCAGGACACGATCCTCCATCTTGAGCTGATACTTCGGGTTGTAGTACATCACGCCCGTCGGAAGGATACGTTCCCCTTCTGGGGCGAACCGCACGTTCTTGCTTGAAAAGGCAAGACGCACAGGCATATTCGTATAGACGGACGGCCACGGAAGGGTCGGGGTTCCGTAGACGGGGTTGTTAAGAGAGTCCACGCCTGTCGCGACTCGGCGCTTGATGGTGACGGATTCGTTAAGAAGAGCAGGGGGAATCATTTTAGAATATCATCGGTGTCTTATCGACGTACGGCTCGAGCATCTTCTTGAACCGTTCCTCAATCTTGGTGTCTCCCTGCGCCCACGAGGAGCTATAGGTCTGAATGCTCATACTGCCGACGCCCATCGGGTTGCCGAGGTCTTGCGCGATGAGGTTCTGCGCGACGAGCTTGGTTGCTGCCTTGATGTCGAACGGAAGGCTGTCATTGGTCGTGAAGTCTGCGGTGATCGGTCCCGTCGGGGTGTAAGCGTTCACGAAAGTCACCATACCATTCGGATAGTCGACAGTGTAATTTGCGGGTACGACGAGGACGGCGTTGTCGTAGACGTTGAAAGTCTGACTAGGCGCCCAGAGGCGATTTCCGAGAGGTGCTTGGTATTGCTTTGTCGTACCTACCACGGTGAGGGTCTGCGAGGCGAGTGGTGTACCGAAGCCGAATGTGTAATTCGTCCAGAGAACGCCGAGAGGCTGACGGTCAAGAATTGCTGCTGGTATTGGCGAGCCGATACCTGTTCCTGCGCTCGAGAGCATAGGAACAATTTTGTAGTATCCATCAGGGTAGAAATCTTGAAGGTAACCCGTCGGTCCCGTGTCGACTTGAATGAACCACTTGAGCACCTGAATGTAGATGCTATTGATCTTCGAGTAAGGACGATTATTGAGTACGACTGTCAGGAGCTGAGGATTCAGTGGGCGTACTTGGAAGCGTGTCTTCTGTTCGTCAATTGTCTGAGTGTCGAACCACTTACGGCAGTGGCGGTTCACGATCGCGCTTGCGTTTAGGAGAACACGGTCGAGCTCGCCGTTGCTGTATTCTGGGTCGTCTACAGTGATGCCAAGCCCCTTCGCGCCGTACCCTTGAAGGAACTCGTCCTTGCACATGTACGGATTGTCTACCGCGATTTGCATCGGTGCGCCTGTCGGTGTGTTGCTGCCTACGTTGATGTGTCCGCTTTGGAGTGGGGTCATATAGATACATTTTACCGCTAATCAGCGGGAATTATCAGAGGTGCTTCGCAAGAGCCTCATGGAACATGTGGATTTTCTTCTCCCAGAGCCATGTATCCTGCACGTGCTTGGCTGCCGCATAGCCTTTCTGTTGCACCTCATCGCGGCGCTCGTAGGCATACCGCATCAGGGCACGAAGGTGCGCGTACGAGGGCTCTGCCCAGTCTCCGCATTCTTCATGATAGACATGGTCAGTAAATGCCTTCGCAGGGGTCATCGTGTAGTCGATTGTCCAACCCACCTCGGGAGTCATGTACTCCATGGGTCCTGACCACCCTGTGACGATCGCTGGCACGCCTGTCGCCATAGCCTCGAGGGGGGTGAGGCCAAAGCCCTCCCCGCGCGTTGGGAAAACGAAGACGTCTATCTCCTTGAAGAAGTCGTTGAGGAGCTCTTCTTGGGTCACCTGCCCTGTCTGGAGCTTGATACGCGGGTCATTGAATGGGAACTGCCATACAGGGCTCGAAGTCTTGCAGATGAGCCTCACGTCCTTTTCGTGCTGAAACTCGTCCCTGAAGGCCGCCAAGAGGACGTCAGTGCCCTTCCGCTCGGTCAGTACCCCCATTGTCCCAAAGGTAAAGACACGGTTTGGGTCGCGCGCGATCGGATAGAACGCCTTTGGCTCTACACCCCAATGGATCAGTTCTATCGGGATTTTAATTCCCGAGGCTTTGAATGCCTCGATATTCTGCTTACATGGTACGAAGAGCGCATCGAACCCGTTGATTTTCGGGATCCACGAAGCAGGTATCACCGTCGTCTCAAAGGGGACGATGCAGATATTCTTTTTAAATGGCGAATGAGGCCATGACTCGCGCGGCTGATCGTGCCACACCATCGCTCCTTTCTCGTTCAGGAGGCGATTCCTCGCCAGGTTGATGAAACTGTCGTGTGTACCCATTGTGCGCCCCAGAAGGGCAATTTGGTACTCTGGTGAGCTGTATTTAATGAGGTTGTAGGAGCACCCGCCAAATCCCGAGAAGGTTTCTACGTCCCCCATGAAGTTGAAGGATTTCTGTTCATGGAAGAGAGTCGAGTCATACTCGATCGGCTGGTACGTGGAGATGTCGATATCCACCATTCGAGTGAGGCGCATGGCGGTTGAAAAGCTGACGTCGATCGGTATACCTGTGTCGTAGAACGTCCCCTCGAAGAAAATGGAGGACTCGCGTCCTTTCTTGATAGTGATCTGCATCTCTCTATGATACCAGAATACCCGCCAATTTGAGCGATTATCCCCAAACAGAAAACGCCCGTTAGGGCGCCTTATGTGATCTCAGGGAACCGTAGTTGCCTACGGAGCGTCCTGAATGTTCGTGATCATACCAACCCACGGTTCTGCCTTGAGTGCGAGCACGAGGTACTCGTTCAGATAGAATCGTACGGTGTCGGCGATCTTCGCGAGCTCGGTGCGGCCGAGCGGAACAAGATCAATCATCTGCACGCCCTGCGCATCGTGGCGGAGGAAGTATGCAGTCGATAGGCTTGTGCCAGTCGCGCCCGAGCTACCAGCGGCATTGTACGGATACGGGAGTGCCGGATTCGCAAAGAAGTCGCCGATCACTGGGATCGAGCCGAGAGGGCTCATGTACGAAGTGACATGGTCACCTGCACCGAACTCACGGCCAGAATCACCAGTGACGTAGTAACGAGCGGCTGGGGACACAATCTGGTTCACCTGCGTCTGGATACCGAAGCCGACATAGATGCCATCGAGCTTGTTGCCACCTTGGTAGCGAATGTTGCGGATGATCTTGTCGAACACTGGAATCGTGACGCCAGTTGCCGTGAGAGCGGCGCCAGCATTGTTGGTGACGTTCGTGGTGATCTGCGTATCAAACCCGTCGAATGAAAGGGTGTTGACGCTTGAATTACCGTGGAAGTCAGCCCATTCCTCAGCTTGAATAATACGACGGAGAGCCGCTTCCGCGATTTCGGCTTCAATGTCGATATACGAACGACCTGACGCGATCATAGGCCCAGTGATGACAGCCGTAGTTCCGAGGAATTTGTAAGCCGCAGTTTTTTGGGTATATGCCGGGTCGGTGCTGGACGGAAGATTACCGTCGGCATAGAACAGGTTCACGAGGCTCTGGGGACCGTTGGCGAGAGTCGTGAGACTGGTTCGCTGGTTCCAGAGGTGGGCGAGTCCTTCGCCCTTAATGCGAGAGACGCGATCACGGAACGGGGTGAGACGATCCGAGAGCACGACAATCGCGGACTCGAGGTCTTGACGAGCCAAGAGTGAGTTTGGAACAAGTCCCGCGAAAGAAGTATCCACGGTCTTTTCAAAACGCATCAGGGCTTTGTCAAGGGATGACATGACTTTAGTCATAGCGTTGAAGTTACTTGGTAAGGTGCTCTCGGCTTATCCCATTCCGTGTTGGTCCTTGTGGAGTGTCCACTCACGTCGGGCGCCGAAACCACTACTATTCCTCTTCGCGCACTGAGGAGAACTCGCTCTTGTAGACGTCTGCGAAATTCTTACCCTTAGCGTCAGCCGACTTTGCAATTGTGGAGACGCCCTGAGGGGCAAGGGTAAGCGGGAGGCGACCACCTTCCTTGGTCGGGACGTACGCGACGCCCATCGATACGGACTTCTTGAAGCCCGGCACCTTCATGAGCTCGCCGACCTGCTTCTGGAAGGATGGATCATTCTGGAGGCGAGAGACGAAATTCTTCTCGAAGCCCGGGACGCGAGTACCCGACTTCTCCATGCGATCACCGAGCGCAAGCATAGCCTTCGCCATCGACATCACGAGGACATCGAGCGGGTGCTGACCCTTAGTGGTCGAGGTATCTTCCTCGTCCTCTGCCTTCTCGGTCTCAGTCTCGGTCTGCTCGGCCTTCTCGGTCTCGGTTTCCGTTTCCTCGGCCTTGGTAGCCGTCTCGGTCTCGGTGTCAGCCTTGGTGGCGGTCTCCGTTTCCGTCTAGGTCTTTGTGAGACGCTTAGTCATCGCATCCATCGACTTGATGGTGCGCTGGATCGTCTCGGGCTGGATCGTCTCGAGGTCGTATTCACCTGTCGTCGAGTCTTCTGCTTTGGTAGAAGTCTCGGTCTCTTCCTCGGCCTTGGTAGCCGTCTCGGTCTCAGGCTTGTCCTTATCAGGCTTGGTCTGATCGAGAGCGTCACCGTCTGCCTTTGCAGTCTCGAGACCCTCTTCTATAGGTTTTGTCTGATCAGGATTTACTTGATCTTTTGGTTCTCCTTCGTTCATCTTACTGAGTACACCCATGATTGCTTTGAATCCTTGTCCGACCGTCTTGGTCAGGGTATTAAATTCCGTCCGAGACACGGCTTTTGTGGTGTCTTCGGTCGCAGTCTCCGTCCGTGTTGTTTCTTTAGTCATATTTTGAGAGTTAGGTTGCGACGCTGTTTTGCGCCATGCCTCGTCCGGTATGGACTTGGCGAATGCTTGTAAATAATCTAACCGTGGATTTTCGAACAGGAATTTGTTGTAAATTTCTGTTCCTCTGAGAAGTTCCACTTCAGCTTCATCCTTCGCTATGCTCTTGGCAATACACCAAGCATCATAGTTGGCAGGACGGGGAGTAACGCTCACCTCTTGGAGTGCAACTTCATAAAAAGACTTCACAACCTTGCCAAGTTTTTCGGAAAACTCTTGCACGGCGCGTTTCACGACACCCCCGACCGAGAATCCCATCTTCGCTCCGCCTTTCATGGCGTTGTAGAGGATGGGAGCAACCATATGATCCTTATTAAGGCGTGCCTTGATATGGAGTTGGTTACGTTCATCAACCGACGCTTGAAACACCGTGCCGATGATTGCCTCATCCTCTTTTGAATGTTCGACACGGAGAGGAACCCCCGTCTCGTTAATGACGTTTGCCATCGATTCGATAGCCTCTTCCGTCATCCGCTCATGATCGTGATCTATGTTCGTAGTGCTCGCGACACCTTCGAGGATCATCTCGACGTCGTCGGTTGCAACAGCCTTTTCTATGAAGAACTCAAAGGGGAACTCTCCCACAGCTTCTAATGTCATTATATCTGTCTTTTTCATAATTTATCTTTCGGCTTATTGCTCACCAACTGTTAATGTCAGGATACTTCTGCATAATTTCCTGTATCGTCCGAATAGCATCTTCACGATCCTCGCGGGTCGCACCATAACGACGATCGTGTTCTGCATTACTTAGACGGGTGAGAATCCTTTCTTGCATAGCCTCAGAAAGGTTATCGTTGGTTGCCTTTTTGAGTGCCTTCCATCCGTCTGCAAACGACTTTCCTCGCGCCTCACCAGACTTCTCGCGCTCAGCGATCGTGGCATTCTGTATCTTCTCTTGTGCCGATTTTATCTTTGCCGCGAGCATTTTCTTACTGTCGGTATCTTCTGCAGCATCAATAAGATCTTTCTTCGCAGCCTCCATTTGTCCCTTAGTACGCACTTGATACACCTCATCATTCCCGCATTTTGGGCACTTCCCCTGATTGAGGAGAGACCGCGCGCCTGACCAGCCACAGTTATCGCAGTACCAATTGTTGTCAAATTGTCCCTTTTCTATGACACCAGAACGGTATGAATCGCCTTCAGTTTTATCAAAGGCTTCTAGCTGATCGTCTAAATCTTTTGAGTGATTATAGTGGAACCCACAACTCGGGCAGGTGTAATTCCAGCTACCACGACTATCGAAATCGCTGTCTTCGAGATGATGTCCGCAATTGTCGCAATTCCTCCCAGATGCCTTCTTCGTCTCGCTTTTCTTTTGACTTGCCTCTGCTACGCGCGCAAGGATCGCGAGAATTGCGAGAGCAACACTACCTCCGATACTTGCGCCAAGAACATCTTCAGACGAGATCTTATTAATAATCTGCGTCTTGGTCATCCCATTACTGAGAGAGGTAAGTACAGTGCTTAGAATATTGCTGGCTGTTACCTGATCGAGACCATGAAGGCTCATGAGCTCCGTTATCACATCTTCGTGAGGTTGAAAGATCTCTCCCATGTCCTTTGCCATCGCCTTTCCGAACTTCTCTGCAATCATGTATGCCTCCATATGAGAAGCTCCCTTAAGAACAAGCGCTTTATAAATTTCCCCCTTGGTCTTCCCCGCAGCAGCCATCATGCGGGCGAACTCGATAGCCTCTTGAGTCCCCATTGCCTTCTCCATGCTCTTCGGGCTGTAGACTCCTGCCTTGGCGTTTTTGAGTCCCCACGCGCGCGCTTCCTCCTGAGAACCACATTCATAGAGGCGCTTGCCTGTGCCGATCTGTGCGACGTACCACTTGCGCTTTGCACTGTCGTAGTATGTTCCGAAGTCTACGCCCTCTTGACCTTTTTCTACGATCGATTTACTGAGATAGCTCTCTGGCACAACTGGCGCAACGCTGTTCCAGAGCTCGGGATGTTTCACTCCCTGATACTCAACACGGTATTCTGGCCCATCCTGACCATAGAGAAACACCTTCATCACTTCCCATGACTTTCCACCGGGCTTCCCAGCGACGGACACAAAGTCTCCGACCCTGAATTTGGGAGCGCGATTATTATCCTTTCCGAAGATATCCTTAAGCACGTCTTGTGCAGACTTTTTTGTTTCAAATGATTTGGTGGTATTGCCCTCGAGATCTTGCCTAGAAAGAAGTGAAACAGGAGGTTCTCCCGCATATGATTGATCAACGGTTTTATAGAAACCGAGCTCCTCCATATACCTGATTGCATCGTCATTTCTTACTCCGCCTTCCGTAAGCTCACTAATAACCGACATTTCTGATTTACCTTGTTTCTTACCGTCTTCTATAACCTGTCGTATCTTGGCTGGACCAAAGACATATTTCTTAACCTTTGTAACATCTGCTTTTAGATACCCACTTTCGCACTCACGGCAGAGACCATGAGGACCAGGCTTCTGAGACTCGGGCTTGTCTTTGCCACACTCTGGACACACCCATGTTTCAGATTTATTTGTAATTCCCTAGCTGATCCCAAGAGTGTCAATGTACCCATCCACTTTTTCAGCGAATGTCTCCTTCCAAAAGGTATTGAAGTTTTTAGTCATATGAATATATTAT
>VFSW01005569.1_pt1 | contig 18601 bp, 19 predicted proteins | sample 5358111 | NCBI WGS metagenome assembly VFSW01 (sample SAMN11554181, study PRJNA540505) | mine drainage metagenome | isolation source: sediment from site ElyBrook_90M | place: USA: Ely Copper Mine, Vershire, VT | collected 2017 | reverse complement strand
AGCCAGTTCCGGCCCAGCCAGATCCGACCCAGCCAAATCCGCCCCAGCCAAATCCGCCCCAGCCAGTTCCGGCCCAGCCAGATCCGGCCCAGCCAGATCCGACCCCGACGCAGCCGGGTGACGCACAGGCAGAGACGACGATGCGGGCAGCGCGGCGACCGGCCGAAGCCACAAGCCCCCCGGACCGACGACCAGGAGACGGGCCAGCGGAGGAGCCGAGATAGCCGGGCTCGCGCAGCTGGGCGGGATTCTGGCGCCGGTCTTCGCGCTGATCGTGCTCGGCAAGGCGGCGTTGCCGCTCGGGCTGCTGGACGCGCCGGGGCTGCGCGGGGTGAACGAGGTGGTGTTCCGCCTGGCGATGCCGGCGCTGCTGTTCGATTCGGTCGCCGAAGCCGACGCGATGCATGTGCTGGACGTCGCCGCAGCCTATTTCGCCGCCTGTCTGATATTGTACGCGCTGGCGATGCTGCTCGCCTCGCGGCTGCTGGGCGCTGGGGTCTCGCACGCCGCGGTATTCGCCCTGAATGCGACCTACGGCAACACCGTGATGCTGGGCATCCCGCTGGTGGGGGCGCTGTTCGGGGTTGCGGGGCTCGGCTATCTGATGGCGATCATCGCATTCCATTCGGCCCTGCTGCTGCCGCTCGCGAGCCTGCTGATCGAGGCTGGCAGCCAGGGCCGCCCCAGCCTGCCGCGCCTGGTCCGCGCGACCCTCGCCGGCATGCTGCGCAATCCGGTGATCCTGTCGATCCTGCTCGCCTTCGCCTGGCGCGGCGCCGGACTAGGCGTGCCGGGGCCGCTGCATGCGCTGCTGGGCATGCTGGGAGCGCCGGCCGCGCCGCTCGCGCTGTTCTGCCTCGGTGCCTCACTGCCCGGCCTGCCCGGCCCCGCGACCCTGGCCGAGGCGCTGATGGCCGCCACCCTGAAACTCGCGGTACTGCCCGCTCTGGTGTTCGTGATCGCGGGATGGTTGGGCGGGCTGCACGGTGTGGCGCTGTCGGTCGCGCTGCTCACCGCGGGAATGCCGACCGGAGCCAATGCCTTCCTGATCGCGCGCCGCAGCGCCGGCCTCGGTGACGGCGCGGCGAGCACGGTGCTGATCAGCACATTGCTCTCGGTCGGCACGCTCGGCACGCTGATGTGGTGGCTGCGGTGAGAGCCGGGCACCAGCTTTCTGTTTTGCCGAGCGACCCGATCACGGTTGCAGTCAACCTGATGCGCTATCGCTTCAGGGAGTAGCGATGATCTCCACCCGCCGGTTCTGCGCCTCGCGCACCCCGGGGCCGGTCTGCACCAGCAGCACGGTCTGGCCGAATCCCTGGATGCCGATCTGATCGCCCGGGATCCCCAGCCGGACCAGCTCCGCCCCCACTGCCTTGGCCCGGCGCAGCGACAGCGCCTGATTATACGCCGCCGAGCCGGAGGTGTCCGTATAGCCTTTCACCTCGATCCTGGTGTGGGGCACCTTCATCATGTTCGCTGCGGCATCGGCGATGATCTGCCGCGCCCGGTCGGTCAGCGCTGCCTTGTCCCAGTCGAAGAATACCAGATACGAGCGGGTCTGCACCGCCGGGGCAACCGGCACCACCGGCGCGGGCGGTGATGGCGGAACGACATTGAAGGCGTAGCGCAGCCCGACCAGCAGCGAATGATTGTGGTTTTCCTTGGCGTCCAGATTGCCGCTGCCCGGCGCCGCCGAACTGCCCTGAAACGCCTCGGGCCCCAGCACGCCCATGAAGCGGTATTCGGCGGTCACCGACAGGCCGGGCGTGTGGGGAATGGGAAAGGCCAGGCCGCCGATCGCCTGGAAGGCGAAGCCGCCAGTCGTGCCGGACGCCTCCAGCACCGCGGCACCCCCGGGCGGGCTGGCATGCACGCCGCTCCAGCGCGTCCAGCCATAGCCGACGCCGCCACCGACATAGGGAAACAGCCAGGGCAGGCCGATATCGATGTCGAACAGCGCGTTCGTCATCACACCATAATCCTGCTGGGTTCCGCCGGCGCTGGTCGGAAAGGACGTGCCGGTCAGACGATTGACCGCGTTCGAGCGGTAATTGCCCTCGACCTCGAAGCGCCAGCCATTGCCCAGCGCATAACCCAGGCTGCCGGCCCCGGCGAAGCCCGCCCCGTAATTGGCCAGCAGCCCGGGGGTGCCGAGCCCGGGCGATGGCGGCAGCGACTGGCGTTCGAGGAAATTCACCCCCGCCCCGGCGCCGACATAAAGACCCTGGATCGGCTGCGCGCCGGCAGTCCCGACCCCGGCGACGACGCTCAGCGCCAGCCCCGAGACCAGCAGGCCCGCACGGATGATCCTGTTCTGACACGCCATGAACGGGCAGCGCTCCTTGCATCCGGCGCCGCTGGCGGCGCGGTGTGGGGGGTAGAGGCGGAAGTGGTTGCCCACCCAGGCTAGAACAGGGCCGGCACGAATGAAATTACCCCCACCGGTCAACCCCCATTTGGCCAACCCCGATCGGCCAACCCGCCCGGCAACGGCCAGGCCGCGATGGCCCGTGGGGCCTTCCCCCTCCGCCGCGTCCGGCCGGTCCGCTGCCCTGCAGCGAGGGCGGGGCCAGACCAGGCGGGGCCAGACCAGGCGGGGCCAAAACAAGCGAGCCGGCACCGCTTGGCGGTACCGGCTCGTGGAGCAGTCGGTCCGGACCGATCCCGGACTCCGGCCTCCGAAGTTACTTGATGATGATTTCGACGCGACGGTTCTGCGGCTCGCGCACACCATCGGCCGTCGGAACCAGCAGATGCGTCTGGCCGAAGCCCTGGATTGCGATGGTGTCCTTGGGGACGCCAAGCCGGACCAGTTCTGCGGCCACCGTCTGAGCGCGGCGGATCGACAGAGCCATGTTGTACTTCGCCGAGCCAGACGTATCGGTGTAGCCGTTCACCTCGATGCGGGTGTGCTGCACCTTGGGGATATTGGCGGCGGCATCGGCGATGATCTGCTTGGCGCGATCGGTCAGGTTGTACTTATCCCAATCGAAGAACACCAGGTAGGACCGGGCCGGAGCCGGGGCCGGAGCCACCATCGGCGGCGGCGGCGGCGGCGGCGCGACACCGAAATTATAGCGCACGCCCACCAGGATCGAGTTGTTGTAGTTGCCGGAAGTGTTGACCGCGACCGGGAACGACTGGCCGGTGGCGGCGATCGTCGCGGTGCTGCCGCCGTAGTTGCGGTTGCCGGCCAGACCCATGAACCGGTATTCGGCGGTCAGCGCCAGACCGGGCACGGCCGGGACCGGCACCGCGAAGCCGGCCATCGCCTGATAGGCGAAGCTGCCCTGGGTGTTGTGCGTGAAGATCGAGTCGCCGTTCACCGGCGCATAGATCGACACGTTGTGCCACCAGGAGTCCATGTAGCCGACGCCGGCGCCGATATACGGGATGAACCAGGGAGCGACCGGGAAGTCGTAGAACGCGTTGACCATCGCGCCATACTTGGTCTCGCTGCCGCCGGCATTGAACGCATCGCCGAAGGCCGTGGCCTTCTGCGCCTTGTTCTGCATGTAGTCGCCTTCGACCTCAAGCCGCAGGCCGTTGCCGAAGCCCCAGCCGATGCTGCCGAGACCGGCGAAGCCGGGCTGAGCGAACTTGATCTTGCCGTTGTTGGCAGTGCCGACCGCCTGGGTGAACCCGGTCGGACCGGTGATCGACTTCAGGGTCTCGTTGTTGAGGAAGTTCACCCCGGCACCAGCCCCGATATACAGGCCGGTCACGGGCTGAGCCTGCACAGCCACCGGCGCTGCCAGCACGGTCGCCGCCAGGAGCACACTCCGAACATTCATGTTGGTATCTCCTCGTTGTCTCTGCCTACGCCGCTGGCGCAGCCGTGGTCTCGCGCGGCCTGCGGATCCGCAGACCTCTGCATGTCGGGGACAATACCACCAAGAGCGGGGGAAGGGAGAGTCCTCCGACGATTTTCAATCACACTGTGGCAACACAGCCACAGCCCCGTGTCACCCGCCGAAAAAACCCAGGAAAAAGGCCAAGAAATTCACAACACCCTGGCCTCGAAAGGCGGCCGCAGGTCAGGGGCATCGAACTCCACGACCCAGATGTCCGGATCGGACCCGATCTGCCGCGCCAGATAGGCATCAACCGCCGCCTGGTCCACCGCCGCCGCTCCGGTGGCGCGCAGCCAGGCCAGATCGCCGTCCCCCGTGCGCATCTGCGACAGAACCACCAGGCCCTCGCGGCCTCGCAGCACCACCAGCACCCCACCGGAATCGGCATCGCCGCGCCGCAGCACGGCACCCGACTGGCCGCCGAGAGCCGCCTGGCGCAGAATCGCCTGCACCCAGAAACCAGACTTCAGACGCGCCTCGACCATGCCACTCCCCGTCGGCCGGCTGGCCCGCACCCGAACCACCTCCGCACTTGAACCACCCCCGCACTTGAACCACCCAGGCACTTGAGACAGCCTGGACAGGCTGCGACAAACAGCGCCCCAAAGCGAGTGATGCGGAGACGACGAATGGCGGAACCGACTAAAATGACGGCCGGCCAGCGCGCCTACGAGGCGAAGCGGGCCGCGAAGGCCGGGGTCAGCCTCGACCGGTGGCTGGAAACCAAGGCCAGGGACCAGGCCGCGGCCGAGAAGGCCCGCCAGAAATCCGCCGAACCGCCCAAGCCCGCCAAGAAGCCCGGCCTGATCGCCCGGCTGATCGACCGCGCCCACAAGCCGATCTGACATCGCCCCCGGGCGGCGCAGCCCTGCCCGGCCCGGCTCACCACATCCGCCGCACCACCCCGTCGCGCCGCTTCAGGCCGTGATAGGCCACGCCGGCCAGATGCAGCGCGATCAGCGCCAGCAGCACCCAGACCCCATATAAATGGAGCGCCGACAGCGACAGGGCTACCGGACGCGGCTGCTGCCCCACCGGAAACGGGATCCGGACCAGGCCGTACCAGACCAGTGGAAACCCCCAGGCATTGCTGTCCCATAGCCCGATCACCGGCTGCACCATCAGCATGGCATACAGCGCCGCCTGGTTCGTCCTCGCCGCCAGGCGCAGGCCGGCCGGCATCGTCGGGGGCAGAGGCGGCAAGCGGTGGGCGCCGCGCGCCAGCAGCCGGACCACCACCAGCACCAGCACGCTCACCCCGGTGCTTTCGTGCAGATTGTAGAGCAGCCGCTTGGTCGCCTCATCCGCCGGCTCGAAAGCGGTGATCCAGGTGCCCAGCACCAGCATGGCCAGCACCGCCAGCACGGTGGCCCAGTGCAGCCAGCGGATCATCGCCGGGTAGCGGGTCGTCACGGCACATTTGCCCCCATCGGCACAAGACGATCGTCCACCCGAAACCCGCGGGCCGGCAATAGAGACCGGCAAGGCCAAGGGCTCCCCCAGCGAAAGCGGTCCGGGGCCAAGGCCCCATCGGGAGACCAGATGGGAGTCCGGTAGGTAGAGCCCTCCGGCCTTGCCCTGTGAGATTGACGCCCCCCGCCCGGCCGGCCGACGATCGTGCCCATGGGAGCCGAAACACAGCTGGCGGAAGGTCTGCGCCTGATCCGCGACAGCGCCGGCGCGATCTGCGCGCGCGGCGACGGGCTGCGGCGCATCCGCGCCCTGCGCTTCCAGGACCCCGGCTTCGACCGCGCGGTCTGGACCGAGATCTGCGCGATGGGCTGGCCCGGCCTGCTGGTGGCCGAGGCCGATGGCGGCGCCGGGCTCGGCCTGCGGGAACTCTGCGCGCTCGCCGAGGAGCTGGGCGCCGGGCTGGTGCCCGAACCGCTGATCGAGGCCGCCGCTTCGGCACCGCTGCTGCGCGGCGCGGCGCTGGCGGATCTGCTCGGCGGCAGGCGCGTGGTGATCCTCGCCGAGGCCGAGACCGCCGCCTGGCGGCACGACCAGCCGCCGCAGGCCCGCCTGCAACACGGGCGGATCACCGGGCGGAAGCTGTTCGTGCCGATGGCCGGCGGCGCCGATGGGTTCCTGGTCACCACCGCCGACGGCGCCGCCCTGGTGGCGCGCGCGGCGCCGGGCGTGCATCTGGCGACCGCGCCCGGCCAGGACGGCGGCACGCTCGGCACGCTCAGCCTGGACGCCGCGCCGGCCGAGCCGCTCGGAACGGATGGCGCGGCGGCGATCGAGGCCGCCACACTCGCCACCGCGGCGATGCTGCTGGGCGTGATGGACCGGGCCTTCGCCCTCACGCTCGACTATCTGCGCATCCGCCGCCAGTTCGGCGTGCCGATCGGCAGCTTCCAGGCGCTGGCCCACCGCGCCGCCGATCTCGCGATCCAGATCGCCCTCGCCCGCGCGGCGATCGAGGCGGCGGCGGCGGCGATGGATGCCGGCCCGCAGGACGATGCCTGCCGGGCCCGCGTCTCCCAGGCCAAGGCCCGCGCCGCCGACGCGGCCCTGCTGGTGACCCGCCAGGCGGTGCAGCTGCATGGGGCGATCGGCTATACCGACGCGCACGACATCGGGCTGTATCTGCGCAAGGCGATGGTGCTGGCCGGCCGCTACGGAAACGCTGCCGCCCACCGGGCGCGCTTCGCGGCGCTGGCCCCCGAGGAGGAAGACGCGTGAGCCTGCGCATGGAACGCGATGGCGCCCTCGCCATCCTGACGCTCGACGACCCGGCCCGGCGCAACCCGATCGGCGAGGCGATGCGCGCGGCGCTGCTCGACGCCTTCGAGACGCTGGAAGCCGATGCAGGGGTGCGCGCCGTGGTGCTGACCGGGGCGGGCGGGCATTTCTGCGCGGGCGGCGACATCGCCGGCATGGATGTCGCCGACCTGGCCGAGGGCCGCGAGCGCTTCCGGCGGATGCACCGCCTGGTCAGCCTGATGATCCAGGGCAGCAAGCCCATCGTCGCGGCGGTGGAGGGCTGGTGCGTCGGCGGCGGGCTCGGCCTCGCCTTGTGCTGCGACACCATCCCGGCCGGGGCGGACGCGCGCTTCATGGCCGGCTTCGGCCGCATCGGCCTGCTGCCCGATCTCGGCCTGCTGCACACCCTGCCGGCGCGGGTCGGCATGGGGCGGGCCCGGCAGATCCTGCTCTATGACGAGCCGATGGCGGCCGATGCGGCGGCAGAGGCCGGGCTGATCGATCATCTGGTGGAGGCGGGCGGCGCGCTGGCGGCGGCCTGCGCGCGCGCGGCACGGCTGGCCGAGGCGGCGCCGCTCTCGGTCGCCCTGACCCGGCGGATGCTGGCCGAGGGGCTGGAGGCCGCGCTCGGACGCGAGCGCGATCTGCAGGCGGCGCTGTTCCTCACCGCCGACCACGCGTCCGGCAAGGCCGCCTTCCGCGCCCGCCGGCCCGCGGTCTTCACCGGCAGCTGAGCGCCGGCGAACCCATGCCCCCCGGGCACCGATCGGACCGGCCCGGTGATGCGCGCGGCGAGCCTTTCGCAGGCCCGGCTTGCGCTGACGCTCTGACCCTCGGGAAGGACCAGACACGCCGATGACCCAGAAACGCCCAGCGGCTGATCGGAGCGAAGCGGCTGATCGGAACGAAGCGGCTGGTCCGACCGAAGCGGCGGCGCCGACAGCGGAGGAGCTCGACGCGCTCGACGATGCCGGCTTCCGCGCCGTGGTGCGCGGCTGGATCGCGGCGAATTATCCGCCCGAGCTGCGCGATCCGCCGAAGCGCCTGCACTGGTCGGAAAACCGGGTCTGGTATCTGAAACTGGCCGCGCGCGGCTGGCTCGCCCCGGGCTGGCCGCGCGAGCATGGCGGGATGGGCCTCTCGCCCGGCCGGCAGCTGATCATGATCGAGGAGCTGGAACGCCATGGCTGCGCCCGCACCAACGACCACGGCGTGGTCATGGTCGGGCCGCTGCTGATCCGCCACGGCACCCCGGCCCAGCAGCGTTTCTTCCTGCCGCGCATCCTCTCGGGCGAGCATGTCTGGTGCCAGGGCTATAGCGAGCCCAATGCCGGCTCGGACCTCGCGAGCCTGGGCACCACCGCGGTCGCCGACGGCGATCACTGGGTGATCAACGGCCAGAAGACCTGGACCACGCTGGCCGGCGATGCGAACTGGATCTTCCTGCTCGTGCGCACCGACCGGACCGCCAAGAAGCAGAACGGCATCAGCTTCCTGCTGGTGCCGATGGACAGTCCGGGGATCACCGTCCGCCCGATCGTCTCGATCGACCTGCACGACGAGTTCTGCGAGACCTTCTTCCAGGATGTGCGCGTGCCGAAGGCCAATCTGGTGGGCGAGATCAACCAGGGCTGGACCATGGCCAAGGCGCTGCTGGGCTTCGAGCGCATTTTCCTGGGCTCGCCGCGCCAGTCCGCCTATGCGCTGTCGCGGCTGCGCCTGCTCGCCCAGCATGTCGGCTGCCGCGAGGATCCGGCCTTCCAGGACCGCTATGTCCGGCTGCGGCTCGATCTCGCCGACCATCAGGCGCTGTATGCGACCTTCGCCGAGAAACTGCGCCGGGGCGAGGCGCTGGGCGCCGAGGTGTCGATGCTGAAGATCTGGCAGAGCGAGCTGTTCCAGCGGATCACCGAGACGATGCTCGACATCGCCGGTGCCCAGGGCGGGCTGCTCGACCCGATCGCGGGCAATCACGACCTCCATCCCGGCGGGCTGTTCATCCAGGCCCGCGCCAGTTCGATCTACGGCGGCACCAACGAGATCCAGCGCAACATCCTGGCCCGGACGGTGCTGGACCTGCCGTCCTGAGCGGGACCGGCCGGGCGGTCGCGCGGGCGGTCCCGCCGGTCATTGCCGGGGCAGGTGGCGGACTTCGCGCGCCCTCCGCCGCCATGCTATCCCCCGGCGATGCGCATCCTGTTCGTCACCTCCAACCGCATCGGCGATGCCATCCTGTCCACCGGATTGCTGGCCCATCTGATCGCCGCCCATCCCGGGGCAAGGATCACCGTCGCCTGCGGCCCGGTGGCGCAGGACCTGTTCGCCAGCATGCCCGGCCGGGCGCGGGTGATCGGCTTCGAGAAGCAGCGCTTCGGCCGGCACTGGCTCGGCCTGTGGCGGCAGACCGCCTTCACCCGCTGGGATCTGGTGGTCGATATCCGCGCCTCCGCCCTGTCCTATCTGGTGCCGACCCGGGCCCGGGCGATCATGCGCAAATCGCCGGGGCACAAGACCCAGCAGCTCGCCGCGCTGCTGGGGCTGCACCCGCCGCCGCTGCCGGTCGCCTGGACCGGGCCGGAAGACCGGGCCAAGGCCGCGCGGCTGCTGCCGCCAGGCGGCCCGGTGATCGCGCTCGCCCCCACCGCCAACTGGTCGGGCAAGGTCTGGCCCGCCGAGCGCTTCGCCGCACTGTTCCGCCTGCTCGCCCGGGACGGCCGGCTGGCGGGCGCGCGGGCGGCGGTGTTCGGTGGCCCGGGCGATCAGGAGCGTGCCCTCGCCGCCCCGCTGCTGGCGGAACTGCCGGGGGCGATCGATCTGTGCGGCGCGCTGAGCCTGCCCGAGGCCGCCGCCTGCCTCGCTCGCTGCGCGGTGTTCATCGGCAATGATTCCGGCCTGATGCACCTGGCCGCCGCTGCCGGAACCCCGACGCTGGGCCTGTTCGGGCCGACCCCTGCCGCCGAATACGCCCCCGCCGGGCGGCGCACCGCGGTGGCGCTCGCGCGCGGCCCGGCGATGACCGATCTGCCGGTCGAGGACGCGCTGGCCGCGGCGATCGGGTTGCTGCCCGCTTGCGCCGGTCTTGGCGGCTAGCCCGGTCTTGGCGGCTGGCCCGGCCTCGGGGGCTGGCCCGGCCTTGGGGGCTGGCCCGGCCTCGGGGGCTGGCCCGGCCTTGGGGGCTGACCCGGCCTTGGGAACTGACCCGGCCTTGGGAACTGACATAGTGCAGGGCGAGGGCTGGTCCGCCATGGCCCGATGGGACCCGCCAGGGAGCGGGCGCCCCCCGGATCCGCAATCCCAGGGGGGCACCGCCCAGCGAAAGGGGGCCGGGGCCCCACCGGATCCCGGAGCGGCACGGGGGCGCAGCCCTGGCCATCCCGCACCCACACCGCCCGACAGCCCCGCCTGGCGGCGGTTCTTCGTCATCCTGCTGGCCACCGCGCTCGGCGCGGCCGGTCTCGTGTTCGGCTTCGTGGCGCTGGTCGATCCCTATGCCACGCTGCCGCTGTCGCTGCCGCTCACCCGCTGGCCGGTCGACGGCAATGCCCGCTACGCCTTCCCCGCCCTCGCCCGCGACCAGCGCTTCGACGCCGCGGTGTTCGGCACCTCGACCAGCCGCCTGCTGCGCCCGGCGCTGCTCGATCGCGCATTCGGCGCGCGCTTCGCCAACCTGGCGATGAACGCCGCCACCGCCTATGAGCAATTGCGGCTGATGGCGGTGTTCGCCCGCTTCCATCCGCAGGCCCGCGCAGTGCTGGTCGGCCTCGACGTCGCCTGGTGCGCGACCGGCCCCGCGCTGGAGAAATACACTTTCCGCGACTTCCCGGAATGGCTCTACGACGATCCCGCGACCGGCCGCTGGGGGGACTACCGGCATCTGTTCAATCTCGACACGGTCGAGAAGGCCGGCCAGGCCTTCGCCGAGTTCTTCCACCTCAAGCCGCAGGTCTATGGCAGCGACGGCTACACGAGCTTCGTCCCGCCCGATGCGACCTATGACGCCGTGCGGGCGGCGGCGCATCTGCGCGGCGAGGGCGTGGCCTTCATGCAGGGTGCGCGCTCCGGCCCGCCGGCGGGCTGGCGGTTTCCCGCACTCGAGCTGCTCGCCGGACAGCTCGCCGCCTTCGCCCCGCAGACGACCAGGATCCTGTTCTTCGTGCCCTATAACCGGGCGCTGCTGCCCGTGCCGGGCAGCCCGATCGACGGCGAATGGGCCGAGTGCAAGCGCCGGGTGGGCACGCTGGCAGCGGCGAGTGCGGGGACGATCGCGCTCGACTTCATGATCCGCGGGCCGATCACCCTCAACGACGAGAACTACTGGGACGGGCTGCATTACCGCCAGCCCGTCGCCGACCGGCTGGTGGCCGCGCTCGCCGCCGCCGCGCGGGGCGAGGCCCCCGCCGACGGGACCTGGCGCCGGCTCGGCGGGGACGATGCGCCCGCCCCCGGGAGCCGGCCCGATAGGGTTGGCCCGTGAGGATCGCTCATGTCATGGCCGGGGCGCGGGTCGGCGGCGCCGAACTGTTCTTCGAGCGGCTCTGCGCCGCCCAGCACCGGGCGGGTGACAGCGTGCTGGCGGTGATCCGTGCCGATCCGGCCCGCGCCGCGACCCTGCGCGCGGCGGGGCTCGATCCGGCGGAACTGGCCTTCGGCGGCCGGCTCGACCTGCGCACCCGTCCGCGGCTCGCGGCGCTGCTGCGCGATTTCCGCCCCGATCTGACGATGGCCTGGATGAACCGCGCGGCCTCGCTCACCCCGCGCGGGGACTGGACCCTGGTGGGCCGGCTGGGCGGCTATTACGACCTCAAATATTACCGGCGCTGCCAGCACCTGGTCGGCAACACGAACGGCATCGTCGCCTGGCTGCGGCGCATGGGCTGGCCGGAGGCGCGCAGCCATTTCCTGCCCAATTTCGTGGCCGACCTCGCCGCCGCCGCGCCCGCCACCGACCTGCCGCCCGGCCGGCCATTGCTGCTCGGGCTCGGCCGGTTGCATACCGACAAGGGTTTCGACCTGCTGATCCGCGCCCTGCCCCGGCTGCCCCAGGCGATCCTCGCGATCGGCGGGGAAGGACCGGAACGGGCGGCGCTGGAGGCCCTGGCCCGGCGCGAGGGCGTGGCCGGGCGGGTGCATTTCCTGGGCTGGCGGCAGGACGCGGGGGCGCTGCTGCGGGCGGCGGATGTCTTCGTCTGCTCCTCGCGCATCGAGCCGCTGGGCAACATGGTGCTGGAGGCGTTCTCGGCCGGCTGCCCGGTGGTGGCCATCGCCGCTTCCGGACCGCGGGAACTGATCGCGCAGGACCGCACCGGCCTGCTGGTGCCCCCCGAGGACCCCGCCGCCCTGGCCGATGCGATCGCGGCCCTGCTGGAAGAGCCCTCGCGCGCCCGGGCGCTGGCCGCCGCCGGCCGGGAGCGGTTCGAAACATGCTTCGCCGAGGCGCCGGTGCTGGCGCAGTGGCGCGATTTCCTGGAGCGTCTGACACGATGATCCCCCCCGGCGATGACGTCGCGGCGAAACCCGGCGCCGGCTCCGCCACGCTCGCCTGCCGGCTCGACCGCGCGGCGCTGGTCGCCACCCTGGTCCTGCCGCTGTTCCTGATGCACGGGCGCGGGGTGGCGGACGGGCTGATCGCGGCGATCGGCCTCGCGCTGCTCGGCCGCAGCGCCGCGGCGCGGGACTGGGCCTGGCTGCGCACGCCCTGGATCGGCATCGGTCTCGCCTGGTGGGTCTGGCTGGTGGTCTGCTCGCTGCCCGGCATCGGCGAGGGCGGCGCATCGCTGGTGCAGGCGCTGGCAACGCTGCGCTTCCTGCTGTTCGTCGCCGCGCTCGATCACGTGGTGCTGCGCGCTGCGCGTTCCCGGAGACTGCTGGGCCGGGTGCTGGCGGTGACGGCGGCCTATATCGCCGCGCAGTCGCTGCTGCAATTCGCCACCGGCCATAATCTGTACGGTCATGGCCGCGGCATCGACGGCGAACTGACCGGGCCGTTCGACAAGCCGCGCGCGGCGGCCCCGCTGTCGCGCCTGCTGCCCCCGGTGCTGCTGCCGCCGGTGGCCCGGCTGCGCGACCGGCCGGATCTGGCGGCCCGGCTGGCGAGTGCCGCGCTGGTGCTGGGCGGCATCTTCACCATGGTGCTGATCGGCCAGCGCATGCCGCTGCTGCTGACCGGGTTCGGCTTCGCCATCGCCGGGCTGCTGCTGCCCCGGCTGCGCGACATCGTGCTGGGCGGCGGGCTCGCGGGGGTGGCCTTGCTGGGTGCGACCATCGTGATCTCGCCGCCCACCTATCACCGTCTGGTGGAGAAATTCGCGACCCAGATGGGCAGCTTCACCGACAGCCATTACGGCGAGATCGCTGCCCGGGCGCTGGCGATCGCGCGCGCCCATCCCTGGACCGGGCGCGGCTTCGACGGGTTCCGCTCGGGCTGCGCCGACCCGCGCTATTTCCAGGGCTGGTTGCCGGGCAGCGACGGCGGCGGTGCGGTGATCTGCACCATCCACCCGCATAATTTCTACCTCCAGGCGGTGACCGATTCCGGCCTGCCGGGGCTCGCGCTGTTCTGCGCCCTGGTGCTGGTCTGGCTGATGACGCTGGCACGCGGTCTGCGACGGCGGCCTGATCCGCTGCGGGTCGGGCTGTTCGTCTCGGCCCTGATGCAGCTCTGGCCGGTCGCCTCGACCAGCAGCTTCACCGCGATCGAGCTCAGCGGCTTCTCGTTCCTGCTGCTGGGCTGGGGGCTGGCGGAGACGCGGGCGCGGAGTTAGGCAACCAGGGGCGACGCCCCTGGACCCCTTTCGTTGCGGGGTATCCGCACCGAATGCAGGTCCAGGGAGCGCTGCTCCCTGGCGGGTTCCAAGGGCAGAGCCCTCGGCCTTATTTTGTCATGGCGCGTATCGATCGACCCAGACTCTCAACCGCCCGCAGTGCCGGCACTCCGGGCGGTCGGGATCACTTCACCATCATCAGCTGTCCGCGGATCTCGCCGCCGGCATTCGCCTTGGTGTGCACGTTGACATACACCATACCGGTCTTCAGCGCGGTGACCTGCTCGGCGGTCAGGGTGGCGGTGCCGTGGATCGGGTTGGCCAGATCACCGCTGATCGGCACCATCACCCCGGCATTGGCGCCGGCTTTGGCCGGGCCGTGGAAATGCGCGGCGGTCGCCGGACCGGTCAGATCCTGGTAGGTGATCGTATAGGTCAGCGTCTTGGTCTTCGTGTCCAGGCTGGCCAGGACCTCACCGCTGCCCTTGCTCTGCTTGGGCGGCACCTCGGCGGTTGAGGTCATCAGGGCATGGAAATCGACCATCTGCGCCCTTGCGGCGCCAGACAGCAGCCCGACCGCGAGCACGGCGGTGGCGAAGGCGAGACGCGACATGGAAACCTCCCGTGAGTGGCAGTGAAAAGCCCCCACCAACCTAATGGAAGATCGGGATTCCGTCACCTATGGTGCCCGCATGAACCCGCCCGTCGGACCGATCATCGATGCCACCCCGCGACCACTGCCCGCCCGGGTGCCCCTGCGCGGCCGCCACGTGGTGCTGGAACCGCTCCACCCCCGCCACGCCGCCGATCTGTGGCGGACCGCCCAGGGGCATGACGCCAGCTGGACCTATCTCGGCTACGGCCCGTTCGCCTCGGCCGAAGCGCTTTCCCGCCATGTCGGAGAGTTCGCGGCCACCCACGACCCGATGGCCTGGGCGGTGCGTCCGGTCGTGACCGGCGTGGTCTCGGGCTGGCTGACGCTGATGGACATCCAGCCGCGCCACGCCGCGATCGAGCTCGGCCATATCTGGTTCGCTCCGGCCATGCAGCGCACCCGCGCCGCGACCGAGGCGATGTTCCTGCCGCTGCGGCTTGCCGCCGACGATCTGGGCTACCGGCGCCTGGTGTGGAAATGCGACGCACTCAACGCGCCCTCCCGCCGCGCCGCCGAGCGGCTGGGCTTCGTCTTCGAGGGGATCCACCGGGCGCATCTGGTGGTGAAGGGCCGCCGGCGCGATACTGCCTGGTTCAGCATCCTGGCCGAGGACTGGCCCGCCTGCCGGGATGCCATTCTGGCCTGGCTCGACCCCGCGAATTTCGCCGCCGACGGCACCGCGCTGCGCGGTCTCGCCTCGTTGCGCACTGCGCCCTGATGGACAGTCTGATCGACGGCTATCGCCGCTTCCGTGCCGGCGCCTGGCCGGAACGGCGGGCGGTGTTCGAGCGCCTGGCCAGAACCGGCCAGGCGCCCCACGCCCTGGTGATCGCCTGCGCCGACAGCCGCGCCGATCCGGCAATGATCTTCGATGCCGCCCCGGGCGAGCTGTTCGTGGTGCGCAACGTCGCCAACCTGGTGCCCGGCTACGCGCCGGACACGAACTATCACGGCACCAGCGCGGCACTGGAATTCGCGGTGCGGGTACTGCAGGTGCCGCATGTCGTGGTGATGGGCCACGCCATGTGCGGCGGCGTGCGGGCCATGCTGGACGGCGTGCCCGCGACGGCGGGCGATTTCCTCGCCAACTGGATCTCGATCGGCGCCCCGGCCCGCGCCCTGGCCGAGGGCGCGGGGGAAGACCGGCAGCTGGCCTGCGAGCGGGAAGTGGTGAAGCTGTCGCTCGGTAACCTGATGACGTTTCCCTGGCTCGCCGCACGGGTGCGGGCGGGCGAACTGCTGCTGCACGGCGCGCATTTCGGCATAGCCAACGGCGTGCTGGAACTGCTGGGCGAGGACGGACGATTCGCGCCGGTGTGACACGGCGTTCCCCGATCGCCCGTCTGGAGGATCGATACGCACCGCGGGCAACCCGGCCGTGGCCGTCGGGCCGATGCAGGCAGCCTCGCGCTTTACAGGCGCTGCCGAAGACCCTCCCTCCCACGGTGCCCCCCTCCACCGTGATCTGCGGCCCGACCATGCTCGCCGGCCTGATCCACGGCGCGAAATGCGGCGGCGCCTCGACCATCCGCAACGGCACGGGCGGGCGGTGTCATGACGACGCCTGTTCGGTGAAAGCCCGGCAAGGGCCGACAGCCTGTGAAGGTATGACGGTGCCGATGGAGCAGCTGGACGATCTCGTCGCCTGCCATCCCGAAGACCGGTCGCACCGGCGCGAGAGGCTGGAGCTGACCTCGCCATAGTCCTCGACCGGCGGCAGGGGCGGTCCGAGCGCCAGCGCGCGCACATCATCGCTGAGTTTACCTGGCATGTGGCGGACCCGGAGGCCGAGCGCGCCCAGGCCAGGCTCCAGCCTTCAGGGTGCCTGGCGGTCACACCGCAGATGGTCCGCACGTTCGCCGGGACGGCACGGGGGGAGCGTAGGCGGCGTGAAGGCGGCGGCCAGCGGCGAGCATCTTCGCGCGCTCGCTCAGCGCGTCGGTGTTGGTGACTGCGACGTGCGGATCAAGGGATCCATGGCGCGGCTGGTTCGGATGGTTGCGGGAAATTGTGGAGTAAACTCAGTGCCCACTCAGGGACTGAATTGGCGGAGGGAGTGGGATTCGAACCCACGGTACGCTTTCACGCACACACGCTTTCCAAGCGTGCGCCTTAAGCCGCTCGGCCATCCCTCCGCAGCGCCCGGGCTGCGTTAAATAGCAGCCGCGCCAGGGCTAGCAAGCCATCCGCACCGCGGCAAGCCGGTGGGCGCGTACCGGGCAGACACCAGTGCCCCGGCCGCCGCCGGCTGGCCGCCCCCCCGGCCGCGTCACGCCGACCGGGGCGGACCGGCATCGGCCATGCCCCTCGCCGCAGCCGCCTCGCCGGCGGCAGTACGCCAGGCGAAAACACGCCAGACTCTGGTCCGCCGGACCCGGTCAGAGGCCGCCGACCGCACGGGAGCCACGCAAAACGGGGGGGTCAACACCCACGCTCCCCCGCCAGACCAACCGCCCCGATCCGGCGGCCAGCAGCCCTGCGCCGCCCCCTCAGCCGGGCATCTGCTCGCGCAGCACCTTGGCCGGCACTTCCTCCACCGCCCCGCGCGGCAGCTTGCCCAACTGGAAAGGTCCATAGGCCACCCGGATCAGCCGGCTGACCTGCAGCCCGAGATGCGCCATCACCCGACGCACCTCGCGGTTGCGCCCCTCCCGCAGGGCAACCGTCAGCCAGGCATTCTCGCCCTTGCGGCTGTCCAGCCCCGCCTCGATCGGCCCGTAGCGCACCCCCTCGACCGTGACGCCACCGGCCAGAGCCGCCAGCCGGGCGGGATCGACCACGCCGTTCACCCGCACCCGATAGCGACGCAGCCAGCCGGTCGCGGGCAGTTCCAGCTGCCGCGCCAGGGAGCCGTCATTGGTCAGCAGCAGCAGCCCCTCGCTGTTCAGATCCAGCCGGCCGATACTGACCACCCGGGGCAGCCCGGGCGGCAGTTTCTGAAACACCGTCGGCCGGTCCTGCGGATCGCGATGGGTGCTCACCAGGCCCTCGGGCTTATGATAGCGCCACAGCCGGGTCCGCTCGGGCGGATCGACCACCTTGCCCGCCACCTGCACGATATCGCCCGGACCGACAAAGCTGGCCGGATGGGTCAGCACCGCGTTGTTCAGCCGCACCTGGCCCTCGGCCAGCAGTTTTTCGGCATCCCGACGGCTCGCGACCCCGGCACGGGCCAGGTATTTGGCGATCCGCTCGCCGCGAGGGGGCGTATCGCTCATCCGCCGGCCGCGGCGATAAGGGCTGCGAAGATGCGGCCGTCGCCCGGGTCGATCAGGAATTCCGGGTGCCACTGCACCCCCAGGCAGAACCGGTGATGCGGGCTTTCCACCCCCTCGATCACCCCGTCCGGCGCATGGGCATTGATCACCGCGCCAGGCGCCGCGCCACGCACCGCCTGATGGTGCGCCGAGTTCACCGCCATCCGCTCCACCCCCACGATCCGGTGCAGCAGCGTGCCGGGCACGATCGTGATGTCGTGGCCGGGCAGATGGCGCGGGGTGGTCTGCTCGTGCTCCAGCGCACCGGCGATCGCATCGGGAATATGCTGGATCAGCGCGCACCCCAGCGCCACGGCCAGCAGCTGCTGCCCGCCGCAGATGCCCAGCACCGGCAGATCGCGATCGAGCGCGCCGCGCACCAGAGCGAGCTCGGCATCGGTGCGGCCCGGCTTCAGGGTCACGGTGGCGTGGCGGTCAGGCTCGCCATACAAGGCCGGATCGACATCGAAGGCGCCGCCGGTGACCACCAGCGCGTCGATCCGGTCGAGATACGCCGCGGCCAGGTCCGGCACATGCGGCAGAGCCACCGCCAGCCCGCCAGCCGCGACGATCGCCGTGGCGTAATTGGCGCGCATCGCATACCAGGGATAGGCCGAATAGCCTCCGGCGGGCTCGGCATCCAGCGTGACGCCGATCATCCTGCGCGACAGACTCATCCAGAACCTCCGGCTTCGACCTGGGTCAAGCTTGCCCTCGCCGCGAGATGACGTGCAGCGTGGTCGCGTTCGGACCTCGCTGATCCGGAAGGGTCGGCGTATCGGGGGCGGCCGACTGGACGCGGACCGGGGTGCTCATCACCCGTTGCTAGACCCGCCGCGGCGGCCGGTGCAAGCAGCGGCCATGGCGGGAAGGATCGCCCGAGCGGGAGAGGGTGGAGGGGGGATGGTGGACAGACCAGCCAAGGCCAGCAGCCCGGCCCCCGGAAGCTGTTGGGACCGCGCGCGCGCAGCCCCCGCTCGGACCCCGCCCGCGGCGACAGGGGTCCCCGGCCAGGCCCTGGGCGGGCACCCCAGGGGCAGCACCCGCCGGCCCGGCTCTGCCCCGGCACCATGATCCCGGCCATGACGATCGCCCTGCAGGAAGCCGGCGCCGCCGGCGCGCGGGGCGAGGTGCCGGTGGGCGCGGTGGTGCTGGACCCGGCGGGTGCGGTGCTGGCGCGTGCCGGCAATCTGGTGGAATCCGGCCATGATGCCAGCGCGCACGCGGAAATGCTGGCCTTGCGGGCGGCGGCGTCGCGGCGGGGCACGGCGCGGCTGGCGGGGTGCGATCTGGTGGTAACGCTCGAGCCCTGCCCGATGTGCGCCCAGGCGATCAGCCTGTTTCGCATCCGCCGGCTGGTGT
>VFSW01005568.1_pt1 | contig 18602 bp, 20 predicted proteins | sample 5358111 | NCBI WGS metagenome assembly VFSW01 (sample SAMN11554181, study PRJNA540505) | mine drainage metagenome | isolation source: sediment from site ElyBrook_90M | place: USA: Ely Copper Mine, Vershire, VT | collected 2017 | reverse complement strand
GTGGAACCCATGCCTCTCTTTTATAGTTCACCTGATTGTGGAGGGGCGGTGACTGGAGCTAATTCTCCTCAGTACTATTCGGCTTCCGATTGTTCATCATCAACAATCCCCAAGACATCGGACAATTGTTTACGCATCATTGACGATTTTGATGGTTCTTTTAATTTCAAGTCTGGTCCCGCTTTGTCAGCTGCTGTGGTGAATGTATTGCCAGGAGGTGCGGACGAGACAGGAGCCCCAGTGCAAGGTAATATCTTATCCGGAGCTAATGATCGGCTCTATTCTTTTTATTGCCCTCCTCAGTATAAATTGGTGTTTTATGCCGGGAATCCCATGACGACGACTCGAGATCAAGCTTGGAGTAATGGAGGCCTCGAGATCGTGGGAAACTTACTTTTCCCGAATGCATGTCTCACCAGACTGACTCTGACAAATGGCAATGGATTTTTCAATTATAATGTGTCACCTTTTTGTCAATTTGCTCCGTCTCCCCCAAATTGTTGTCCAGACGGTACCGAAGGTTGTTGCTTGGAAGCATTTTGCAACTGTAATGGTCAAGGACTGGCACCAGTGGGCCCTAATTGCTCTACTTCTATTAATTATGTCAAGTGTCCCAATATCACTCACGGGGCACCATGGTTTATCATTCTACGTCAGTTGGATTTCTCACAAATGATTTTGAATATGTGTGTTTATAACATTAAATACTCTATAGGGCCGGATGGAGTCGATGTCGTGCTGAATGACGTTTGGAAGCCTCAAACCTTTGCTTGTGATAATTATATGACTTCGTTATGTAGCATGAGCAATGTATCCCAATCTCCCTACCGTGAAAATTGTTCCTGTTTTACTCAACAACAAGCGCTGAATATTCAATATGGCGCCGCAGCGGTCCAAGCAGGTGTATGTTGTTTGGGTAATGACCCTGGCGGGGATCGAACCAAAGCATGTTACTATGACATGAATGCTTACAAGACAGCCGACATGCAAAAAGGATGTTGCTCGTTTGCCCAGTGTCAAACCATTGTTGCAAATTTACCCGTGCTCCAACAAGATACACCAACCCCAGGGCAAGTGGAGTGCCAGGGACAGTTCGTTCAGTTTCCTGTGGTACCCACTTCTACAGTCACTCCCATACCGACTGTAATTATAACCGAGTCGGATGCCATACCAGATTATGTCTGGGCCATATTTATCACTTCGATTGTTTTATTATTTTTGTTTGTGTTGGTATTGGCTTTTGTGTAGAGATGTGAAATCGACGTGCAATGAGATTAGTGGCATAAAATCATAAGGCTCTCTGGTATATCACCAACGATTTTAAAAGATTTGGAGAATAAATTGAGTGTCTCCAGACTGCCAGACGCCGAGGTAATTTGAGACGCTGATTGAACTTTTGTCCGACTGTCAAAACCCGAAGATTTTGTGGTAGTTGATAAATTGGTTGATTGAAACAATCGCCCAAAACCAACTCTTGCAAATCATCTGGTAATTTTGCTTCTTCCAGTGACTGATCAAAACTATCACCGAAATGTAACTTCCGAAGCCCTCGTGGAAGTTTCACGTTTTGCAATGGTTGGTTGAAGCCCGAGATAAAAAATAATTCCTGGAGGCTCTCTGGAAGCCGAACTCTTTCCAAACGTTGATTGAAACCTTTGCTCAATTGAAGCATCTTCAGTCCATTTGGTAGTTTGATATGATCCAGTGATATGGGAAGATATCCGTCAAAAACCAGTGATTCGAGAGAGGACGGTAGGTTAAATTCAGGCTGTGATACGGTGAGATACGGACCGAAAGTCAAAAATTTGAGATTCGGAGGGAGTTGCAATCCGAGAACGATATCATGGTAGAGAGTCAAACTCTGAAGGCTGTCAGGAAAAATCCAACCCTCACTAAGCCGACACTTGATAGTCAGTTTAATGAGTCCCGGAGGTAACTGCATAGCGATAGTAGCGGTAGAGTGAAACCCCACGGTTAATTCTCTCACGCACTCAGGAACATGTGGCAATTCAGCATCGGAGAAAATGCATAGCGACGTATATCTTCCAACGACGCCTGGAAGTCGCTTTCCATATACATTAGCAATCTCAGTAATATCCACCATATTGGAAACTTCATATCGATTATCAATACGACGTTTCACAGCTTTGCAAGTCATTGCCAGGTTGATCGCGAGCTTCGGTCCGCCGGCTTGCGCTATCTGACACAAAACATCAAAAGGAATTCGGTGGGCCACAGGGGAGCCCTTCAGACGTTTCACAGGGCGTTGAGACATTTCGAAGCAATGAAGGTGATTTTTACACGTCACGAAATGAAATGTATGTATTTTGTATGAATTTGTGGCTCATGTCGACCGGTTTGCATTGAACTATGAACGTTGAAAACAGCAATTATTATGGAAATGACTCCTGGCACAAGAAGAAAATCCGAGTTTTCTGAGTTTTTCGTGGAGTAGTTTGTTACGAGTGTGACAATAGACTCTCTTCAGACTTTTGGGTATGTCGCCGATGACGTCAAAAGATTCCGAGAATATATCAAGGACCTCCAGATACGGTGGTAGTTTGAGACGTTGGTGAGGGCCGAAGTGCAGCAACCGACTCCCTCGGAAAACGAGAGATACCAGAGATGACGGCAGATGCAATCTATCCATTGGTCCGTCAAAATTCCAATCAAAGGTCAGAGATTGAAGATTTGAAGGAAGTTTCAATTCAGAAACAGATTTGTCGAACCCTTCTTCCTTTGGACTGCCGTAGATTGTTAAATGTTGTAAGCTGTCAGGTAAAAACAGTTCGCTCAGCCTGCCACCGAAATGACACCAGATGGTCAGATCCATCAGTCCTGAAGGCAAATCCAACTGTTTAAACATCGATAAGTCCCCACTCAGGACTAATTCACGTACGCTCCTCGGAATACCTCGTAAGTCATAAACGGTATGCACCAAAACACGGATGTATTTACCGAAGACACCAGGTAGACGCTCGCCCCAGAATTCAGCAATATCTTCAACATCCACCTGCTTAGTCACTTCATAGCGTTCATCAATGCGACGCTTCATTGCTCTGCAAGTAATTGCCAAGTCGACCGCCAACCTAAGACCTCCCGCTTGCGCTATCGAACACAAAATGTCAAAGGGGATTCGGTGGGCCGTGGGAGAGCCCTTGAGCGACTCAGACATTTCGAAATAATGAAGGTGATTTTACACGTCACGAAATGTATTTTGTATGAATCTGTGGTTCATGTCGACCGGTTTGCATTGAACAACCGAACTTATGAGCGTTGAAAACAGCAATCATTATGGAAATAACTCTGGCCACAAGAAGAAAATTCTAGTTTTCTGAGCTTTTCGTGGAGTAGTTTGTTACGAGAGTGACAATAAACTCTCTTTAGACTTTTTGGTATATCTCCGATGACGTCAAAAGATTCCGAGAATATATAAAGGACCTCTAGATACGGCGGTAGTTTGAGACGTTGGTGAGGGTCGACGTGCAGCAACCGACTCCATCCGAAATTGAGAGAAACCAGAGACGATGGCAGCCGTAATCTCTCCATTAATCCGTCAAAATTCCAATCAAAGGTCAGAGATAGGAGATTTGATGGGAGTTTCAATTCAAAAACAGATTCGTCGAAAACTCTTTTATAACATTGGATTGTTAAGTGTTGAAGGCTCTCAGGTAAAATTAATTCATTCCACCTGCTGCCGAATTGACACGAGATGGTCAGATAAGTTAGTCCCTGAGGCAAATCCAACTGTTCAAACATCGATAAGTCCCCATTCAGGAATAATTCACGCACGCACTTCGGAATACATCGCAAATCACAAACAGTATTCACTCGAACACAGACGTATTTGCCGACGACACCAGATCGACGATCGCCCCGGAAATCAGCAATCGCTGAAACATCAATCATCCTGTCGGCAACTTCATAGCGTTCATCAATACGACGCTTCATCGCCCTGCATAAAGTTGCCAAATCGATTGCCAGTTTATCTCCACCAGCTTGCGCTATCGAGCATAAAATGTCAAAAGGGATTTGGTGGGCCGGTGGGGAGCCCTTGAGACGCTTCACGGGATACTCGGACATGTTCGAAATAATGAAGGTGATTTTACAAGGTTCAACTGGTTGAGCAAGGAAAGAATCTCAGATTCTTCTATGACCAATTGAACAACAAAGGCAGTATAATTTATGATCGTTTAAAACAACAATTCATATGAGTGTCATAACGAGAAAAAAATCCTATTGTATGTAGCCTTTCGTGGAGCCGATGGTTACGATGATGACAATAGATTGTCTTTAGACTTTTTGGTATGTCACAAATGACATCAAAAGATCCTGAGAGTATCTCAAGTACCTCCAGATGTTCTGGTAATTTGAGATATTGGTTAAACCGCTCGCCGATGTGCAACGCCCGAAGTCCGCGTGGTAATTGTCCCATCGATTGGTTAAACTGATTACCTAAACGCAAGACTTGTAGATTATCTGGTATTTTCATGCTCTCCAAGGATGAATTGAAATATGAGCCGAGATATAGTTCCCGAAGGCTCTTAGGAAGCTTGATTCTTTCAATGGATAGATTCAATCTAAAAAAACTCAAGTGGAGCGTCTTGAGTGTATTGGGTAGCTTGAGATTGTCCAGTGGTTCGGAAACTGTTTTGAAAACGAGGGATTCCAGAGAATTTGGAAGTTGCAATCCATCTACTGATCCGTCAAAATCCGAACCAAAAGTAAGAGATGTGAGATTGGCTGGGAGTTTTATTCCGGCAATAGTGTCACGGAACCATTCCAATCTACCAGTATCACCAGCGATTGTTAAACTTTGAATGCTATCAGGAAAAATCATTCTGCTCAATGATCCCCAGTAACAACATTCCATGGACAACTCGGTTACTCCTTGAAGAAAAAGCAGATCCGCTGGATCATCCAAAATAAAGTCTTCCTGCAAAACTAAATTTTGCACACTCTTTGGAACACGACGTAAACTGCAATTGCGGCTTATTCGTACGGATGTATATTTTCCCACGGCACATGGAAGGCGACCAAAAAAATTAGAAATCGCTTCAAAGTCCACTATCTTGCTCACTTCGTATCGCTCATCAATACGACGTTTTATTGCTCTGCATGTAGTTGCCAAGTCGACCGCCAATCTAGGACCTCCCGCTTGCGCTATCGAGCACAAAATATCAAAAGGGATTTGGTGGGCCACGGGTGAGCCCTTGAGACGTTTCATAGGAGACTCGGACATTTCGAAGTTATGACACGAAAAAAATGGTATCATTTATGAGCGCTGAAAACAACAAACATAATGCAAAAACGATGAGCAATCACTACCGCGGGAATAAAATTTCAGCGTTTTGAGTTTGTCCTTGAGCTTAGTGTTTTTGCAACCGCAAACGACTTGTTTCAGGCTCTCTGGTATGTCACCAACGATTTCAACAGAGTCAGAGGGTATCTTGAGTGTCCTAAGATGTGGTGGTAATTTGAGCGGTTGGTTAAACCCTTTGTCGAAATGTAACACCAGAAGCCCTTGAGGTAGTTGTCCCACCGGTTGGTTGAACTTTTCGCCAAAACGCAAGTCTTGCAGGTTGTCTGGTAATTTCACGGATTGCAAGGAAGAATTGAACCATTTGCGAAAGTGCAGCTTCCGAAGCCCTACTGGTAGTTTGACGTTTTCCAAGGGCCGATCGAAGTTGTCACCAAACAGTAATTCTCGCAGGTTATCTGGTAATTTCACGTTATCTAGAGATCGGTTGAACGAGAACCCGAAATGCAATTCCTCAAGGCTCTCAGGCAGCTTGACTCTGTCCATGGTCTGGTTGAAACACCCGCCCAAATAAAGCGTCTTGAGTCCGTTTGGCAGTTTGAGATCACTCAGAGATTTGGTAAAATGTCTACCAAAAGCGAGGGATTCCAAAGAAGATGGGAGTATCAACTTGGCCACTGATCGGTCAAAATAATAGCCAAAAGTTAAAGATTTCAGGTTGGATGGGAGTTTCAATCTGGAAACAGGTTCATTGAACCCTGTTCGCTCTAGGTCACCCATAATTGTCAAATGCTGAAGGCTCTCAGGAAAAGAAAATCCGCTCACTGGTCCATGAAACTCGCATTCAATAGAGAGTTTAACTAATCCTGGAGGCAGCCTGAGCTCAGAAGGTTTCTCGGTGGAAAAATCACCACTCAAAACCAATTCTCGAACGCTATCAGGAACTTGGTGATAATCACAGCCAGAAGTCGCTCGAACAGAGATGTACTTGCCAACCACACAAGGTCGACGACGACCCCAGAATTCAGCAATATCTTCAACATCCACCTGCTTAGTCACTTCATAGCGTTCATCAATACGACGTTTCATTGCCCGACACAAAGTTGCCAAATCGAGTGCTAGTTCATCCCCTCCAGCTTGAGCGATCAAACACAAAATGTCAAAAGGAATTCTGTGGGTCGTGGGTGAGCCCTTGAGACGTTTCACAGGGCGTTGAGACATTTCGAAGTAATGACAACCAGTTTACGAAATGTATTGGTACATGGAGGAAAAATCTCAGATTCTTAGTTGCCATGAACACACACTTCCAGCACAGTGGGACATGGAAAATCCAAGCAATTTGAGCTGATTTGCTAGCTTTTGGTTACACCGAGAACACACCAGTCTTCTCAGGCTTTTTGGTAGGTCACCAATAATTTCGATATCGGAAGAGTATACAACAAGCTCTTTTAGCTGTCGAGGTAATTTGAGACGTTGTGGGGATATTCCAAACATTTTTAACATTTCAAGGCTGTCGGGTAGCTCCGTGTCTTCCAATGGTTGGTTGAAAGAGTTCACATTTTCCAAGGGTTGGTCGAAATCATAGCCAAAAACCAATTCTCGGAGATTGTTGGGCAGCTTCACATTTTCCAAGGGTTGATTGAAATCGCAGCCAAAATGTAATTCTTGAAGGCTGACAGGTAGGTTCACATTTTCCAAGGGTTGGTTGAAAGAGTCGCTGAAAGTCAACTTCTTAAGGCTGTCTGGTAGTTTCACATTTTCCAAGGGTTGGTTGAAATCGTAGCCAAAATGAAATTCTCGGAGATTGTTGGGCAGCTTCACATTTTCCAAGGATTGGTTGAAATAGAAGCCAAAATGAAAATATTGAAGGCTGTCTGGAAGTTTCACATTTTAAAAGGATAGCTTGAAATTGCAGCCAAAATCAAATTTTTGAAGGCTATCTGGTAATTGGAGACGATTTATCGATTGATTGAAAAAACGACCAAAAACCAAAGATTTTAGACTGGGTGGTAGTTTCATTCCATTGATTGGATGTAAAAAAGAGTGCATATAATCTTCTTCACCTTCGAGATTCAAATGTTGCAAACACTCTGGTAAAACCATCTCGTTCACCGAATTATCAAATACGCATCGCATGGTCAAATCAATCAATCCTGGAGGCAGAATAATATCGGCAATCTTGACGCCGCACAATGTAGTGGTCAATATCAGTTTTCGTACATCCTTTAACTTTGTATAATTTACACAATCAACTGACATTTGCAGTGAAGTAAATTTCCCAACGATGCCGGTACGACGTTCTCCAACATTGGTAATAGTTTTAATATCCACAAGCTTACTGACTTCATAGCGTTCATCTATGCGTCGTTTCATTGCCCTGCACATAGTTGCCAGGTCTACAGCCAATCTTGGACCGCCCGCTTGGGCAATTAAACACAAAATGTCAAAAGGGATTTGGTGGGCCGCGGGTGAACCCTTGAGACGCTTCACAGGAGACTCAGACATTTCGAAATAATGACAGCGAATGGATGCGATGAGATTCTTCACCGCCCACAGCAAAATAAACACATACTTCCTTGTCTTCGGGCAACGAAAAATCCTAGCAATTTGAGACGGTTTACTAGGTCTCGGCTGGACAAAGAACACATAACTTGCTTGAGATTTTTTGGCAGATCACCTATAATTTTGAGATCGGAAGAGTATGCTTCGAGAATTTTGAGTTGCGTAGGTAATTGGAAGCGTTGTGGGGATGTTCCAAACAAACGTAATTCTTCCAAACCATCGGGCAATATCACATGTTCCAAGAACTTATCAAAATCATCTCCAAGATGTAACCGCCTTAGGCTTTGAGGTAATTGCACGTTTTCCAATGGTTGGTTGAAACAGTCGCCGAAAGTTAACTCTCGTAGGTTGTCGGGTAGCCTTGTCAAGGACTGGTTAAAATGGCTGCCGAACTCTAACTCTTCGAGGATGTTTGGTAGCATATCCAAGGGTTGGTTGAAGCAGATACCAAAATCTAATTTTCGTAGATTTTGAGGAAATTGAAAGTTCTTCAAAGGTTGGTTAAAAAGGCTGGACAAGCGTAGTTCTTGGAGAGTGTCAGGCAGCTGTCCCAATGGATGGTTAAAACAGCCTCCAAAATGTAAAGTTTGAAGGCTGTCAGGCAGTTTAGCCAAGGGTTGGTCGAAATAGTAGCCCAAATATAATTTTTGGAGATTGTTCGGAAGCTTTTCCAAAGGTTGGTTGAAATCGGAGCCGACACGTAATTCTTGAATGCTGTCAGGCAATTCAGCCAAGGGTTTGTTGAAACAGGATCCAAAATGTAATTCTCGGAGATTGCTGGGAAGCTTTGCCAACGGCTGGTTGAAATAGGAGCCGAAATATAATTTTTGCAGGCTGTCGGGTAAATGCACAAGCGGCTGGTTGAATTGATCGCCAAAACGTAGCTCTTTAAGGCTGTTTGGAAGCTTCACATTTTCCAATGATTGATTGAAACAACCTCTGAAATGTAATATTTGAAGACCGCTGGGTAATTTGAGCTGATCCAACGGTTGATTGAAAAAATATCCGAAAACCAAAGATTTCAGACTGGGAGGTAGTTTTAATTCATATACTGGCTTGTCGAATTCCTCGTCCAGATAAGCATCGCCATCGATATCCAAATGTTGCAAGCACTCTGGTAAAACCAACTCGCTCATCGAACCATAAAGTGCGCATCTGATGGTCAAATCGAGCAATCTTGGAGGTAGTATGATGTCAGAAATACGGTTGAAAAGCGAGCCAGTGATTAAAACCATACTTTTCACATCCTTTAAATTTGCATGACGTGTTTCACAAATGGCAATTCGTACAGACGTAAATTTCCCAACGATGCCGGCAAGGCGTTCTCCATCATTTGTAATCTCAATATAATCTATCAGCTTACTCACTTCATAGCGTTCATCAATACGACGTTTCATTGCCCGACACATAGTTGCCAAGTCCACTGCCAATCTAGGTCCGCCCGCTTGTGCTATCAAACACAAAATGTCAAAAGGGATGCTGTGAGCCGCGGAGGGGCCTTTGTGACGTTTCGCAAGAGGTTCAGACATTGCGTTTTCTCAGAGAGCACTGAATGATAATATCAATAAATGGCGTCGCCCATGTTGGCCGAGACTTATGAACTACCCGTGACCACCAAGAAAATTCGAGGAAAATGGGTTTTCTCAGAATGGCCACGTGGTCATGTATGTCCTTATGTAGGTTGGTATATGTCGGAGAAAATTGATGGTGTGCGAGCAATCTTTGAAGATGGGAAGCTAAATTCTCGTTCAGGTGCCCTCAAGTTTGCGGTACCCAAAGAGTTTACCAAAAATTGGCCGAGAGATATTGTATTGGATGGTGAATTGTATGGTGGGCCCGGCACGTTTTCAGAGACTAGCGGATTGGTTCGGCGACACGATGCCACCATACAAGATTGGTCTGCTCTCACCTATTGTGTGTTTGATATGATTGATGCCGATCATACATTCGAAGAACGTTATGAAATCCTCAAGCAGATTTTACCAAACACACCTTATATTCGACTGGTGGAACAAACCAAAGTCCATACCAGTGCTCAATTTTATTCAGAGTTTCAGAGAGTGATCAAAGCGGGCGGGGAAGGTCTCATGCTCAAAAACCCCAAGTCGCTTTATGAACAAAAACGCTCCCACAATTTACTCAAGGTCAAACCGGTGTTAGATATGGAAGCCAAGGTGATTGGTTTTGTCGAAGGCAAAGGGAAATACAAGGGGTTCCTAGGGTCTTTCCTTGTGCGAATGATTGACAATGACACCAAAAAACTCCTGTCCAAGACTTTTCGACTCGCTGGACGGCTTTCAGTAGAATTAAGGCAAAAATATGTATTTAAGCCAGACGGAAGGGTAATTCTACCGCAAGATGGCCCCGTTATGGGATCTATTGTGACTTATCAATACATGGATCTCACAGATAATGGAATTCCCAGGCAACCCATCTTTATTCGAATGGTGAGACAGTAGGACCTTTTAATCTTGAGTGATAGGCATGGTGTAACAAGAGAAGTGAGACTTTGGGTTAAGTTGGTCCAGATCATAGGAAAACAACACCGGAACCACTTCCGTGGAATCCGTATTGACAGAAATATTGAGAGTTTTACTGAGGTCACCAGTTGAAGTAATCACCTTGAGCACTCGCTTCTGAAAGAGAGCTTGATAAGGAGTCGTAATGGAGCAAGAATTGTCCAATTTTTGCTCGATCGTTTCTCCAATGATACCACAACTCTGAACACCGTCGAAACGTAGAGTATCCGCAGTCAAAGTGATGGCAATAAAATCATTGGAATCATCCAGGAAATTGATGTTTTCTTTGAAAGAGCCCGAGGGTATTTGAATACAAGTAGTGTAATGCATACCAGGGGTGGTTCTCCAAGAGATGACACGAGCGGTGTTTTCACTGATAAAAAATTTGAATTCGCTGCATTTCGCTCCGTTCTTGTATTCACGCTTTCCCGAGAAAAAGAGGCCCATGGGACTATTGTTTTCAGAGAGCCATAATTGAATCTCAAGAAAAGCCACCTCCTTGCTGATTTTTTTCTTCAATTGTTCCAGACGGTCCTTACTGACTGTGAATTCATGTCTGGTTTTCACTCGGAATTCCAGAAAATAACTGGGGTTGAAAAAAGCCGCGACCACAGCTCCAGTGCTTCCGGTATTACAACAATCCAGTTGCATGCCTGCTTGATCGAGGGTGATTTTGATCGAGTCGGCCCCCGGAACAGAACAACATCCAGTAATCACGTTGATGAAATCCTTGACGTTGAGGGTTTTCACATAAAAAGATTCGTTTTCATTCGTTGATTTGGTATTCATGTATTCATCCAGTGTCAAAATATTTTCTTTGCCTCGCGGGGTCTTGGTTTCATCGACATCCATATCGTCGGTGTGCTTGTTGTCGACAGATCCGAACTGGTCCTCATCATCAGAAAGATCATTCATTTTTTTTGAAACAATGACGTACTCAACCTGCGCTCATCAATAGATAGGGGGAAAAAACAGAAACTCAAAACCATATTTACCATTGACGTATTCGAAAAGCCTGGGATATGCCTTTCATAGTGTCATGTTACCTAACCCATTGGAATTACGAATTTTCTATTGTCAACATAAAATTGCTCAATTTCAAGCAGAATTTCAACGAATTTTAAAGCAAGAGAGGCAACTTCAGGGTTTCGCGGACGACTTGATCGATCTCTTGGTTCACGAGGGATCCGCTGTTGTTTATGTACGTCAAGGTTTTGATAATGAGAATCGATATCGTCTCAAAGGTTCCGAGCATCGAGTGTGCATTGGAAAACAAGAATGGGATCGTCTGCTTCAAGTAATGTTGACTTCCGAGCCTCCTTACCGTGTTCAACCAATTAATGAACATTTCCACATTGCCATATGAACACGGTTCACTCTGGGTAGGGCGCCAATGAGATATTGGATTCTTGTTTGGCATCCCACATGTTATTGAACGTCTCCAAATAGTCTTCCACGTTTACGTATTTAGAAGAGGCGTCTTCCAGTTGTTTGATTCTAGCCTCCAGAGAGGACCACTTCATAAATACAAGCAAGAGGCCCAACAACAAGATCAACATACAAATTTGCATCCCATGGCTCAGAAACATCAAGTTGTTCATCATAAATGACATGTTTCTTTAAGAATGTATTTGTTGCACGTCAGTCACCGAAATCAGTTCAAACCCATTATGAATAAATATATGACACTTGCACCCATTGAAAGTTGTCCCAAAACCAAATGGTATGCTTGCATCATCGTGATTTTGGGGGTGATCGTAATCGTATTGAGTGTCCTGTTGGCACTGTTCGCCGGTGGTATCGCTCACACGACTAGTCCTCGGTTTCAATTAGTGCAAGCCCACGAAATACTACAGCGAGAAAAATCCATTGAAAATGGGGTTGTATTCAGTCGAAAAGCCAATCGTATTCTTTGGGTTGCCAATCAGTCTGTGTGCTTTGCAAGATTCGACAACAACATGATCAGTAACGATCAGATCCAAATACCGTTGAACCACGGGCCTGTGAAACGCATGGCTGCCTCTTCTGATCACTTGGCAATTTTGGTAAACGACCGAGTCACTTTATTTCGCCTCAATGCAAACAAGTGCGAACTGATGACTAGTTCGCTGTTGGATCACTGCACTGTAAACTTTGTGTTTTCTCACGATGAAACCCATCTACACGTGGCTTCTGTGCAAGGACTCTATCATTTCCGCGGTCACGAACAAGTAGGTCAAGTGACGGTTCAGGACATGACCGAACATTTTGGGCATAAAATGGTGCAAAACGCTCATTGGATTATTGCCAGTGATCCCTCTGCTCATTTTGACCAAGGAGTTGTGGTCATTATGGATCATCATTCTTGTAAGCAGACATTGACTTCGAATCGAATCGGGTTTGGCAGTAATCTCGAACTCAGTACAGATGGTTCGAAATTGTTTGTCGGATACGCAGAAGATAGTGTCATTGAGTATTATACCCAGTCTTCTGGTAAATTTATTCATTTGCAGACCATTTTCAATCCGGTGATCTCTCACACTGTGTCTTTTTTACATTTTGGTACCAGTATGAAATGTAATGACCGATGGTTTTTGGTGTCAGCCCCCGCAGAACCTCAGGATAAATTTAGTGTTGTGCTCGTCTATTCGTTTGATAGTTCTGGTCGAGTTCAAACACCTCCTCAACAAATCTCCCGTGACCTTCCGTTGTTGGGTGCTTCGGCATGGCTTCATCCAAGAGGTGACTATATGATCTTGAGTCATTCTATGGGATCGGCTTTTGGTCAACTTCTCTTGTGGAAACATGAACCTTGAGTGTGCGTTTCCTCAAACGCACGTCGCCGCCGCTCCTTAAAAAATAACAACAAATGACCAGTGGCTTGGATGGAAAAAGCCTCAGTCATTATCGTTCTTTAATTCCTGACAGTGAATATGTGCAATCCACTCGCCCCCTGGAAAGAGGAGATCGCACTCGAAATTTGATGAACTCGGGTGGCTTTGGGAGACCTGCCATGGCCGCTCCGTTTGCCAAACCCGGACCGGTCGCACCGCTATTCCAACAGCCGTCTTATGGTGGTGGTGGCCCAATGGGATATCAACCACCGCCTCCGATGCCCCAACCTCGTTATATGCCTCCTCCTTCCAATTCTGCACAACCCGGGCAGTATGGAATGCCATCACCTGATTTTTCTGGTTTTCCTGGTGGTATGTATGCACGCTCCCCTTATGAACCACCACAGCAACAGTCGTATTCTCGTAGTCGTCATCATCAAAGACATCATCGGAGTCGTTCGCGTTCTCATCGATCCTCTTCTCGGTCCAACAAGTATGGAATTAGTGATGGAGAGTCTGGTTACTCCACGGCGGAATCGACGGCTTACCCGGGCCTCAATACACTACAAAAGAAAATTGTGCTGAAAACGATTCAAGATTATTGTCCGCAAGGTGGTATTCAGAATGTGCTCTATGAAGACATTATGACTCAGATGGAGCAATTGGAGAAACAAGGATACAAATTACCCAAGGGTTACGATAAGCGCAAACATGACTTGAGTGACAATGAAATTCGACTGTACGAACAACAACTCCAACGAGATCGAACCAAGGACCACAAAAAGATGTCCAATCTGATTAATTTTGCAGCATTAGGTTTGTCTTGGTTTTGCAAATTTATTTCCGTTGACTGGATCAAGACTCGTCATTTGCCTGATTTGATTCGAACCGCTCTCAACGAAGGCGAGTTTGAGGAGAGCATAGAGGGTATTGGTCAGTACATGAGAGGCTCTGTCTTTGATAATCCCATGTTTTCCACGGTTCTCAAATTTGTGGAAAAGATTGGTGAAGCACACCACCGGGAAATGGAAGAGGAACAAGAAAAACTCGAGGAAAAAGAAGAACACAAGGAGGAACGCTCAGCTGCCAATTTGCAAAAGCTCAACAAATTTCGCAATCCCGGTGCTTCTTCAGTAAAGTCATCGGCATCCTCGAACACAACAGCGTCATCGGCCCCAAAGCTACCTTTTGATGTTGCTCCACCCGACTCAAAAAAAAAGCCTTGAAAAGTGAACCGAGGGCCATTGAGCCACCCAAGGTAACACCAGCGCCTCCCAGGGCCATTGAGCCATCCAAGGCCACACCAGTGCCTCCCAGGGCCATTGAGCCACCAAAGGCAACTCCAGCGCCTCCCAGGGCCATTGAGCCACCCAAGGTCACACCAGTGCCTCCAAGGGCCATTGAGGAGCCACCCAAGGCCATTCCAGCACCTCGTGAAAGACCTCTCAAAAAGCGCAAGGGTTTCAAAAAGATTGCACCGGTTGAAATTCCTCCACAGATGGCTCAGATGATCAAAGAAATTCAAGTGCCTTTGAAGCAGGTGGAAAACATGATGGTCGAAGATGATCGCATCGCTCAAGAGGACATGGTTGCACAAACCAAATACCATTCAATGGATCTTATTTAATTGAGTTGCAAATTGTGTATTTATTCCAAAACCTTTAATAAACACAGATGACTTCCAATATGACAGCGCTACCACAGGTGATACAGGAATACACGAGATTGTGTCATCATAAGAAGCTAATGCAAGAACAGATCAAATTAGTCGATCGGAATATTCGACAGCTCTCTGGTCAAGTCAAACAACTGATGACCGCAAGTGAACAAAAAGTTATTGACATCATTCCAACGCCCGAGGAGCAACAGATCTTTGGCAATCCTGGTTCTGTTCAATTGAGACCTCGAAATGAATTTCCTCGTTTGACCTTTGAACGCCTCTTCAAATTATGTTTTTCTTTTGTATATTGGATTAATAACACCCAACCTGAAGTCAATGACGGCATGACGAACAACATGTACCAAAAGGCGGCCAACGGGATTGCTAACTGGTTATGGTGTAACCGAGAAAAGAGAGAAGTATTTACTTTACAACGCTGTTATCTGTCAACGGAGAAAAAAAAGAAGCGAAAGGCGGTAGATCGTTCGGTGGAGAAGAAGCCCCCCAAGAAGAAAAACAAAAAAACCAAAGAAGAAATTACTATGCCTGCGAGAGAAGATGTGTTTGACGCGATGAGACCGGTTTTTCAGTCCTCAGAGCAACAACAGGATGATTGGAACCCTGAGGAATAATAGGTGGGATTTTTTTATTGGTTGCATGTCAATTGATTTTGTGGTAATAAATCACCACAAGAAAAAATCTTCACAGGGGAAATGAGGGTCTTGAGACGCAAATTTTCGATGTGATTTGAGTGAGTGGCGAAAAAAGTGTAATAATGATTAGGAGGTGTCTTTTCGCGATGGGATGACCGACACAAAAAATAAGTGCAAGTTGGAATGATCCAAGGCGAAGAGGGGTCGTCCAATGGGTGACGATGACTGCCCAAAATAAGAGAGGCAGGTTCGCCTGGAGCTGCTAAATGGCCCTCCAGCAAAAATTGAATTTGTTTGCCTCGCCAGGTGTCTCGAAGGGTCTGGGTCATGCCAAATTTTGTGTGAAGGTGCTTGGCTAAGTCCCGTAGCACTGGTTCCACACCCAAGATGGAAACATGCAGATAAATGTGTGAGAAGTGTTTCAAACGAACCAAGAGATCCAAAATTGTGGCAAATGTCTGCTCATAGGTCGGAAAAGGCATTTGAACATCATCAAATGTATCATCAATGTAGAGGCGGTCGATTTTGTATTCTGTGAGGAATGGATTCTCTCTCATACGTTCGCGAAAACGAAAATCTCCCGTGTATAAAATTCTTTTAATGGGCGACTTGTGTTGGTGATGATTATTGATTTCAAACCAAAACATGGCAGAACCATCAATGTGATAACTGGGGAAAGCATAGACCGTGACTCCACGCACTGGTTCACAGGATTTCCCAAACGTAATTTCTTTGAAATCGGATTCCTCAAGGCCCTCGATACTAATCTTGGCTAATTCGATCGTCACACGAGTGGCATAAATCTTGGAACGGGGTCTATTTTTGGGGAAGTGTTTTTTGAGGCCAATCATGTGATCAAAATGAGCGTGAGTCAAAAAGTACAAGGGACTATCCAAAGCAAAATTATCCAGGACAATACCATATTTTTGCAGTTCGGCGTCCTGTTGGCACGGCATGTATTTCTTGAGCTTTAGAAAAAATGTTGTCTGATTTACGAGGATGGGTCGTTCAAAAATGCTGGTCATGGTTTCATATCGATTTCTGGCAACAAAAATCTCGCCTGTTAATATTAGTAGTAAAAGTGACGTTCGTAATGGCGTTAGTCACATTGATCGGTTTAATTTTTGCCTACATTGATATTCACGTTTGGTCGAAACAAGGATCCGTGATCTTGGTTCCTCATGAAAAGATTGTTGAAATCAATGGCGCTCAATACATACCAATCAAGATACTCAATTAATAATCACCGGTAATGAGAGCAGGGTCAGCCGTGTCATCGCTCAATCGACGCACGAGAGTGTATTCAGGTTTATAATACGTGGTAACAGGACGAGGTTTTGGTTCATTTTCTGACACAAAAGTATTGATCTTGGTATCCAAGTTTTTAAAGTCTTTTACGAGCTCCCAAATGATCCCAACAACAATGGTAACCGTGATCAAATTGATTACACTAAAAACAACTCCAATTATCAGCAACATATTTGACACTTCCCAAAGCTGAAGGATCAGCAATAAGGCGGAACAAATAGCACTAGTGACCAAAGTACTGATACACACGACCTTCACAGCCGTTATTTTATTTCGAATTTTGTTACACTTGGCTTGCATACCTTGCGTCCCACAAACAGAAGACACAATTTGTGACAACATAGCTTTTATTCATTCGCGCAACGGCATTTAAGGGGCTCGAAGAGGAATCTGTGTTAGGCCAAGTGTCGTTGTGTGTGGACAAAATTTTTATTCATTTCCTCAAATGAACGACATCAAGTGTGGCGTCTGTGTCCTCCCGAGTGCTCTTCCACGTATTGACCGCAATGGTCTCCATCGAGGGGTCTTTGCATTGCGCGATTTTCAACCTGGCGAGTTGGTCTGCTTCTTTGATGGATTCCCCAAGCCAACGGACAGGCGTTTGACGGACTTGGAGCGCTCTTTGCTGTTGGAGGACACCGTAGGTCGTCTGATTCCTGACAAGGGACAACCCTTTGGAGTGGCCCAGATCTTGAATGACTCGGATGTTCTCGATGTCCTCACCGATTTCCCTGTGGGCAAGGATCAACGGGAACAGGTTCAATGGGTGTTAGGGCGCATTCAACGGTATGAGGCGTGTGCCATCAAGTGTCACGTCAGTAATGCCCAGGCCTGTGACCCGGAGTTCTCTAAGAAGACGCCTTACTTCCGCGGAGAGTCCTTTTACTGTGTGCAACCTATCAAGGCAGGTCAGGAGATCTTCTTCCATTATGGTACCATATTCTGGCTCGAGTATGCGATGAACACCCTGAGCGAGCAACTGGAGCAAGCAAGAGCCATTCTTTTGAGCAAGGCAATGCTGCAGATGGTTCACGCCAACATCTTTGTGCCTTTTTGCGCCGTCAATCGTGCTCGACTGGTCCCCAAAAATCTGGTGACAGACGGATTCAAGCTGGGATGTTTCGTTCAAATGCACGCGGCGATGCTGTGCTCTCCGCTCGCCAATGGCCTGATGCATTCTTTGGAAATCCCGAACGACGACCAAGTTCGAGAATCGATCAAGGAGAAGAAGGATCTGTTCCAGATTTCCAGGACACCAGAACACATTTGGCTCAATGAGGGTTACAACAGCTTTCTGCTGCAAGCGTTCGAAAAGTTTCGTGTGTAGATCACGTTTTGACATAAAGAAAACAGGACTCACATTCGGTGGGAATAATATCGTCCACAAGACAAAGCGCACAAGGTACATGTCCTGACAGCATTATACCGCAATTTGAAGTCGTATTGAACGAACTCTGATCAATCACGGCATCCTTTTTGTACATCAACAAACTAGCTCTTTCGGCATTGTTTTCATCCAGTTTTCTCAATTCACATGGGTATCCAAAGCCCGTCAGAATATCGCGCAAGTCAAAAATATCAATATTTTCCTGAGGCTTTCCAAGTCTCAGGTAATCAGATGTTTCTGTTGATCGAGGACTAATACCTGGACTACCACGAGAATAATGACTATATTGCACCCGAATCGAAAGAGGAAGTGGAGCAATGACAAATGTTTGATGAAAGGAGACCCCTTCAGCGATACGATTTGTCAACTTTTGCAATAGAGAATCATCTGCAATTTGTAAATCGGTTTTAACTTTTTGCCATAGAGCGTTTGCTTCGGCT
>VFSW01005567.1_pt1 | contig 18603 bp, 16 predicted proteins | sample 5358111 | NCBI WGS metagenome assembly VFSW01 (sample SAMN11554181, study PRJNA540505) | mine drainage metagenome | isolation source: sediment from site ElyBrook_90M | place: USA: Ely Copper Mine, Vershire, VT | collected 2017 | reverse complement strand
CCGGTGCGCGCATTCCACGCGCGCACCATGGGTATCCCGTTGTCGCCGGTGATGACCAGGTCCTTGTAGATCACCGGAGCGGACGATGGAGCGTCGCCGGACACAAATCCCGCGTCGCCAAATTCCGTTGCCGGCTTGCCGGTTTTGGCATCGAGCGCCAGCATCTGTTTGCCGGCCACGCCGAGGAAGATGCGGGGCGGCGTCGCGGAGTCGCCGGGCCAGTAGGCCAAGCCGCGCCGCTGCGTCCCCTTGGTCTCGTACTTCCAGATCTGCTCGCCGGTTTCCGGGTTCAGCGCGTAGACATTCTTGCCGGCCACGAGATACATCACTCCGCCGATGACGATGGGAGCGCCCTCGGAATTGACGTTGCCGGCGGGATCGCCGGCGTGGAAGGTCCAGGCCCGGCGGAGATGGGTGACGTTGCGGCGGTTGATCTGCGCGAGCGGGGAGTAGCGGGCCGCGCCGGGATCGTGCCCCGGATTCGGCCAATCGTTCTGCGCGCGCAGCGCCGCGGGGAACAACAAAGTTGCCAGGATGCTCAGACAGGCCGTCGTCGCTCGCATGGCGCTCCTCGGCGGTTGTGTGGATTTTCGCGGCGGCCTGGGCAGATAACCGCGCGGAGGGTTATTTCGAAGCCGACGCCGCCAGCAGCGGAGTGACGTCCTTCTCGAACTGCTGGAGATTCCTGCCCTCGACGTAGAAGTAACGCGCCTTGCCATCGCGGTCGTAGATCGTGGTCATGGGCAGGGCGGTATCCCAGCGCGCGTCGACGGCCTTGTAAAAGTCATCGTCGGCCGACGACGCCAGATACACGGCGAAGGGAGGGTTTTGTTCGGTCAGGAACTTCTGCATGTCATCTTTTTCGGAAACGTCGTTCATGGAAACTTCGATCACCACGAGGCCCTGCGACTTGTACTTGTTCTGCAGCTTGACGATGTCGGGGAATTCCGTGTGGCACGGCACGCACCACGTGGCGAAAAAGTTGAGCAGGACGACCTTGCCCTTGTTCGCGGCCACCAGCTCCTTGATGTCCTCCGGCGCGACCATCTTCAGTTCCGGCGCGCCGGAGGCCTGCGCCAGCGCCGTCCCGCTCACGCCGAGAAGAAACAATGTGGCCAACGCCACGCACGCGACTTTGCACGCCATTTTGCACGCTACATCGCACGCCGAGAAACCATTCCTCTTTTTCATGGGCAGATCCTATTGGCCTCCGAGCATTTTGGACGAGGCGTCGGCGACTTCCTGGAAGGTGGTGTCATTCACGTTGGCGAAGTTGGCGATCACGGCCCGCTTGTTGTTCACCAAAAACGTGTTGTCGGCGGCCGTATTGATTTTGTACAGGCGGACGCCCAGGTCCTTCGGCCCGTTCACCAGAACGACGAGCGGAATTTTGATGGACTTGTCCTGCGCCAGTTTCTGCAGCCAGGCCCTGGAGTCCGGGCCCTCCACCAGAACCGCCACCGCCTTGAGATCTTTATTCGACATCTGCTCGGCGAGTTGGTTGAGTTTGACGATCAAATCGGCGGTCTGGTCGCCGGTCGTGCGGAAGAACGCCAGGATCGTCGGCGCGTTGCCGTATTCGCAGACGTAACAGGTCGACTGCCCCTTGTATTTGCCGGTCACGTCGAGCACGCGGAACGACGGCGTGGGCGCGCCTATGGGGCGGCCCTACTTATGGGCCGCCACGACGGGGGCCGTCGCCGGCTCGTTGCTCGCGCTCGGGACCGAAGCCGTGGCGCCCGCGACATCGTCGCCGACCACCGGATATTTCAGCGCCACCCATTTGTACCAGCCGCCTTCGAGCACCTTCGTATTCATGTACCCGAACGCCCGCAGCTTCTTGGTCATGTCGATCGAATCTTCGTCATGGTTGCACGGGCAATAGAGAATCAGCATCTTGTTCCGCGGAAGCGTGATGGGAGGCTTGATCTGCTCCACCCACGGAAAGTTGATGGCGCCGGGGACGTGCGCGGCCTGGTAGGCTTCCTCGGGCTGCGTATCCACGAGCGCGAAAGTCGTCGCCTTGTCCTCAATCAATTTCTTCACTGCAGCAGGCGAGATAAACTCGATCGGCGCCTGGTCCGCCATGGCGGCATCCGGATCCATCATCGCACCACTGTCATCTTGCGCGGCCGCTTTGGGGGCCCACGCCGCCAGCGCCAAAGCCAGACCAGCCACTGCAAACCATTTGTTCATCAACATGTGAGTCTCTCCTGCACCCCGTCCGCCGGGGTGTTCGTTCTCTCTATATTATAAGACTATTGCAGCCCCCAGAGGGTTTCGTTTATTTCCGGCGGGAAACCGGCTAGTACTATGACGGATTGGGCTGGGGCCCTTTTTGGCTTGGCGGGGGACTCGGCCAGATTAGCCTTGTGGCGCTACCTGGTCTGTTCCCACGACCGACGCCTGCTTCTGTCCGTGGCTTGGCTCGAGAATGAACGTGCCAAAAATATTCATGGCAAAGGAAGTGATCCCCGCCAATTCGAGTACCGCCGAGACCGGCAACACCGACCATGCCCAGTCGGCGTATCCCTGATAGGCCAAAACCTCGCTGGACACTCGCAGAGTGCATCCAATGGTAAGCAGCGCCAGTCCAGCGAACATCAGCCGGGGACTCCACAATAACCGCATGCCCACAAACGCGGGCAGAATGCGCTGGCCGACGGACAACACCATCACGGCGATGAATCCGACCGTCAGCGCATGCCGCGAGGCACCCCAAATCCCTCCGGAAGAATCCCAGCGCGCCGCGCATACTCCGAGCGCGGCCGCCACCAACAACCAAGCGTAAGCCATGCGGATGAAGAACGGGAAACTCCGGTGCACACCCCGCGTTTTCGCTTCCTGCGGCGCCGATTCAAACATCCGCAGGGCCGCGATCGCCAAAGCCGCGCCCACGAGGAAGAACACCGTGGCCTGGGCGCCCCATCCCACGAGCGTCAAGACAACGCCCGAAAAGTTCACCACCAGCGCGGCCAGCAACAGCTTGGGGCGAGTCGGCTTGAGACCAAGGAACACCGGCATCCACTTGGTGCTAAACCCCCAAACGAACGGCACCAGGAATCCCCATGCGATCAACCCCAGATAGCGCTGGTCGAGCCCGTGCGGCCAGGCTGGGCCAGTGCCGCGCAACGCTAGATAAACATTCCCCGCCAGATTCGCAATCAGCGCCGCCATCAAACCCGCGCTTGCGCTGATGACGACTCCCACCCATGGATCGAGCCGCTTCTTGCCGGAATCCTCAGGCCGGTGCCGCGAAACCGCACGAAAGAAAATCAAGAACGCCGCCAGCTCAAGGGCGGCCGAAACCGGCAGCAACAAACGCCACTGGAATTCGTAAACGTTCGCGGTCCAACGCACCAGCACTCCGATCGTCCACATGGCCCAGCACGCCCACGCCGCAGCGAGGGCCGGCCGCGCCACGCCGCGCAACCTGGGAATCGAATAGAACCCGATGCCAAGAATAAAGCTGCCGATCCAGCCGAACACCTGGGCATGCCCGTGCGCCTGCAACCATGCCGGGGAGACCGATGCCACGCTCTCCCTTCCACTGATCTGCAGAAGATTCCATACTCCCAGGAACGTTCCCGGCAGGAGCATGAACACAAGTCCCGAGCTGATGTAAGCCATCAAGAGACGGGAGAGGGCGCCCTCGCGCGCGCGGGCCATCTCCATGGTGTCTTCCGGAGTGCGCGCGGGATGGCGCACGCCGCCAGGGACCACGGCAAGCTGTACGAGCGGAATCAACGCTGCGCCTCTCCGGTCACAGGATCGTGGCTTCCAGTTCCACCGCGCGCGGAAACAGGATGTTGTTCTCCAGATGCACGTGCTGGTGAAGATCCGCCTCGAACCCGTGCAGCTCCCGATACAACGCCTGATAGCTTCGGCACGCATCGGCAGGGGGCGTGTACGCCGAACTGGCGGTGCGAATCTGCTGCACCAAGGCTCCGGCGGCGTCGTGCTCCGCCATCATGGCGTGAACCGGATTTCGCACGGTCTGGAAAAAGGGAGGCTCGATCGTTTCCGTCCCATTGGCCGCGCGCTCCAACGCCTCGATGTACGGGAACAGCATCCGCTCCTCCTTCTGCATGTGCATGATCAGCTCCCGGCCCACCTGGAGGAAGAGCTTTTCGATCTCGACGATCTCGGGGTGATTCGCTCCGTGTTTTGCCTTGACTCTCTCCAACAGCTGCCGAACCAGGGGAATGGACTCGCGGACGTACGCGTGATGCTTCCCTCGAATGTGCTCGGTGAGTTCGCCCAACGGGGCCGACACCCAGTTCGCATCGGCGGGCCCGACCTCGGCCTTATTCTCCTGTAGTCGGGCCATGATTTCCTCCGTGGACACCCCGGCATGCGTGCACGCGTCATGCAGGGACTTGTGGCCCCCGCAGCAATAATCCACTCCGGCCTGCTCCAGAACCCGCGTCGCCCCCGGGTTTGCTACCACAATGTCTTGCACTTTGGTTTCGCCGTTGAAGTTCATGATGCCTCCGTTTCCAGAGCCAGTCTGCGCCGCACTGTGACGGGGGGCAGTGACTAAAGTCACCATCGAACGGGAAGATGCCGAATTGCAGGGGAGACTACTCCGAGGAACTTTGCTCGCGTTTCAGGCCGGCAAGCTCTTTCACGACGATTTTGCGGCCGTCTACTTCGAGGAAGCCTTCCGCTTGGAGCCGGCTCAGATTCCGCGACACCAACTCCCGCACCGTGCCCAACTCCGCCGCCAAGTCCTGGTGGCTCTTCACCAGTTCCAGGCGTACTCCTTCTTTGGAGGGTGTGCCAACCGTTTCGGCCAGCCGCAGAAGCAGGGCAATCAGGCGCTGCCGGACCGTCGTGAAGGACAACTCTTCGATGATTCCCACCAAGCGGCGCAGCCGCGAGCCAACCACGGCGATGACTTTCAGCGCGACGTCGGGATGCTCGCGGCAAAAGCTCTGGAAATCCTTCCTCGAAATAAACACGACCTCCGCATCTTCCAAAGCCGATGCCGCCGCCGGATAGTTGCCTCCATCGAACACAGGAAGCTCGGCAAACGAGCTGCCAGGCCCTTCCACGGCCAACACCTGTTCACGGCCCGCGGCCGACATCTTGAAAATCCGGATCTTGCCCGACGCTACGAGGAACAGCCCGGTGCAAGGGTCGCCTTCGCCGAACAGCAGTTCGCCGCGATGAAAGCGCCTTATGCTCGCCCGCGCGGCCAAGGCCTGCATTTCCTCGTCCGTGATGCTTGCAAACAGCGGTGTCTTCCGAAGTACCTTCTCTACGACTCCGTTCACAGTCGCGCTCCGTCCGATCCCCAGCGACCTCCGGCCGAGCGTCGGCCACGGCGATGTACGGGCAGTGACTCCGGCAACCAGCGTTTTAGCGGGCCGGCAGGGCCCAGGCGTAGATCACGCCTTCCACGGGCGTAACAACATATTGCCGGCCATCCAATTCGTAGGTCATGGGCGCCGAACCCATGGCGCCGCCGGGATAGGTGTGCCAGAGCGTCTTGCCGTTGGCCGGATCGAGCGCCACCAGGTTTCCCGACGTATCGGCGGTGAAGAGCAGGTGGCCGGCGGTCGTCAGAATGCCGCTCGACCCGCCGCCGCGCCCAGTGCCTTCCTTGCTCCATTTGACCTTTCCCGTCTGGTAATCGAGCGCCTTCAGGAAAGGCGTCCCGATGACGGTAAAATCCCGGCCCGCCCAGCCTTGGGCCTTCTTCCCGGGAATCGTCAGATAGTAGACATTGATCCAGTCGCGCTCGTTGACATAGAACAGGCCAGTCTGGGGATCGAAGCTGGGTGCGTTCCACAGGGTGATCGCCGAATGCACCAGCGCGCCATCGGGCTGCGGCTCGGTTTCTTTCCTGGGAATGGGCTGCCCGCGTTCGTCCCATCCCGAATACCAATCGGACTGGCCCAAGGGCGCCGAAACCAGAGCCTTGCCGTTGGTCCGGTCGAGCACGAAAAACAAACCTTCCTTGCCGGCCTGCGCGAGCAGCTTGCGCGGCTTGCCCTTGAAGTTGGCGTCGAACAGGACCGGGGTCTTGTTGGTGTCCCAGTCGTGCGTATCGTGCGGCGAAGGCTGGAAATACCAGACGAGCTTTCCGGTGTCGGGATTGAGCGCCACGATGGAACAGGTGTAGAGATTGGCGCCGGGACGCGCTTCGCCGTTTTCGACCGGGTGCGGATTGCCGGTTCCCCAGTAGGTGAGATTCAGTTCCGGGTCGTAGGTGCCGGTGAGCCAGAGCATGCCGCCGCCGCGGCTCATCACGTCGCTATCCTTCGGCCAGGTCTCCGAGCCGGGTTCGCCGGGCTTGGGTTCGGTATCCCAGCGCCACTGGGTTTTGCCCGTCATGGGAGCGAGGGACAACAGGAATCCGGGCAGGTCGGCGGCGTCGCCGGAGCCCGCCACCAGGACGTGGTCGCGAATCACCAGCGGCGCCATGCTGGCGAAGGCTTTGAAGGCCGGATCGGCGATCTGCACCTGCCAGAGCTCCTTGCCGTCGCGCGCGCTGATGCAAAACACCCGCGCGTCCGGCGTGGTGAAGATCAACCGATCCTTCCACATCGCCACGCCGCGGTTCCCGCCGCCGTGCGAAGGGCGTTGAAAATGCCAGATCTGCCGCCCGGTGCGTGCGTCAATGGCAAACACCTGGTCGGGAAGCGTGGCGTACATGATGCCGTTGACGACCAGCGGCATCGAGGTGATCGAGCCCGGCGAGCGCGACTGAAACGCCCAGGCGAGCGTCAGCGAACCCACGTTGCTCTGGTTGATTTGCGCGAGCGTGCTGAAGCGGCGCCCGGAATAATCGCCGTTGAACGACGGCCAGGAATCCGTGCCGGGATTCAGCAGCTTGCGGGAGTCCAGCTCCTGCGCGGACAGCGAGGCCGCGACGGCGAGAACGAGAACGATAACGATAAGGGCGAGTTTCTTCACTTGAGTGTCTCCAGATACGTGAACAGGTTGTGCATTTCGGCGTCGGTGTATTTGTAGGCCTGCGCGAAATGCCAGGCGAGCGGGTCCTGCACCTCGACCTTCACTTCGCGCACCGGCCAGGAGTGATACCAGCCGTCGGCGTCGCGAATCGCCACGGTGAATTCGTCCTTCAGCAACAGCGTGCCGGAGAATTTCTTGCCGGAGGGCAAGGTAACCGTCGCGGTCGAAGGTTTTCCCGCGGGGTAAAGGAATCGCTGCTGCAAATCCGGCGCCGAGTATTTCTTGGCGATGCCGGCCAGGTCGCCGGTCGGCGAATGGCACTTCGCGCATCCGCCCGCGCCGTTGAAGTAGGCTTTGCCGGCTTCGGCGCTGCCCGTGGCCAGCCGCGACGCGGGAATATCGTCGGGGTAGCCGCCGGGCACGCGCGTGTGCATGTCGTAGAGGTCAATCTGGGCGTGGAGAAACGCGGCGATATCGGCCAACTCCCGCTCGCCGAGGGGAAATCCCGGCATGCCGCGGTCGGGACGGCCGGCGGTGATGACCGGGCTGAGGAGGTCGCCGTTCTTATCGTGGCGCACCAGCGCGGAGCGGATGAGATCGCTGCCGCGGCCGCCCGTGGCATCCTCGCCGTGGCACCCCGCGCAGGTCGCGACGAACGTCTTGCGCCCGCGCTCGGCGGCTTCGGCCTGCGCCTGCTTCTGGGCGCGAGCGTCCGCGCCGCCCTGCGGAGGTCGCTCTTGAGCCCGGAGCACGAAAACAGCGGAAAACAACAGGAAGAGAACAAACGTAAGTTTTTTCATTTGAGTGTCACCAGATAGGTAAAGTTGTGCATGTCCGCGTTGGTGTATTGGTGCAGGACGGCTCCGCCTTGCGGCGGGGTTGAAACCCCGCCCTTCCATCCTGCATTATTTTTCAGCATCCTGCTAGCGCCCGGCCTTGGTGAGCGTCGCCCCGGTGATCTTCTTAGTCTGATGCGCCCAGTTCGGGCCCGGATAGCTGAACACCAGATCGTAGCCGGGCGATCCGCCCGCCACGACGATGTGGAAATCGTCAACCGTCTGCACCACCGGCACGCTGCCGCCCGGCTTCAGATTGTCCTCAAAGACCTTCGCGTTCTCGGGACGAAATCGCCCGTCGGCAATCGCTTCATGGATCAGCTTGATGGTCGCCGGGCGGAGCTTCTCGAACGGCACGCGCGTCTTCTCGTAGAAATACTCCTGCAGCTTTTTCCGCGTGTACCCGTTGCTGGCGAGATCGGTAGCGCAATCCGGGATCAGGACGATCACGAACGTTTGCGACCAATACCAGCCGAAGCCCTGATAGGCGTTGATCCGCCCAATCATCTGATCCACCACGCCCTGCCCGGTCCACGGAGCCACCGCCCCGCCGCCGTAAATGATCGGGTTGCCGGAGGTGGCCACGGTCACCGTGCTGTCCTCGGGCTTGTACCCGAGACTCACGTTGTAGGGTTCCCAGGGGCTTTTCGCCGTGTCTTCGCCAAACGTGAAAAACGTGTAGGACTCGAGCCGGCCGGTGAGCGCCATGTCGTTCACCTGCGGCCAGGTCTGGCCGAGGTTGAGCAACGAAAGCCGCAACGCGCGGCCCACCGTGCTATTGGCGCGCCAGCCGTGTCCCAGCATGCCAATGCCGGAATTGAAGTTTAGTTCCTGCGCCAGCGGGCCATCCACGATCACGACGGGGGTGAAGGAACCGGTCGACGCCTGCACGTGCGTGAGGTCGTAGTGCTTGTCGGTAAAACCATCCATGGCCGCGAGAATGACCGGAAGATATTCCGGCTTCGCGCCCGCCATGACGGCGTTGATGGCGATTTTCTCCACGGTCGCGATGCCCTGCTTGGGCGCCGTCGAGCCCAACACTTCACTGGGGGAACGTTTGGTGCCGGCCAACATCTCCTTCACCAGTTCGGGCGTCGGCGGGATAATCGGCAAACCATCGGCCCAGTGGTTATCCAGGAACAGCTCGTTCACCTTTTCGGAGGCGTCCTGAAAGTTCTTGCCGGTGACCTTGATGTTGGCTCGTTCCATCTGCTTCTGCACTTGCGACGGATGGGCCTCCTCGGCGGTGAGCGGGCGGACCAAGTCGTCCACAATCGCTGGAAGGAACTTGGCGGCGATGGGCTTCAGTTCATCCTGGCTCGCGCGCGACCGGTAGTAGGTGTCGGCGGGCAGCGCCACGGCCCGCAGCCCGGGCATGCCGCGGTCCTTGGCCGCGGACTTGGCATCGTCCAAGAATTCGGTTGTGGTCAGATAAACGCCCGGCATTCCAGCTTTTTCGATTTCAATTGAGTCGTGGGAACCCCACCACGTGCAGCTCCCTCAATCACCCACACCGAAGATGTACAGATCGCCCTGCTGGGCGACCGTGGGGTACCACTTGGGCATGTCCGTGATGGTCTGCGCCGCCGGCTTGGGATACATCACGATCGTCGCGGTCGGATACTTTTCCTTCAGCATCTGCGCGATCACATCGAGAAAATTGCTGGCCCCGAACTTACCGTTGTCCACCAGCACGATCTTCTTCCCGGCCAAACTCGATACACGAGGGTTGATCCCCCGCGGCTGCGGCGGTGGAATCTCACCCCGCGGATTCATCACTTCCAGCGTCACCTGCGCCGCGGCCGTGCCCGCGAGAACCAGGCTCGCGAAAACAAACCCCGCCGCCAGCATCCAATTCCTTCGTCCACGATTCATCACGTTGCCTCCCCGAACCGGACCCTTCCCAGAGTACAAGAGTAATTATTCTGGAAATACGGCCTCACGATAGACACGAAATACGGGAATGTCAATTCGATTGCGCGCGCCGGCCAGATTCGGTTTCATCACGGCAGCGAATCCGTCCAGCCCGACGTGCCGCCGAACGGCAATCCCGTCATCACCGCCACAATGGCGGCGATCTTGCCGTCCTTGATCTTGAACAGCTCGGCCACCTCTTCGCTGAACGGCCGCAAAGCGGCGGGCGATTCATCCACTTTGCCGACTCCCGGCACGTCCACCGATTTCACCGTCCCCGGCGTGTTGAACATGAAGACGCCGAGAACCAGCCCGCGCTGCCGGTCCACCACCGTGTACCGTCGCGGGCGAATCGGAAAAATGTAGCTGAAAAGATGCGTGTTCAACTGCGCCCGGCAATCCAGCGGACCCAGCTTCGAGCCCGTGAACGACGACGGGCAGGTCTGCGTGCCGTTCTCCACCCGGATCACGTCCTTGGCGAACGGCACGATGTTCCCGTTGCTCTGCTCGATCCCGTCAAAATACGGGTCCGTCGCCGCAATCAGATCCTTGCGCGATGCGCGCGCCGACTCCGGAATATCCTCGAACAATCCGGCCAGGGCCGGCCGCGGTTCCGCCAGGCCTTCCGGGCGCGTAAAACCCGTGGGCGTTTCCTTGCGCGTGATGATCGCCTCGATCTCGCTGATTTTCCGATGCACCACTCTGAGCCGGACGCAGAGAAGCCCCGGCATCCCAGCCTCGTCGGTGATGCCGATGAACCCCACTTGTCCGTCTTCCGGGTCGTCAATGTACAGCTTGTAGGAGCCCCAGCCGGTCAGCGTGCCCCACAGGCCGTCGCCGAACTTGAGATCCTGGGCGTTTTCGGTGTAGCGCGCCGTTTTCGCGAGCGGCAGGCGCGACGGATCGTGCTCGATCAGCGCGGCCCGGTATTTGTCCACCAGGCCGTTCAAGCATTGGCGGTCGCAATCGCTCGCGGCGGCGCTGGCCGCAGGCTGCACCGATGCAGCCGGCGCCGCACTGCCGCCGGAACCCCAGCCCGACTGCTTGCCATATTGCGCCTGCGTAAGCGCCGCCTGAATGAATCGAATCTTGCCCTTTTCGATCTTGAATACCTCGCCGACCTCCCAGGTGAACGGGTGGCGCAGCGATTCCGGAAACGTCGTCCCGTCGGTCAACGTGACGCTTTTCACTGTGCCGGCATGGTCGAAGAACGCAAACGCGAACGCCAATCCCCGCTCGCGGTCCACCACGAGAAAACGGCGGTCCCGGATTCGCGTGACGACGCGGAAGAATCCGGTCTTGAATTGCGCCGCGCATCCCATCCCGAAAATGGGGTAGCCGCTGCCGGTGACCGAGCCCTTGTCCAGAGCCGGATTGTTCGTGGTCTGCGTGCCGTTTTCGATGCGATTGCAGTCGGCGGTGAACGGATAGACGCCCTTGCCGTCGTTGTTCTGCAAGCCGGAGAAGTACATGTTCGCGGTCTTGACCAGTTCCTCGCGCGACGCGCGCTCCGCCGGCGGAATGGTTTCCAGCAGAATCGGGTTGGGCTTGCCCATGGCGTCCAGATTCTTCGCCGCATTGGCATCGCGGACCACGAAGTCTTCGACCTCGGAGATCTTTCCGCCGCGGACCTTCAGGCGCAGGCAAAGGATCACCGGGTTGCCCCACTCCTTCACGACGCCGATGAAACCCACCTGTCCCGCTTCGGGCTCCGCGAAATAAAGTTTGAAGGTTCCCAGACCGTTGGCCGTGCCCCAGAATCCCTCGCCGAGTTTCAACGCCTGGCCGTTTTCCGTGAACTTGACCGAACTCGCCACGGGCAGGCGCGCCGCATCATGCGCCACCAGCGCCGCCAGATATTGGTCGACGAAACCGTTCAAACATTCCCGGCCGCACGCTGGGGCCGCGGCGCCGTGTGGCCGGCTCGGCTGCGTAGCGCCCCAACTCGCAGGGCACGCCATGATTCCCGCGAGGGCCAAGCCCATTATCGCGAACGCCCAAAACCGTGGAAGTCGCACCAGCATGGCTCCGCCTTTCCCAGTCCTCGACTCTCGCATGACCGGACGCGCCCAAGCACCCCGCGGTTTCAGATATTTTCCCGGAGCCGGCTCGGGCCGGGCAGACTCGCATCACGCTGAGTCGCTCCTGCCATGCCCGCGTTGTCCGGTCCGGGAACCCTGCGCTTTCGTTATCAGAAACCGTGTGATATACCCCAGGAGTGAATTGGAAGCGGAGCCTGCCGCTGATTATTTTTGCCGCAGCGCTCGCGTGGTGTTGGCCGCGCTTGCGGCCCTTGCCGCCGGCGGCATTTGTCACCATCACCCCCCCAGCATCGCCCGCGGCCGAAGCGCATGGCGGCGAACTCCTGCCACGCGCCGGAATCATGGCGCACGCCGCGACGCTCGCGCAGCGCGCCGACGGCAAGCTGATCGCGGCGTGGTTCGCCGGCAGCCGCGAAGGGGCCGGCGACGTCGCCATCTTCAGGTCCGTGTACGATCGGGGCGCATGGAGCGCTCCTGAAGCGATCGTGGACCGGCAGCGGGCCGAACACGACACGCACCGCCTGATTCGCAAGCTGGGCAACCCGGTGTTGTGGCGCGATGCGCACAACGTCCTGCATCTGTGGTTCGTCAGCGCGTCCTACGGCGGCTGGTCCGGCAGCGCCATCACCCACATGCAGTCGCGCGCCGCCGGCCGGCACTGGAGCGCCGCGACGCGCATCGTGACTTCGCCGTTCTGGAATCTCTCGACGCTGGTGCGCAATCCGCCCGTGGCGCTGGCCGACGGCGGAGTGGCCCTGCCTTCCTACCACGAGTTTCTCGTCAAGCGCCCGGAGTGGCTGCGCTTCGGCCCGAACTTGCGGCTCATGGACCAGGCACGCATTCCCGATAGCGCGGGCACGCTACAACCCGCTGTCGCAGTGTTGGACCAGCATCGCGCCCTGGCCCAGCAGCGCGCCCTGGCCCAGCAGCGCGCTCTGGCATTGATGCGCGACTCCGGGCCGCCGCACCGCATTTACGCGGCCTACACCGATGACGCGGGCGGCCGGTGGCAGCCGGCCGTGGCCACCTCAATTCCCAGCCAAAATTCCGCGCTGGCCCTGCTGCACCTCGCCGCTGGCACGCTGCTGCTGGCCTGCAATCCGTCCGAGGCGAACCGCAGCGTGCTCGTGCTGCTGCGCTCGCGCGATCAGGGCCGCTCCTGGTCCGCGCCCATGATCGTTGAACAAGGCGCGGCGGAGGAGGAGTTTTCCTATCCCGCGCTGCTCCAGGACAGCGCCGGCACCGTGCATCTGGCCTATACATGGAAGCGCGAGACGATCAAGCACGTCGAGTTGTCGGCTGCGCAAATCGAGGCGATGCGATGATTGGCGCGCAAGTGCTGATCGTTGCCTGGCTGCTGGTGTTGATTGGAGTCCGCTCGCGCATCGCCGCGGTGTTGCTCGCCTTGTTGGCGCTGGTGCCCGTGCATGGAGGTGTGTCGCTGGCCATGGCGCTGCGCGGCCTGTGGGGCGACCCGAGCGTCACGACGCTGCAACTGCTGGCGCTGGCTCTGGCGGGCAGAACGCCGCCGGCATTGCGCTCCGGCTGGCGCGCGCCGGCCTTTATCACAATGGTGGCCGCGGCACTTTACGCCAGCGCGCTCGGGCCGTGGAATTTCGATTTGTATCGTTTCGGCTATCAGCCCGCCGCGCTGGTCGCGGCCTTGGGCGCCATCGCGCTGATCGCCTGGTGGCGGGGACAACCGCTCTATCTGTGGCTGCTGGCCATCGACCTGATCGCCTGGCGCACCGGCTGGCTGGAATCCACGAATTTCTGGGATGCTCTGCTCGATCCACTGCTGATGTTCGCCATGGTGGCACTCATTCTGCGTAACGGGTATCGCGCCCGCCAAAATCGAAGAATTGTTCCGGCCTGATCCACAGCCACCCACGACCGCTTCGCGCCTATACATGACTCCGCACAGCCCCAATCTCGCCTTTGTAGCGGCCGCCCGGTTTTCGGGCGGGCAGCCCCTTGCTTCACCACAACGCATGCCGCCGGAGGACCCGCTCCATCGTACCGAAGCTCCAAGTCGCGGGCCAAACGGATTGCAGCGAGACGTAGCGGGCCGCACCCTATTCCTCTTGATTTCCGCACGGTCTGGTGACACAAATGACACCGTTAAAACAGGGGCTACGGACGTGAACTTCGTGGTAATTGATGTGGAAACGGCCAACTGCGATCTGTCGAGCATCTGCCAGGTTGGCATTGCATCCTTCGGCGATGGGGTCCTGCATGACGTGTGGGAGTCTCTAGTTAACCCTGAAGACGACTTCGACCCCATCAATGTTTCCATTCATGGTATCGATGAAGAGGATGTTAGATTTTCTCCCGCCTGGAGTGCTGTTTACTCACAGGTGAAATTACTCCTGCAAGGAAATATCGTAGTTAGTCATACAGCCTTTGATCGCGCCGCGCTGCTCCGAGCCTGCGAAAAAAGCAAACTCCCAAACTGCGAGTGTCGGTGGCTTGATTCCGCCAAGGTCGTAAGGCGCGCATGGCCCAGGTTTTCTCACTCTGGATATGGCCTTGCAAACGTGGCATCGGAGTTCGGCATCCAATACAGGCAACACAATGCGCTTGAAGACGCTCGCTGCGCAGGTGAAATCCTGCTGCGGGCAATCACTGAAACTGGTTTGAGCATAGATGAATGGCTAGAGCGTGTGAAGCAGCCCAACGATCCATCCATGGCGCTGCCAATCATCCGTGATGCAAATCCAGATGGACCACTTTACGGGGAAGTCTTGGTCTTTACAGGCACATTGTCGATGCTACGTAGTCAGGCGGCTGACGTAGCGTCAGTTGCAGGCTGCGAAGTTGATGCGCGTGTCACAAAACACACAACACTGCTAGTTGTAGGCGACGAGGATATACGTAAACTCGCCGGTCATGAAAAGAGTTCGAAGCACCGCAAAGCGGAAGAATTGATCGCCAAGGGTCAGAGAATTCGCATCATTACCGAAAGCGACTTCCAGCGCATTGTGGGGCAGTAATCCATCCTGCGTAATGACGTAAGGTAGCAGCCGCATTCAAATTGATGACCCATTCCCCAGCGAGAGCAATGCGCGGCGTATCGAGGGAGCCGCAGGAGTGAGAACTGGCTGCGCCGGCTACTTTGTTGAGCGCGGGAAGCAGCGAGAAATGCAGGTCGAGCTTCAGCCGAGGTGCACGGGCAGCTCGACGAGGCTGGCGAGCATGAGGTCGGGCGGATGGGCGCGCATGCCTTCGACGCCGAGGCCGTAGGTCACGCCGCAGGCCCACGCGCCGGAATTGCGTGCCGTCAGCACATCCACATCGGAATCGCCGACCATCATGGCCTCGCGCGGCGCCACGTCGAGATCGCGCAGCAGGACGTTGACGCCGATCGGGTCGGGCTTCTTGGTGGGAAAACTGTTTCCGCCGTAGACAAACCGAAAATACTTCGCCAGGCCCAGCCCCTCGAGGATTTTCTCGCTGAACCGCACCGGCTTGTTCGTCAGCACGGCCATGGAATGGCGGTTCAGCAGCTCGAGCCCTTCGCGCACGCCGGGATACGGGACGGTGTGGTCGAGCATGTGCGCGCGGTAGTAGGAAAGAAAGAACGCAAGCCCCGCGTCAGCCTCTTCGTCCGTCACGTCTTCGCCGAGCGCCTGCCGCACCAGCATGGGAGCGCCCCGCCCCACGTAGCCGTAGATCTTCTCGTGCTCGAGCGCAGGGCGGCCCAGGTGCTCGACCGCCGCGTTCACCGACAACGCCAGGTCGAGCTTCGAATCGATCAGCGTGCCGTCCAGATCGAAGATCAGGAGGCGTACGCCGCCAAATTTGCCGTTCGTCCCGCTCATGGTTCCCGCGGCCCTCGCTTCAACCTTCACTCTTCTATTCTATCCTACGCAGCGCCGCGCGTGCCGCCTCAAGCGCACGGGCACGGCCGGAATCCTTTGCCTCCTCAATCGGGGTGCGGAAAGAAGCTCCTCGGTGAGCTTCAGGGGTTAAAACCCCGTGAAGAAAAAGCCCTAACGCCGGGGCTGAAGCCCCGGCCTCCTAAAAGCTATGCAATGAACTTACGATTCAGGACACTAACAGGGTACTGAAAAATAGGCCCAGGGAGCTTCAGGGGCTAAAGCCCGATTGATTCTACCGCGTTAATGTCGCGGTCCCGACTGCTGTCCGGGACGCAAACGGCGCGCTGAAGCCGCGACCCACAAAGATTTCGGGGTTCTTCAGCATCCTGCTAACTCTCGATGGAGGCTTTCCTCTGCTTCCTGTGCCTCCGCCACCTCCTTTGCTTCCTTTTCTCTCCCGCTGTTACAATGATCGTTTTCCGGAAGTCTCACAACTCCATACCGAGGCCCGCATGGCTGACATTCAACCGTTTCGCGCATACCGCTACGACACCCATCGCGTCGCACTGAAGGACGTTCTCACGCAGCCCTACGACAAAATCTCTCCCGCGATGCAGGAGCGCTACTACGCCGCCAGCCCCTGCAATCTGATCCCCGTGGAAAAGGGCCGCGTGCTGCCCGATGATTCGCCGGCGCATAACGTCTACACACGCGCGGCGCAGAAAGTTGACGAGTGGATCGCCGAGAAAGTCCTCGTCCAGGACGCCGCGCCCGCCATCTACGTCTATTCCCAGGGGTTCGAGGTCCCCGGAACGCACACGCGCCGCGCGCGCATCGGATTCATCGCCCTGGCGCGTGTGGAGGACTACGACGCCCACGTCGTCTTCCGGCACGAGCGCACGCTGTCGGCTCCCAAGGCCGACCGCATCGAACTGCTGCGCCACACGCGCGCGCAAACCGGCCAGCTTTTTCTTCTCTACGACGATCCGGGCCGCCAGATCGACCACTGGCTGGAGGAAACCGCCCGCCACGCTCCCACCGCCGAGATGCTCGACGAATACGGCGTGGCGCACCGCCTCTGGGCCGTCTCCGATCCGGCGTTCGTCCGGCGCATTCACAACTCGATGTCCGCGAAGAAACTGGTGATCGCCGACGGCCATCATCGCTACGAGACGGCGCTCAACTACCGCAACGAATGCCGCGCACGCGGGGGAAAAACCGATCCGCAGGCCGCGTCCGAATTCGCCATGGCTACATTCATCAACACGCATTCCAAGGGCCTGATCATCCTGCCCACGCACCGACTGGTCTCGCAGCTTCCGGGCTTCGATTTCGACCGATTCCGCAACGATCTCACGCCGTACTTCGACTGGTACTCCTATCCGTTTTCCAACGCGGACGAACGCTCCGAAAGTTACGCCGAATTTCGCAAGGACCTCACCGGCGAGCACAAAGGCATGCGAACGATTGGCGTCTACCCGGGAACCACGGAGGGAAACGGCGCCTTTTATCTTTTCGTGCTGCGGCGCGATGCCGACCTGGAAACGCTGCTCCCGGATATTTCCGCGGCGCAGCGCGGCCTTGACGTCGTGCTGCTGCACCGCCTGGTACTCGAAAAGGGGCTGGGGATAACCGCCGCAGCCGTGGCCGCGGAGAAACACGTCGGGTACGAACGCGAGATGGACGCCGCCCTGGCGGCCGTGGACCAGGGAAACGCGCAACTGGCGTTTCTCCTGAATCCCGTGCGCGTAGAGCAGGTCACCGACATCGCTCTGGCCGGCGACGTCCTCCCCCAAAAGTCCACGGACTTCTACCCCAAGCTGCTCAGCGGCATCGCGGTCTTCCGGCTGGAGGGGCAAATCTAGCAGGACGCTGAAAACATTCGAGGGCTTTGTGGGTCGCGGTTTTCCACCGTGTGGAAAAAGAGTCGTATAGGTGTCATCCCGAGCGGAGCGAGGGATCTGCTTTTGACACTAACCTCAAGAAAAAAGCAGATTCCTCACCCGGTCAAACTGCGACCGGCGTTCGGAATGACATGATGCTGGGTACTTCCGCTACCTGCAAAGCCGCGACATAGGTCACGCCGCTGAAGTTTCCCGCGGCTCGGATTCTGACTTCCTCCGGAACCTCTAAAAAAAAAATGCGCGGCCCCGCGGGAATGCGGAGCCGCGCGTCGATGATTTATCGCCGATAGCCGGCGGCCCCTAAGAGCCTCCCCGGCGGCCGGCAAACTTACTTGCCGAAGCTTTGAATCGCCGCCGCTTCGTTGTCGTACGTATCGAAGACGGTGATCAGCTTGGTCACCTGCAGCAATTCCTTGAACTTGGCGCCCAGGTTCGCCAGCTTCAGCGTGCTGCCCTGCCCGCGCGCGCTATGGAAGATCGCCACCAGCGTGCCCAGGCCCGCGCTGTCGATGTAGGTGACGTTGGCCAGATTCAGCACGATCTTCTTGTTTCCCGCCGCCAGCAGGCTCTTCACCTTCTCGCGGAACGAGTTGCTCTCTTCGCCCAACACGATTCGCCCTTCGATATCCAGCACGTTTACCCCGTTCACATCCCGATCGGTCATTCGCAGTGCCACCTTCACACCTCCTAGAAAATATCGCGAGCGCCCTTCTGCGGGCCACTCGAAAAATCCCGCCGGCGGGCCTTCGCCCGGGCGTTCTCCCCGCTCAGTAGAAGTCCGAGCAGGACATATAGTAGCCGCAACTCGGACAGCTCAGCTTGCAACCTCGCGCCGCCAGCCGCGCCGAGCACTGCGGGCAGTACGCCGACGCGTTTTCCATCTCTCCGCCGGCCGCCGTCCCCGGCTCGACCGCCAAACTCGCAGGTTCGGCCCGTCGATCCGCCCTTTCCGGTTGCGCCATCTCCGGCTCCTTCGGGAGCAACTTTTTATAGCATATCCGCGCCCCCGGAGAAAGGAACTAACTGCCGAACGGGGTTCCCGGCTCGCCCCCCGTCAGCGCCAGCGATCGACCAGCACCGCTCCCACCACCGAAAAAATTCCCGCGTACAAAAATCCCGCCGCCGGGCTCACCGCCGCCCACAGCGCCCCCACCACCACGCG
>VFSW01005566.1_pt1 | contig 18603 bp, 36 predicted proteins | sample 5358111 | NCBI WGS metagenome assembly VFSW01 (sample SAMN11554181, study PRJNA540505) | mine drainage metagenome | isolation source: sediment from site ElyBrook_90M | place: USA: Ely Copper Mine, Vershire, VT | collected 2017 | reverse complement strand
GAACCTGGCCCGCGCGGACCTGGCCGGCGCGGACCTGGCCGGCGCGAACCTGGCCAGCGCGAACCTGACCGGCGCGAACCTGGCCGGCGCGAACCTGGCCCGCGCGGACCTGACCCGCGCGTACCTGACCGACGCGAACCTGACCGGCGCGACCCTGACCCGCGCGTACCTGACCCGCGCGAACCTGGCCGGCGCGAACCTGCCTACAGCAAGTCATGATGTCATTAGCGAGATTTTGCATAGGGCGGCTGGTGAGGATATCTCGTGCATGATGTTGGCCGGGCTCGTGCTGCTGAAACGAGACTGGTGTTGGGAGCGTTTTGCTGAAGTCCTGGCGTCACGTGACGCATTGCGAATCTGGGCCATTCAGTCACTTGCGCCGTGGGAATGCTTTCACGCTCTGCTGAAACAATACTCACCCGATGAGTTTGCGCAGGTGCAACAACAACAGCAGCGGGCAAAAGAGGAAAGCAGCGTTGTATCGAACGCTGAAGAGTAGGAACGGAACGAATAAAAAGTGAGACTGGTGAACGGCTATGACGATGATGAAACGAACGAAACACGGCGCGCTCGTGGGAGAAACGCTGTACTACATAGATGCGGGCGCATGGCAAAAAGAAAAATGCACTGTGGCCACAAGCTCCCCGCTCGTGGACCTGTGTGAGCTGGCGATCTTCCACAGATTTACCCACCTGTGGGTGCTCGACTCTGACGGGATGTTTCCTCCTGACATCGATTTCTTGCGGGCCGCGCAGGGTGACTATGACTTGCTGGCCTCGTGGGATATTGATCTTGACCTGGCTACTGACCTGGAAGAAACGCCCTGCCTGACGAGCGTTACTGGCTGCCGAAAACCCAAGGGTGGTCAGCATTGGTTCAGTATCCTGTTCCCGCAGGTGGGCGGCTGGCAATGGGTAGAAAATACCACGGGTGGCCTGGAACTGCTGGCAACGATTCTCTACCTGGAGGCCGCGCTGAAAGTTCCAGTGGGCAACGGCCCGACTACGGTGGGAATGAAGTTGCTTCAGGATATCCTGGTCGATCATCCTAATTGGCTGATTCCGCCTGCATGCGATTTCGATGAACTGCCCTTCGCCCGCGCAGGTATGGATGTCATCTGGAAAAATGAGAATCTTCCTGAGATGGACCTACAGGGCTATTGGCTGATCAAGGCCGATAGGAATAGCGCGTACTTGCGCGGCTGCACAGAGGAGAATATAGGCGCGGGTGTGCCTGAACATGTGACGGATGACGTAGCAAGGTGGTGGAATGCGCGTATGCCGGGTGTGTGGCGTATCGTAGCAGCCGCGCCTACCACGTATGATCTTCCTCTCGATATGCTGCCTTCCGCGCTCGAACGTGATCAAACATGGATAAGCACGCCCGTTGTGAAGCTGTTACTCACGATGGGCTATGATGTGACGTTCCAGGAAGCATGGGTGTTTCCGACCTATCACGAGACCTTGCGAGCGTGGGCGCAGACGTTATGGGACATTCGTCAATCGTTCAAGGGAGGAGAAGCAGACAAGCGCCTGACGATTGCCCCGGCGCGCCTGAACGCCTATCACGCGATCAAGGAAATAGCAGCCAAAACGGTTGGGCTGTTTGGCAGCGAAAAACTCAAGGGCAATTGGAAGTACCGCCCTGACATTCGCGCGCAGGTCGTGGGGAGCGTGCGCGCGCTCATGTTTTACACCATGATGAAAATCTGGAAAGAATACCGTCTCACGCCGCTGATCGTCTACATGGACGCGCTCTACTATGTGTTGCCTGGCCCGCGCGGGTCGCGAGAGATCCCGCTCCTGTTCGATCACGTTGACTCACTCGGGGGCTTCAAGCAGGAATGGGCGCTATTCATCGATAAGGCTGCGAGCGATCTGCTTACCAGTGCTGATTTTGGGTTGCCCGAGTTGCTGTCTTTGTTGAACTCTGTAGCGGCGGGTCAAGAGGAAAAGCGGCATGGATAAAGCAGCGGCGATTGAAAGCTTGACCCGCCAGGTGCAGGCCGCCAGCGTGCCAGTCTACATGACAAGCAAGGCCGAGATCGTGGACTTCTACCGGACCACATTCGGCCACAGGGACTGGACGCACGCGGCCGCTGAAAAGCTGTCTGGTTCCAGTGATGTCTATAGTAAAGAGTACCGCGCGGCGATCCGCCAGTTTCAGGGCGGACGTGAAGACAAAGAGGCGCGCAAGGGTCCTATCCGCGCGCGCTTCCAGGAGTTGGGGAAGCAGCTGCCCCCCAAGATGCTGAAGCCCCCGCCTGGTGGCTACAAGGTATCGTTCAATGGCCACGTCAAAATCAGTGGCGGGCGCAAGAAAAAAACGGGGGCCATGCGCGGCGACGGGTGGGCAAAAGCCAGCTTCACCCGCCAGGTCACTGGGGCCGCCGCGCAAGATTTGCTGCTGAATGGTGGATTTGGCCCGGTGTTTACCACCTACTTCGATAATTTTCCACAAAACCCGGTGGCTGATTATCAGGTCGGTTCTATCAGTGTGTCGTAGGTCTCGTAGGTCTCGTAGTTTCGTAGTGTGTGTTAGGAGTTCGTGCTATGTCGGACACTCAGAAATTGATGGTTGTGCGTGTCGCGCCCCTCTCCAAAGAAGAGAAGCGCCTGGCGCTCCTGCTTACCCCGCTTGAGCGGAAACAGGCGCTGCTGGACGCGGCGCGGTCACTGCTGGCGCGTATGGCCACAAGGTACGCCGCGTGAATATGCGCCAATGGGGGAAGCTGCTCACCTGGACGGTCCGGCATCCGCGCCAGGCGTATGGGCTTTACAAAATGGTTTTCAGCATAAAAGTAGCCACATATATGCTGAATAAGCAAAGGAGAAAACGGTAATATGTCAACAACGCTTGGAGCGGCTATCGACGAACACGCGCCGCTCCAATTCCCACTGCACAAAGTGTCTGTTGTTCCGGGGGGGATAAAATATGAAATCCAGTTGGATATCATCCTCTCGATTACCCTTACCATGTCCGATGAACAATTCCTGCTGATGGCGCAGCTGCTGAAGAAGCGCCGTCAAGAGGAAGCGGCCGCGCGCCTGACGATTGCTCACGCGCTCCCGAAAGGAATGAAACCACTATGATGATGCACAACACGATACTGACCGCGCTGCTCACACAGATCGCCCAGGCTCTCCAAACAGGAGCAGACCCCCTGCGTGTCATGGCCTGGCTTGTTGTGAGCATCGATCTGCTGTTACTCGTGGGCTCGCTGGGCCTGTCTTACGTCCTGATGCGCTACCGCCGTGGCATCGCCGCGTGGTACTACACCATCAAGGAAATAGATCAGTACTATGCCCCGCGGGATACCTCACCGCATCTTGCAAGCGTGGGTGTGGCCTATGATGCTGAGATAAGGAGTTCCACTGACCATGCCTGATATGGAACATGACGAGGTTGTAACTCGGCTGCTTGAACGGCTGAATGATGCCGATGAGTCTGAGCGCCGCCGCATCCTTGAACAGATGGTTTGTCATCTTGACTCGATGTTTCTGACCGCCCTGACATTCGCGGTCAGCATGACGCCTGGCGTCCCAAGAAAGGAATCGACATGGCAACGGACACGATGATCAAAGGGGGCATGGTTGCCTACCGCAATACGCAGGGGTTCGATGATAAGCTGGCCGTGGCGCCTGATCAACCGGTCAGCAGGCCATTCGGACTAGCGGTTCCATGCTGGGAAATAGCTGGCCATACCCTGGACTATGAGAAGACGTGTGGGCTCCCGGCTCTTCAGTGGGAGCAGGAAACCTACTATAAGGGAAATGATACGAATGCCGCTCAGCATGTGCTGTGGGATGAAGTGATGGGTCGTGGACGTGATCACATTCCCTATGTTCTCTTCATCTACCATTGGGGGGAGCTGTACAGACGCCTGGACATGTGCTAAACGAGACCCCTCTTGCTTGACCAGGGCCACGAGCTTTGTGTTCTCATCACTCGTGGCCCTGGTTTTTTGTTGCCTCTGTAACATGTGTAACTCATGTAACGTTAATTTCATAAATACGCGCAAAAGCTTGACTACGAAGCGGTGACCGGTGTTACAATCATGCAAGAGCGGCGTTATTCTGGCTCATAGAATGCCGGTGGGTTCTGATGCATGCCGCTCCCGCCAGCCAATATAAACGGCAAAACGGCATGCAAAAGAGAAGAAGAGAAATCAATCATGAACCCAACGTCACAGCTTATCGCGCAAGGTCAGCACCCCACGCTTGGCAGCTTTTTCCATATCCTCTTGCCGACACTTGAAGCGGATGTGAGCCATCTGCTGGTAGTTGTGGGCGGCAAGGCCACGCTGCATAAAATTCTGGCTACGGGCGAGATTATCAGCCAGGCTCTAGATGTTCCGATGCTCAAAGCGATCTTAGCGGCTATCGATAGCTTTGTTGGCTAGCCAGGGAGAGAACGAAGAACGCCCATGTACGAGAATGCCCATAAAACGGGTGCTGAAACGTTCACCACGCCAGTCTACGGCGCACCATTCCCGCCGATCATCGTGGGTGGGGTGCCTGGTGACTACAAGGTGCTGGCTGACGTTACCTCGGCGCGGTGGGTCGAGTACCAGATTCTTGCCATTGCCAATGGCGCTGGCACAACCGCCCATGTTGTCATCTCTGGCCAGGGCAAGCCTCTCCAGCCGGACTATACAGCCGGGGCTACCACGCCATTAAACGATGATGCCCACGGATATGGGGAAGCCTACGCGGTCGGTATAAACAGCACGGTCACCCCGGCTGACGAGTGGCGGCGTGTGACCAGCAGCGAGAAGCGCGTGTACATCCGCATCGACGCATCCGTAGCAACCTATGTCACGCTGCGCTTCAGACCGTGCCTCCTGGAAATCATTCCAGGCCCGGCCCTGACGGTCCACCCTGACCACGCGCATCAAATGAACATCGCGCGGGCGGGCAAGATCAACGCCAGCCTGCAAGAAATGGGTGTCCCTGGCTACGCTGAAGAACAGAACAGAGGAGCAACAGACTAATGGGAGAAGAGAACACCGAGACGCCGCCAGCAGCACCCACAACGCCGCCCGCGCCCGCTGCACCAAACATCGCTGACGCCCAACAAAACGTCCAGGCCGCCGCCCAGAACGTCCAGCAGGCTATTGCGACCGCGCCCCCTGATGCCATTGCGACCGCCCTGGCCGAATTGAAACAGGGATTGCTTGACGTGAAGAATGACCTGGCCGACCTAAAAAAGCCTGCCACGCCTGCGCCTGCGCCAGCAACACCTCCTGCGCCGCACGCTCCCGCTCCTGCGCCAGCAGCCCCGGCCGCGGTCGTGACGCCGCCAGCCGCCGAAAAGCGCAAAATATTCAGAAACGGGAGGTGGGTGACTCGTGACAAAAACTGATGCTCAACGTCTACTCAACGCCGAACGTATGCGCGCGTACCGGGCGCGTCTGAAAGCAGAAAAAGAACAGGCCGCCGTTGGCGCTACTGCTACGCCTATCGACCCTCTTGCGCCTGGCGTCTCTGCTGGGGATGGTGGCCTGACGGTCACCGTGAAGACAACGGAGCCAGGGCCGCCCCTATCTCTCAAAGATCGGCTCTTTGGAAAGAAGGGATCCGCGCCAGTAGCGGTCAAAAAGGTGGGTGGTGGCGGTGGCAAGTCCACCAAACAACAGCAGGGCAATACCCTGATTTCGTCAACATTGCCTACCATCATCGCGAGTTTGATCGCTACTTACTCAAGCGAGCTACTCCCAGCGGACTACCGGCCATGCGCTCCCTCAAAAGCAGAATGTAGCGCGGTGCTGGGGCCGCTCTTTGAAATCATCGGGCGGCGTGTCGATGTAGTCACCCAGGCCAGTGAGGACGCCACGGCCATAGCCAACGCGTTCCTGGCGGCTGTTGCCTACGGCGCGCGGGCCTATGTCATGTACGTGCAGATCAGGCACACGAAAGAAAAAGAAGAGAAGGGAAACGGCAGTGAGTCTCAAAAAAGTAACGCTCATCAAGCACCCACAGGAGCTAGCGGTAGTCCATTCAACAACTATGGTGCAGGAGCGGGTGCAAGAGTTGATAGCGCTGTTTTTGCTGGCGCTCCAACAAGCGCCGGATATGCCAGTGCAGCAAACGGTGATGCTTACGAGCATGGGGCCGTTGTTGGAAGCGATGATAGCGCAGGTGGAGACAGCGACGCTGACAAGGTTGCTAATCTGTTTAAGCGAGATGTTCAGGGCCGTCGGGCGCTTGGACTACTCCCCACAGCAGTATAACGATGTGCAGGAGCCGCTCATCAGGGAACTGGTAGAGGTGGCCCGCGCCATAGGGTAGGAGGGCCTGGTGTTGTATGTCGGAGATCACGATAGACCCGTCTGAACGCTGGATCATCTTAGCGAAAACAGGCGGCGGCAAAACAGAGCTGGTGAAGCATTTCTTGCGTGTCATTCAGCAATCCATGCCGATCGTGATTATCGATCCGAATGAGCTGTGGCTGGGGAAGGGCCACGGCGGCAAAAAAGAGGATTGGGCGCAAGGGCGCGAGTTGGGAACGGTTGACAAGCCGCGCCTGATTGATAGGTTCAATCCGAAGTGGCGCGTCCAGTGTCTCCAACCGGATGTTGATGGGGCGGAAGAAGATGAGCGGCTGGGGAAGCTCTGTTATGACATTCTGAAGCGCGGCAACGTGTTCATCTACTTCGATGAATCGGAGGGGATAGCAACCGCTACCCACGTCCCGCGCTACATCCGGCGTATCTGGAAAACGGGCCGGGCACATAACATCGGGGCCTGGGTGGGAACGCAAGCGCCCAAGGGCATTCCGCGCATTTTCAAGAGCCAGGCGGAAAAGTTTGTAGTGCTGAAGGTGGGGGACGAGGATATCGATGTGGCGGCGTCCCTGGTACATGCCACGAAAGAAGAGGTGAGGGGCCTGGGTAACTATGAATGGCTGTTCTATGATAACAAAACGATGGACGCGGCGATCTGGAATCCGCCCGTCCCCTACATAGAAAAGAGGAGGGCTACGAAAGCATCATGAGGAACGAACTTGACGATCTGACCGGCAAGCAGGCCGATCCCGCTGCCGTCAAAGAGTTCTGGACGCAAACCTTGCGCCCCCTGGCTGACCGTGGGGGGCTCGATAAGGTTAGGCCCATACGCGCTACAACCCCGCGCTTGCGAGATGTGGCGCGTAAGCAAAACGCCGCGCTCACCAGCCGCTCGTTTGCAGGTGCTGGTCCGAACTACGCTCGTATCGATTGGACGCGCGCGCGTCGCGGTGGGGGTGACGATGCCGCTTGACGCCGTTCCTGGCCTGGACAGTGAGGGGATTGATTACCCGGCATTGGTTGAACAGTTTCAGCGCGAAAACGAGCGCTTGCGCCTGTGCGTCCTCTCTCTGCGTCAATCAAGCATGGTTGACCTGGCCTACTGGTGGAATCAGGCACTCTCGCTCCTTGACGAGCCAAAATATCAAGTAGTGCTCATGGTGGCACTACCCGTCCTACTCACGCTCATACGTGAAGTGTTCAAGCTCATTCAGCGTAACAACAGGAGAGGAAAACAGCATGAGGGATAACCGATTAGTCCAGTTCGCAGTGCTGGTGCTCGCGGTCACTGCTGGCCAACTTTTACTCAAATTCGGCGCTGCCTACCTGCCTGATGGTGGCCCGTTGGGTGCGATCAAGCATGTGGTTGCAGGCATTTAACGAAACGAAACGATTGTTTTTCCCTATGCTCTAATTCGGCATTAGAGGTACGGTACACACACACACTCTATTAGTGTCGTAGGGGTAGTTCGCAGAAGGAGACTACCCAAATGGTTTGGGGCGATGAGGGAGTAACCAAACTCCAATACAAACAAGACTCAAATACGCCGTGGGGGCCGATCAACAGCCCCAAAACCGTGCAACTCACTAAGGCCGGGATTATCAATGGCTTGCGCATGATCAACCAGGGCCCTTCTCTCACCTTTGCAGGTGCCACTGGTGCAAGCGCGTTCGGCCCGTACAATGCCTACACGCAGCTTGAACTGCTGGCGAACTCCCAGCAGGACATCTTCCGCACATCGGGCATCTCTATGTACCTGATCAATCTGGTGAAGCGCTCGCTCGAGCGAAACCTGATGCCGCCCAATGTGTCGGTCGCCAGCGCTGTCAACCCGACCGACCCCGATTTCATCTTCGATGGCCGCGCGGTGAACGCGCCCGCCACAAACACCGAGTGGGACTGGTTCCTCGATTTGCCGGTCGCCCAAACCGTGCGGTCACTCGGCGGTGATATCGGCATGATCCCGATGTCTACAGAAAACGCCCAGCTGGCGTTCCTGTTCACGCCTACTGCCTTGTCACTAGCGAGTACCACCTATACCATCAACAACAACGCGGCGGCTGACGATCTGTCTCAGCCCTACTTTGGTGTGAACGCGGTGACTGTGGCAAACCCGACGCTCAACCTGGTGCGCATCATGTATGAGGCCATTACTGACCCGGCTGACTTTCCGGACTTCTCCTTTGTCTCGCAGTGGCTCGAAGAGACCCCACAGCAGTTTGGTGGCACTGGCTTCACCTGGAAACAGAACCAGGATGCCGGGGTGTTGGCCCGCCTCATCTTCGGCATCTTCACGTCCGCCTCGCCGTGGGGCCTGACAACGCCGAACCTGCCTTCCGCATCGGCGATCCAGCTGACCTACAACACCGATACGGTGAAGTTCAAAGAGTCTGGCCGCGAGGCCCTGGCCCGCCAGCGTGATGCGCTGCAGTTCGATTTGCCGCAAGGCTGGTTCATGTACGATCTGCTTTCGCCTGATTTGACCCTGGCCGACGTGCTGAATACCTACGTGGTGCCTGCTATTCAGCTGCAGGTGACACACTCGAATGTCACTCTGAACGCCACGCAGACCCCGAAAGTTGTTGCACAGCGCTTTTTGCCCATTCGTGTGGCGTGACGCGACGCGAGAAAGAAAGGAAAAGAGGTCACACTAATGGCAGATGCACGATTTCAGAGTATGCGCGCCATGATGTCGGGCGCGCCGCCCGCGTCCAGCACGGTGCCAACGCAAAGTTTCGCGGCGCAAAACATCCTGGGGACGCCCACGCCCGTGGTAGGGGATGCGCAGGCGCGCCCGTCCTATGCCAGCAAGGTAGGTCAGAACGTGGACCCGAACCATGTGGTCATCACGCTCGTGGTGCTCATCGGCATAGGCTACATTCTCTACCACTTCAACTTTGAAAAGTAGGGAAGGACGGAAGGGGGTGCTGCTATGCGTGGTGTGTTAGGGGTGGCATTCCTGGTGCTCGGCATTGTGGGCGGCTACCTGGTGATGTCGGGCAAGTTCCCGACCAGCGGCCCGGTTGTATCCCCCGCCGCCTCGACATCGGCTGCTGGTACGGATATCACCACGTCTACCGGGAGCCCCACGAGCAATGCGGTGAGTGTGAGTGGGACGGGCAATGGCGGGCCTGACCCCGGTTCCACGACGGCGCTGGGGATACCGACCGTCAAGAGCATGGCTGACCTGGCCGCGCATCGGGGGGTGTACTAATATGACGTCTGGACAAACGCGGGTTGTGGTGCTCTTATTCGTGCTGCTGGCCCTGGAAGCTGCAAAGCAGCCCCTGATCAAACAGCAGCTTGTTGCCGCAATCAACGCGGTCAATGGCAATGTGAACGCGGCTGCTGGTGCATCGCCGGCCCCTGCGCTGGGCACATCGGGCGCGCCATACACGCTGAAGCAAGTGGCCTATTGGAGTATCGGCGCGGTGGCCCTGGTGGCCCTGGCGGCCCCTGCGCCTGACATGGCGACGCTCTTTGTGATCACCCTTATGGCGCTGGTAGTCTTCTCTGATATCAACGTCTACACGGCGCTGCTCACCCCACCGCCAAAGAAGAAAGCATAGGAACCGAGTATGAAACTGATGCACGCGGTAGGAATCGGCTTTTTCCTACTCATCCTGACCTACCTGGGCGTGAAGAATGGCCCGGCTGTTACATCGATCTTTAACGCGGGCGGCGTGCAGGGTGTGAACCTGACGAAAGCCTTGCAAGGAAGGTAGGGAAATCCACGATGCCCAAAGCAACCGATAGCCCATTCAAGGGCATGACCATGCAGAAGATGATTGTTGCTCGCCAGGAGGATACCACGCCCTCCAACAACAGCGTGGCTAGCTTGAACCGCGCAGAGTCCGCGCGTAACTATAAAATAGCCGCGCATCTGAACCAGAAAAATTTTATGGGGATGATTATTCAGCGTGTGGTGCTACCTCACGATGTTGCCCCCGGCGCAACGGACGAACAGGCCGAGGCCGCGATCCGCAAGAAACAGGCCGCGCGCCAGGCAGAGTTCTACCGTCAGGCGTCGATGCCGTGGGGCTCGCATTTCATGCAAACATCGACCGATAGCCAGCGCCTGAATAACCCGGCCATGGCCGCTGCTGTGAAGCAAAAGCAACTGGCCCCGCCCAACACCTACGGTCAATTTTATGCATTTATGCACGCGGTCTCAGCAGCGTTCGGCAACGGGAGCAGGTAGCCATGCTTGCAATCTTTGCTCAACTGCATAAACGTTTTGCGAGTTGGTCTGATGAGGTGATCTCGCTGGCGCTCATTGCCAGCGCGGTTGTTATTGCGGTTATCGCGTTTATGCCAGGCCGTGTGCTGTTCAAGGCGCTGGTGCTGGCCTATATCGTGTTTCCATAAGGAGAGAGAGCATGGCTGAAGGCGGAGATGTTCATCCTGGTTCCTGGATAGGGGATTCTGTGGAAGAATACAAAAAGCTCCCAACGTGGGGCAAGATTGCCATACCGCTCGTGCTCGTGGCAGTCGTGGCGTTCGCGATCTACAAAAAGAACCAGGCCGCCGCGGGCACCACAGCCAATAGCGCGGCTGCCGGTTCGCTGGCAGGGTCTACGGCTGCCGGTATGTCTGGCGCGTCCAACACTGCTGGCCTGGGTACGGTTCCCACGTCCAGTAGTGGCAACGTGCCGATTATCCCACCCGGCTATACTGGCATCTTTGATAATCTGGGAAACCTGATAGGCTGGCAGATGCCTACCAGCACCACGCCCGCGCCTACCAGTCCGAGTCCGACGCCTACGAAGCCGAGTCCGACGCCGACAACGGGTGGGGCGACGCCGCCCAGCACCAAGCCGACGCCGAAACTCTCAACCTACACGGTTGTGCGTGGGGATAGCCTGTCGGGGATTGCGGCGCGGCTGCATACGCCTGGTGGCTGGCAAACGCTCTATGCCAACAATAGGAGTGTGGTTGGCTCCAATCCCAACTTGATTTATGCTGGCCAGGTGCTGAAAGTGTAGGGTGTACAACAATGGGCTTGTATGATTGGCTGTCTTACGGCATTACCCACGGCTTCTATCCCTCCTATGTCTCGAATATCGGGGATACGCCGCACTATGCCAATGACATTGGCACGCCATTTCATACGCCGATTACCGCCCTCTTCTCAGGTACGGTCGTGAGCCAGCGCGAAGGGTTGCCCTGGGGGACGGAGATTTTCATCCAGCCCGATGACAGTGCCTTGCCGCAATACTACTACTATCATCTGGATACGCTTAACACGCAGGTGGGGGAGCATCTCAGTGCTGGTCAGATGATCGGCTTATCGGGCGGGCAAAACACAGGCGGGTCCAATCCGTCCACGCCCGCGATGTCCAGCGGTCCACACACCCACGTGGGCTTCTTCACCAAATATGTCACCACGCCAGTGGGCGGGCGTCCCTACGGCCCTGACATCTCGGCCTACATCACGGCGTTCTCGAAGGGCGCAACGCCGCCTACGGGCCTCCCAGCTGATGCCTCGGCGGGTAATCCTGGCGCGCTCGGTAGCCAGCAGCTGCAATCGTTTGGAGCCCGCGCGGGCCAGTTCGTGCTGGCCCTGGTGTTTCTCAGTTTCGGCGTGTACCTGCTGTTTAAGACGCAGATAGACGCGAAACTACAGCAGGGCGGCCACGCGGCGCGCACGCTCGGAAAGCTGGCACTACTCTAATGGCAAATAGCATAAAAGTCATCATCCCGCAAAAGACCTATGACCAACTGCTGGCCGCTGATAACGCCGGGCCGTCTTCAAGCCTCTGGACCCCCTTTGGTACGCAGACAACGAAGGGGTATGGCATTCCCATGTCCATCCTCGAATCGCTGTCCTTTGTGAATAGCGGGTTTGATCTGATTAAGGACATGCCAGCCGTAGCGAAAGCCTGGAGCGCCGAGAACAACTCCTTTGACAACTCATCGGCCTGGTGGGTGACTTTTGGACGCGATACGGGCTACATCACATCGGGCGCGGGCGATCCTGCGTCCCTCACTGTGGCGAAGAGCCTGGCAGCCGCCTATACATCTACTGGCGCTACGACGGCCACGGTGGGGGATACGGCCGGGCAGCTGGCGCAAACGCTTGTCCCTGGCCTGGCTGGTCTGGAGTCACTCCTGGCGACGCTCACCAGCCCGTCCACATGGATTCGCGTGGGGTTATTCGTTGTGGCCCTGACCTTCCTCATCATCGGCTTCCTGATTATCTCGCATGGTCAGGCGAACCAGGGGGCGCAACCATGAGCATCGTAGCCAATGACGCAACCGTTACCCTGAACACGCTGATTACGGTCGATACTGAGGGGGTAGCCATAGACTATCTGGACTGGATCGTCCTGGTGAACGCCAGCCCTTTCAGTATGAACGCCACGATAGGCAGCCTGAACTTTCATATCCCGGCCTGGTATTACTACCCTATCGCGCTGCGTGATGCTGGCACGCATAAGCTCATACCGGGCGTCCAACTGCCCTTGAAATGCCTGCCGACGGCGCAAACCATCCCGGGAACTGTGGCCGTTTCGACGCTGCATACGACGCTATTTCAGACGGGTGAGGTCCCAACCGTCACATTCCCGCAACCACTGGGAGGGAGCCCGATTAATTTGAGTATTGCCACATCACTCGTTAGCCTTGGCCTGCCTGCAGGCACAATCATCGTAGCGGGCCAGCCCGCCAGCGATAACGGAACCAATGCATTTCCACTCACGATCACCAATGATGGCAAAATCGTCCTGGGCGATGTGAACAACCCGGCTGCCAGTCTCAAAATATTCGGCAACGCGCTGGGTGCCAATCAATTCACGAGCGCGCTTGTCTTGCTCGTGGTTCCGCTCATAATGTTCAACAACCAGCCGCTCCAATGGAACGATAATACCAACCTGGCTCAGCACACCGTCATGCTGGTAGACAACAACAACGTGCTCACTCTTTCGGCGATTCCGGGTGGTGGCATGCTCTTAAACAGCAACGATGGTGCGTCGCAAATAGACCTGGAGACAACCGGCTGCACCTTTCGCAACGCGCTGACCCTGAATCCGCCATCGGTAGCCCTGGCCGGGTCCGTCTCAGGAACGGTGAACTGCTATGAGTATATTCAGGGGACGTTCAAGAGATGCCTGGTCATCTGGAACAACTACAAATCAGCCGCCGCGCAAACCCTGACGCTGCCATCTGCCTACACCTTCGGCGCGTACTTCCAGGCAGGGGAAACCCAGGCGCAAACCATCGAGTTCCTCTCCGGCGGTGTGGCCCAGACCTGTTCGGTACAAGCAACCGTAGCGGCTGCTGGCGGGACCCAGGCGCCGGAAGTCTGGACAAAATCGTGGTCACAAGGGCAGGTACGCACTGGCTTTAATCAACTGCGTTTCACCTTTACGGCCACGGCCGCGGGTGGCTTTATGATTTTGGAAGGGCAGTAACTCTTTTTTGTTCGTTCGTTTGTTCGTTCGTTCGTAGTGGCGCGGCCAGCGCCTTCCCACTGGTCAAGAAAGATTGGAGTCCACTATCATGGGTCAAGATAGCACCTATGCAGCCGAACAGGCTACCATCGGTTCTCTGGCACTGGGCCAGGTTCCTGGCACCGTCATCACGCTGGGCGCGGCTGGCGTCATCCCGTCGAACACCAGTTCGGTGCGTGTGACTGCCACAGCCGCCCGCGCCGGTATCATCATCGCGCCAGGGACGCGCCCCGGTCAAATCCTGGTGGTGCATCACGAGGGCGTGGCTGCCAACACGCTGACCATGGACGTGGTAGCCACCAGCAACGTCTCCAATGGCGTGCTGTGCGTCATCACCGGCCCGGCCATGAAGATTTTCGTGTGGGACGCGGTGACCGCCTACTGGTCCTCGCTCAGCACAAGCTAGCCTGGTGTTGGTTGGTGTAGAAAAGAAAGAAAGAAAGGGGATACACGTCCATGCGTATCAATCTGATGCACATTCTTATGCTCGTGGCGCTGGCGGCTGCTGGTGTATGGCTGTACCGGCGCTACTACAAGAAAAATTAAGGGGGAAAACTCATGCTCGCTTCCCTGCCTGGCTTCCCTCTCGTCAACCAGCAGACAAAAGTCACCGGCGATGGACGCCCCTCGAACAATGGGCCGTGGGATTGCGTAGCGGCGTCCATCGATGCCATGTGTCGGTATCTCTTGCAGCAACCCGAAAACTCGATCTTTAACCCAGACAGCTTCAAAGATCATGCCTACTCAGAAATCTATACCGGTGGCACCGATGCGCGCAATTACGTGGCCTATTGCCTCTCGTTAGGCATCGACCTGGTACCCGTTGAGGCCAGGTCCACCGCCCGCGCTGTGGACCTGGCCCACAGCTTCCTACAGGCCGGTATGGCCGTGCTGTTCACCGAGGTTGACCCATACGCTCCCAACGCGTCGCACGTCTGTGTGTGGCATGCTGAGAGCCCTGGCGGCCTCATCGCTGCTGACCCGTTCGTGGTGGCTGATGTCACCCACATTGACACGCATTGGCAGCCTGTGCTGGTCTCATCAGAGCTGTGGGTCGCAAAGCTCAACGCGGCCCTGGCCGCCCGCGCGCGCGCTGCCATTGCGCAGGTCAAGGCCATCGTCAATCCCATTCCGTCATAGGGAGGAATCGCACTGGTGAACAATAACAGCTTGTTGCGCTACAGTAATGGTGTGGGCCACTTAATCATGTCCGTTTTGATGACGATCACTGGCTTGTTGTTGGTGCTCGTGGCACCAGACGCCACGGCCCACGGAATAGGAATCGCCTTGATCTTAACGGTGCAGGGGGCATGGTTCATTTCTGGCAGTGCGCGGCAAGTGGCCCACGAGATGATGGAAGCGGTTCACGAGGACAACAAGAGCGGCCCGCTTCCCTAGAAAAGTATTGGACATCTCGCAAAGTATTGGAGTGTCCAATACTTTTAGTCCAGTGGTGACACATGCTCCAGTGCTACATCCACCAGAAACGCTACAGGTAATTTGAACTGTGGGTAGAGTTCCACAACCGCTTGTCCAGCAGTGTTCAGCTTCTCAAATCTGGCCATGACAGTGACTACCGCGCCCGTCCTCCCGGCCACGTGCGCCCACAGCATCTCGTTGGGTTCAGGAACCCACGCGGCGTGCTGGGAACTGGCTGATTTTATTGGATGGTCCAATACTTTTTCCGTGATGTCCAATACTTTTCTCTTTTCTTTTGTTGGGTTTCCATCCGTCGATAGGGTCATACGTCAGTTTGGGGGGATTGTGTTTGACGTATGACCTGAACTTAATTTTATTTCCCCAGGTGTCATCCAATAAATCGCCGTAGGTTTCAAACAGCCAGACGTTGTATGCATGCGTCTTATCGCTGCTGTTTCTGCCCGGCGCGCCGTTTAGCTTTTCCTGTTGCTGTTGCGCCCGTTGAGTGCTTGCATCTGTCCTGTATCGAACTGGCGCAAGCCCTGCGCTAAAGGGTGCTCGGGTTCACCTTCTTTTGCTGTGTCGATCACCTGCTGTTCTGCCACGATACGATTTTGGAGGGGGCTGGCGTTGCCCTGTCTCAATTGCGCGATTTCACCGAGGGTCATGGTGGGGAGCTGCTTCTGAATGCCCTGGTAGAATGCGGTATCGATGCTCACATAAAACTTGCGTTCCTCAATGGCGGGATCCGTTGCATTCACATGCCCATGCACCAGCTTGCCCAACGCAAGGGGCACAAACACGAGCGCCTGGAACATCAACCACAAAAACACTTTTGCGCTCTGGCTGGCCAGCGGTAACACGCTCATGCGGTTCCCATTGATGAATGATTCGATGCCAATCACCAGGATCACCAGGAACACCGCCCACGCCACGCGGCCCCAGACGCTCTCCTGCCTGATGCGCGCAAAAATCTTGTTCGCATCAATGGCATACTCCCGCAGAATAAACACATACAACCCTAGCAAGAGGAACACCAATCCTGCCAACACGCCTATGATGACGCCGGGGGCCGCCCCCCATGTTTTGAACTCATCGTACATGGCCCAGCCCGCCAAAAAGCTGAAAAACATTTCGATGATAAACGTGAGAGTGACTCCCACAAACTGTGCCAATCCTGCACTATGTACCTTGTTCATGCCGTTCGTCTCGTTTCTTTCTTTCTTTCTTCTCACTGTCCAATGCTTTTATTGGACCATCCAATACTTTTCGTTCCTACCTACTAGACCATCTCAACGCGAAACGATGAAACCAATCCGCAGGTGAGCGCGCCTGCTACCCACGCTCTCACTTCGCGTATGAAGAGATCATCATCAAACGTATAGGCCGCTTCACTCATGCGGATGCGCTGGAATGACACGAACCCGTTGGCCAGTGTTTCCCTGCTAAACTCTTCGTAGAAACACGCCATCGCAGTCTCAATGCGCGGCGATGCAAACTGGACGATCATAGCCGTTCCCTCTTTTCTCTTCTCTTCGTTAGTAGTTCAAATCAACAATGTCATCTGGGTCTATCCCCAACGCTTTACAAATGAGGTCAGCAGTCTTCCGGCTAATCTTGCCCCCGCGCTTCGCCTTTTTGATTACGTCAGAAGAGAGACCCGCCCGGTTCGCCAACGTGGTAGGCGTGAAGCCCTGGTCCGCCATGTGGACCGCCAGTGTCGGGCGTATCTCCTTTCGTGTCATGCACTCACGCTCTCCCCGGTCAGGTATGCCTGGAACATCATCATATATTTTTTGTTCAGGAGCATCAAATCAGCCATGATGCTGGTGGCAACCTCGGCCACGTCAGCCGGGTTCTCGCACTTTTCCAGCCGATGGACCTGTATTCGTTCGAGCCGCAGGTCTTCCAGCATGGTAGCTTCCAGCACTGCTGGTGTAATTTTTTGGAGTGGCATATCCGTTCGTTCTCCCTTCTCCTCCTCGTACTCGTAGGCAACAATCAATCGATCAATCAGTGACCCTCCCAGTATAACCGATCATTGACGGTCTGTCCAGTCTGTGGTACAATGCGGGTGGTGGGTAGTCTCTCTCTCACCATGTGCAACAACAATCGAATATCGAACATGCGCCCGGAAGCTGGCAGGCTCACAGGCGCATAGGAAAAAGAAAGGGTTTTCCGATGAAACACCTTAGACTCCCTGTATTGCTAACGTTTTGTCTAGCAATATCGTTACTTGTAGTATTTCCTGGTAGCGCGGCCCGCGCGCAAACGCGCATCCCGGCCACAGTGAATTGTTCGACAGGCTGTATATCGAACGGCGAATGGGATGACTGGGTGAAAGGCGGGATCGTCAAGTTCACAGTAGAGGACCCGCTCATCCACATATCCAATGGAAGCTTCAGGCGTGACCTATTTATGATAAATGGTACGCAAGAAGTTGATATTGGAATAAGTGTAGAGTCATCAACTACTGGGGGGTGCGGTAAAAAGGGTGACTGGTTTTTTGCAGAGGCGGTTAATGCTTTAGGGCAGGTTCTTTTCTTGAAATGTGTTGGCATCCCACTACAAGATGTGGGTCTAGATGTAACATTCCAAGAAAGCTACTTCACCTCTAATGGTGGAGGAATGTTCTTTAAGATCACCGACCCTGGAAATACGATGTGTTCAACCGGGTGCTTTGTTTCTGGGATGGGGACAAGTTACAATATCATTTTTGAGCAAGAGGGAGTATATGATACATGGACAGGCACAGAGGTTGCATTGAGCGGGTGGAGTAAATCACAGTATCAAAGCACAACCGGCGTATGGACCTACCAGAGCCGCAACTTTGATTTTCTTACCACAAGCAACCCACCACAAATGTATTGGCACACTGTGCCAGCACCAGGAAACAATGGGGGCCTGCTCTATTCCTGCGATAAGGAGACTGGCACAACCTGTTAGGAAAGGAGATGGATGGAAAAGCTAGACATCACCATTCACGTCCTGTGTTCGACCTGTCGAACGCGCAAGCCACTTCACTATATCGGTGAGAGATTGGTCACCTTAGGAGAGCATGCGAGCATGGAGGTACGGGTCGACCCCGGTGAGTTCCTTTTGTGCTCAACATGTGGCACCCCCACGCGGCTGCATATCCAGTGCCAGCCGTGGGACCCTGCCAACCATCTGGACAGCCCCATAGCTCGCCATATGCATAGGCTGCGTGAACAGCAGAAAGGAGGGCAAGAGAATAACCAGTAGCCCCCTCCTACCAGGCGAGTAGGGGAGGTAGTAGGAGAAACCAGGGGTGCCAAGACCCCTGGTTTTTTGTTGCCCACTTTCGCGGCCTGGTCAGGAATCGAAAAACTGTGAAGATATGGTAGACTCAAATGTACACTATGCAAAATATTATTTGTGGAATACACAATCGCTGTGGGTTGTCACTCAGGCACGTAGTGCCGTTC
>VFSW01005565.1_pt1 | contig 18608 bp, 14 predicted proteins | sample 5358111 | NCBI WGS metagenome assembly VFSW01 (sample SAMN11554181, study PRJNA540505) | mine drainage metagenome | isolation source: sediment from site ElyBrook_90M | place: USA: Ely Copper Mine, Vershire, VT | collected 2017 | reverse complement strand
TTGCTCTACTTTATTTTTTAAAAAATAAAAACAGTAAGGATCCTTGCGTTAAAGACGATGGACCTCCCGTCAAAGAATTCAATGAAGACGATACCTTCAAAAAAACAAAAAACTGAATAAAGGCCCTCTATGGAATCGACTACAGGTATTTCGAACAAACCACCACAAACACAAAATTCTAGTCTACCATCCAGGCCAGCAGATACAACTATCTCCAGTTTGGCAAAAAAATTGATCCCTTTTGATCTCACAGGTGATACTTTCTTGGACACTACCCCCTCTACCTCTTCTTATGGTAAAATTGAGGTTTCACCAGATCAAAACACTCTTCTCGCCATCTGGATAAATGACACAACTATAAGTGAACCAAGCAACGACCCCACAAACCAAACAGCCTATTTCAACGCTGTGCGAAAATTTTTGGAACACACCCCTAACATCAAACAAGCTCAATTTGTCATCCATTCCGCTACCGAAGCCCAAATTTATTTCTCTCTTGGAATTGCTCCTCCTGGGATAAAGGTGCTTTCTCCTGCTGAATTAGCAAACAGCGGCGCTCTCGATTCTAGCATCTTTGCAAACCTTGGTTATCCGCAAACGGGGGTTCTATCAGATAAATGGATAAATTTTTGGGATCTTATGAAAAAAGATGCTCATTTATCTCGTGAATTAATTCTTACAACATCAAATGAGTCTGGGCCCGTCGTAAAATCGCAGCCCTCTCCTGATCTTGCGTCTATGTTCCAAACATGGATTGTCTCACAAGTTAAGGACTCGTCCATAGCAACAACCTTTTGCAATATTATCCCTGAGACCTTCCTGAATAAATTACAAATTATTAGCGAGTTTTTATCATCTAACCCTCTAGATGTGTATGAAGAGTGTATACGGAGATTGATAAAATTGATGACAACCATACGCCCTAGACCGACTATTACCACAGAAACTAAAAATCGCATCTTAAGCAAGCCCGAAAGAAAGTTTATCATTGAGGCAGGTAGACACTCTGCTGTGATGGTTACCAAAGTTTTTGAAGAGACTGGCAAAATGCAATACCAATTCATAGATTTGACTATGAATGGTAAAAGCATTAGCGATATTGATTCATTAACATCTGAGGAAAAATTTATTTTATACCGTGCGGCTATATTGAGATTTCTCCAATATTCCGAAAAATTTCCCCTTCCTCAAACGAGCACCCACCCCAAACAACAATTTGCAGAATATGCTTTCCTTCCTTCTGATGTTTTTATTCACACAAACTCTCGCAAATTAGTAAACATTTTATGTCGATTGGGATTCGTCCCTGAAGAAAAGCGGAAGCCTTTTTCTCAATTTTATATAGATGCCAACATCGAAATCTGCCCCAAGAGAAAAGCAATTTTATTAGTCCTGCAGGGTGATCTAACCGCACTGGATGTGGAGGAATTTATGCAATTAACAGGGATAAATGAACCAGCAGATCTTTTAGCTATTTTCAAAAAAAATGAAGACGATTTTTGGAAAACAATTAAACATCTAAGCATAAATTTATATACCGGCATAGCAACTGCATATCCACTAAAACCGCAAGACGTCGCAATAAGAAAACTAAATAATAAAATAGAAGATTTATTAAAATTAGATTCGAATCAGGAATTGTTTAAATTAGCTCCCATCATGATGTTTCCTTGGGAAATGACAGGGGTAGATGCTGAAGAGCTACCCAAAATAGCTCTTGAGGAATTCAAAATGTTTCAAAGGAGTTATCAGCTAAGAGAAAAACCTACAAACGACGTGATAACGAAAGATCCTTTAAAGGCAGATATGCGCCAGAATACATTTGGGTTAGTTCCTACCACAACTAGACATGCGCAAATAATAGGTAATCCCATGGGATTCAAAACAGCCAAAAACAATCCTAAGCCGGAAGAAGAGCTCAAAAAATCCTCAAAACAAGAAATCGACCACCTAGATGATTTAAATTAACGCGAGCTGTTTATTCTTCGATTTTCATGTTGTGAGTGACGGAGTCGACGTCATCGAGGGCTTCGATCCATTCGATGAGGTCAAGGTTGGACTTGATGTCTTCTGGCGAACACTCGACCCATACCTTGGGGATCATCTCGAGCTCGGCAGATTCGCATTTGACGCCCATCTTGTCGATCGCCTCTTTGACTTGAAAGAGGGCTTCCGGTGGCGTCGTGATGAGATATAGATCATCCGCCACTTCAAAGTCCTCGGCTCCTGCTTCTGTAGCAGTCAGAAAAAGATCATCTTCAATGGCATTTTTTTTGAGAACTTGGATCACACCCTTGCGATCGAAGTTGAATGCCACAGATCCCGGACTAGCGACATTGCCGCCCCGCTTATTCGTCGCGATGCGCATGTCGGAAGAAATCCGATTCTTGTTATCGGTCATCGTCTCGACGATGATCCCGACGCCCCCATGGCCATAGAGCTCATAAGTAATTTCGGTGTAGTCTGCTTGGTCAGCACTCGTCGCTTTCTTGATGTTGCGTTCGATATTGTCGCTCGGCATGTTGGCCTCACGCGCTTTTTGCAGCACAAGACGCAGACGCGTGTTCGACTTAGGGTCAGGACCGCCTAATTTCACGGCGGTGATGATCTCTTTCGTGATACGGGAAAAAACTTTCCCTTTGATCGCATCGGCTCTGTTCTTGCGATGCTTGATGTTTGCCCACTTACTATGTCCAGCCATAAGATAAGATTATAACTCAGAGTGGCTTTTGCATCATAATTTTATCGATATAGGTGCCATCTTCTAGCTTGATGAAGCGGGGATGGCGGCCGTATTCGGTAAACCCGTGCTTCTTGTAGAGGCCAATAGCTGGGTTGCCGTCGTAGACTTCCAGATGAAGAAGTTCGATCTTAAATCTTTCTTTAGCGTGTCGGATTACCTCGCCGAGCAGCTGCGTCCCAATCCCTTGCCCGCGGTGGGCATTTTCCACAATGATCGCAAAGAGGCACTGGTGAGCAAATTTTTGATATGGTTGAAGATAAATGTTGGCCATACCCACGAGTTCACCATTGAGGACAGCAGAGACGCCCGCTTCCATCTTGGCATACCCTGTCCACGTCCGTACCGAGTCTTCGATTTCGCGCTCATTCGCCATCGGGAACCACCGCAGAATCTCAGGATTGTTCAGCCACTTGCCGAGCGTCGGGGTATCTTCAGGCGTCGTAAGACGGAATGAAACTTTCATAAAGGTACCTCATAAAGGAGCCGAGCCTTATAGGAGTCACCTACTTTCACATAATTGTCTTGTTTAGCAAAAAAGTTAAAACCCTGTGCTTCGAGGATTTTCGTGATCGGATTGCCTTCGAAAACTTCCGTGTTCATCTGCTCGAGATGGAAATAGTTTTTCGCCAGATGTTTTAAATTCTTGATCAAAGAAGTGCCGATGCCATTGCGTTGCCATTTAGGATCGACAACGACCTTGAACAGGCAATGATGGGCCACTTTCTTGTAGGGCATCAAAAACAATGTTCCCATACCAACCGGAACATGTTGGACAGTAGCCGTTAAACTCGCGCTCCACCGGCTAAACCCAATCCAACATTGGATCGAGTCTTCTAACTCTTTTTCCGTCGTGATCGGAAACCACGGCGCGATATCGGGATGCAAAAGCCACTGCCGGAGATAAGACGTGTCTGTAACATAAGTGTAACGGATGTCATGATCGGAATTACTCACGAGCCAGACTCCTTGAGGAAGGCGATGATAAAATTGTCGATCTCGCCATCCATCACTGCATGGATGTTGCCCACTTCATAGCCTGTCCGCGCATCTTTCACCAGCGTATAGGGCTGGAACACATAACTGCGGATCTGATGTCCCCACGCAATCTCTTTTTTCTCGCCGCTCATTTGCTCGACTTTGTTTTTTCTCGCTTCAACTTCTTGCTTATACAGCTCCGCCCTCAGCATCTTCATGCACGACTCGCGGTTCTGGATCTGGCTTCGTTCTTTCTGGCACGACACGACGACACCGGAGGACAAGTGCGTAATCCGCACCGCCGAGTCGGTCTTATTGACGTGCTGTCCGCCCGCTCCGGAGGCTCGGTACGTATCGACCCGCAAATCTTCCGGCCGAATCTCAATCTGGATATCGTCGCTGATCTCCGGGCTTACATCGACCGAAGCAAAACTCGTATGCCGTTTGGCATTTGCATCAAACGGAGATATCCGCACCAACCGATGCACACCTCGCTCCGCTCGGCAATATCCGTAGGCATAAGACCCGGCGATCTTCATCGCGATACTCTTAATTCCCGCCACATCGCCTTCGAGCACATGCAAAACTTCGACATCCCAACCCCGCCGCTCCGCCCAGCGCTGATACATCCGCGCCAGCATCTGCACCCAATCGCACGCCTCTGTTCCGCCGGCTCCCGCGTTGATGCTTAAAAAGCAGTTCCTATCGTCCATCTCCCCGGAAAGCATCTTGCGGATCTCCATCTCCGAGATCACCTTCTCGACGCCATCGAGCTCTTGGAGAAGCTCCTCAAAAAGCCCCTGATCTTCCACCTCAGCTTCCGGCAGAAGCGCCACGATATTGTTAAATTTTTCCTTCACTTCCTGATACGGAACGGTCCACTCCCGGAGCTGTTTACACTCCGTGATCACCTTTTGGGCCGCTTGATTATCGTCCCAAAAGCTCCCCTCTTCCATCATCAACTGAAGTTCTTTGACACGGCCTTCTTTTTGACCGAGGTCAAAGATACCTCCACATGTGAAGGATGCGGCTCTCGATGCTCTTAATACGGTCTTGCGTTTGTTGGTTCATAAGTAGTCGACCCTGATTTGATCATTTATGTTTGCCACCCTCGTCTTTTGCGACCTTTTGTGTCATCAAAAGCCAGAGCCGTCATCCCATAAAGCATTAAATCAGGGACGACTAAGCAGCTTACTCTAACACACATGCATTAAAAAAACAATTACACACCCATAAAGATTTAAATCGGTATAAAGAAAACCCCTCCTCCTGCTATTATACTGCGCCGATTAGCACTCTTTGGATGAAAGGATAAATAAGATGGAAAAAGTTTGTTGGCATCCCTCGACCAACCTCTACCGCAAAGCCGCCCATGCGCCCGCTTCAAATAACCTCATGGGTCTATTCCTGTCTAAAATCCCCCAGCCCGCGAGCCGCTTTATCCAACACCATCCGTTCATAGCTGCCGTTGTAGTAGTGGGTTCCATTTTGTGTATAGTTTGGGTTCTCAGCAAATTTTGGCGAAATCCCGATGATGTACAATCAAAACCCAAAACACCTTCCACGGAACCAGAGACACCTAAAGCCGCACAAAAAGCTCATCAGGAGCAATCGAGTTCTACCACCACTCCTTCCCTCATAACGCCTGGCATACCTCTATCGCAAATAGACGCCAAACCCGCCTTTGATTTCGTTTCTAAATTACGACTCCCGCCATTAGTTAATTTGACCGCTTCTTACGCCTTAGCGACACTAAGAAATGAAGCGGCGACTTTGACTACCCAGGAAAACAAAATAAATTCGCTTATTCAGAACAACTCTAATTCTAACTTGTTACCATTTGCATCTTACGATCTATCTAATGAAATTACATCTAAAGATTTGCAGAAACTATTAACTCAAAAGTCCAACATCAGCGCTTTCGATAAAATCTGCCTTCAGATTTTATCAATTTACCTCAATAAAAATTCAACTCCATATCAGCAATTAAAACAAACCTTGGCGCCCTCTGGATGGGAAACAAAATCTGACGCTCCTCAAAGACGGTGTCTTCTTAATTTTATCGATCAAGCCAGTGCAGCCAAAGATGAAAGCGCTCTATTGAAAACAGAATTTGGCCAATATTTGCAGGTCATGCTCCTCATAGAATCTTATAAAATCTTCCTAAAACAACGACAATTATCAGCAGTTCATGCCTGGATAGATAAAAGCTTTGTTTTGTGGATAATTAAAAAGGCGTCACTTACCAATCAGTTTTTATTCATGGAGATTACTAGAAGCTGTGCCACTCAACCTGTCAAGGAACTTGAAACCCTATCAGTACAGATACAAAATGCCTTTTATTTCCATACTCTCCATCAATTTTGGGAAGAATATCTTACACACCTTCATCTGCAAGTACAGAACTCCAAACAAGGTGCAATAGTGATACAAGATGAGATAACCCCAGCAATCGAAAAGCGAATCATCGCACATACAAATTCTAACCAGAGTCAATTGGATGAACTCTACCAATTTTTGATTCCTCGGCTGATCTCAAATCCAAAATTCAAGGAATTAGATCTTCACAGCATACAAACTCAGCTGCCCAAATTGCCTCTATCCCCAGATCTAAAGCCCCGACTTGCAACAATCCTCCAAGCTCTCATACAAGCCCAACAATCTAAAACGGAATAATCCCTCATGGCAGCACCGACAACCCCCATAACCACCACTACCACGTCGTCAACAACACCTCCTCCAAGCAATAATCTTCAACAAGTCAAGGGCCTCGTTCAAAAAGACCTGACTGCAACCACTCAATTTTTTCTTCTTCAGAGAAGCTCTCTCTTGATAGACAACTCCGTTTCTCTGCCAGAAGCTTTAGAAAACCACCTCTCGGATTTTGTTGAAGCCTTTCAAGGAAGCATCCCCTCACAACCATCGATGCGACTAACCGAAGATCGCTCGAAATTAACCTCTTTTCGACTTTGCGATGTGCTCACCCTCGATTCTCTAACAGAATTTTGTTGCCGTAAGTTATGGATTATCCACGATAATCAAAACGATCGCTTTGACCGATATGTCCAGACCCTTGCCTTTAGCCTTATGGAATTTTTCGGTAGAGTTCCCGGCAAAGATGTGGGGAGTAAAGAGACTTTCGACATCACTAGAAAGACAATTTTGGATAAACGAGCAGAAATAACAAAGGAATTCAAGACTCTTTCGAAAAATGGCGAACTCACTTCATCTAATTGCGAATCAGCCATAGCGATTCGGGCCCTCGATAAGCTAGTACAATTTTGCACCACCGTTGAAATGTGTATGAGTGACCCAGCGATGGGCGAAAAGACTTGGGAATCGTTCTGGGAGTCTGATTTTGGAAAATACGTTGCCGTCTCTTACCTCATCGAAATCTTTAAAAGAGACTATCAACACCTCCAACAAGCTCCTCAAGATCCGCTTAACAAGTGGGCACACACTGTTTTACTAGGCTGGATCGAAGAACTACTGCTTTCTTCTTATCCCGATCTGGTTGAAGAAATTCATACCGCTCTGCAAGGTGAAGCCAAACATTGCAGCTCTGACCAGGAAGCCGCTCAGGACACCGATGCTGTCAGAGTACTTCAGATGACAGCGACGCGTTGCTTTCGGGATTATTATCCTCTGCATTGGAAAAAATACATTCAAAGCCTCACAACTTCAACCGTAAATCCAGAAATAGAAAGAAACATCCTCTTAAGATTGCTCCAGGACCAAAAATATGGAAAAAAACCCAGCTTTGAAAGCTGTTTAGTAGATGCCACCCCTGACCTCATCAAATCCGATTTAACGCTGGAAGCCGTCACCCCTCTCCACCAAAAGCATCCCCAAGTAGCGGCTCCCTTACAATCTCTCGTTAACGAAACTATCGACGGAATCTATTTCAGCCGCCTTTGGGGGAAATATATCACCCTTCTCACACAATCCTATCCCCGTAAACCAACGGCTCAAGAGTTTTCGACAATTGAAAAAGAACTCATCGAAGCTATCAAAAAACCTAACATTGCCAAGGCTATCCGAGATTCTTTTTCTGAGCTCCTTAAAGACTCCTACTTAAAAAGCGTTGAATTGGACGATCTCACTGAAATGTGGCGGAAAAAACCCGTCGTACCCAACTCTTTGCAAGAGCTGGTCAAAGAGTCTTATGACATCGTGTGGGGATTTAGAACTTTTGGCGCTTCGCAAGCCCACAATTCCGTCAATACTCCACACCGCATTGCTAGCAACATGATGATGTTCAATTTTCTGGCAAAAGGTCCACAAAAACGGCTTCCTCCTCCTATTGATCCTGTAGAAACTATCCGCCAAAAGTTGGCATCGATGAGCACATCTGGACTCATAACATGGTATTTTGGAGAACTCCAAAAAAAGCAAAACGATCTACATATCCAAGCCACTGAGAAAGAAATCAACAACCGCGTCTCTCTCTCTGCAAAGGATGTCAAAACCGACACCTTTTCCATTGTCACCATGAAAGTCCTCCATGACAAAATCGCTCAAACCTCACTAAAGAACAAACAAGTCATCCTAGAGGCTCTCAATAAGAGCATCAAAAGCAAACTACCCACGGCGCCTATTGCTGATCTCGGTGATTTCCTCGATGAGATGAAAAATAGCCCCACCAACGGATGGTCCCCCTTCGCCGTCACTGCTCATACAAGACTTCTCACCTCCGAATGCAATCTTTATTTCACCAACCTTACAAAAAACCCCACCTTTGCTGCACAGGTTGAAACCAAAATCAACAAACGGTTTAACCTTTTTGCCCCTGAAGAAAAAGCTATCTCTTCTCTCTTGGATCCTCTTTCTGCTGCCGAACTTCAGGCGCTTCACTTAGGAATTTCCAAGGCCGCCGCCTTGGATGAGGCGCCCCAAAAGCACCTTTTAAGAGTCCTAGAGCAAGAGCTACTGAAAAAAATTGAAGCGATGGACCATCCCAAAGCTCGTCAATTTATAGCCTCGCTGAAAGCAAACCCTGAAGATCCTCATGATTCTTCCGGAAAACTCTATGCGCTCGCTGAGACACATATCGAAAAATGCCTGCGTCAGAAATCGACAAAAGAACTCTTAACATCCTATCTCCAATGCCGTATCGCCATTTTACAAAAACCTACACTCGTAGATGCGACCGATATTAGTCTCATCGAAAAAATTCTTCTCACAAAAAACGATCTTCCCTCCGCTATGGTGAAAATCCTATCCGACAAAAAAATATTCACCACATTTAAGCTCGACTACCTTACGTCTCTTGAACAAGCGTTTGATACTCTCTTCGAAAATGCGAGCCCCTTAGGAAACTTAAAGGTTCTCGTCCAAGAACTGATCGCTCTGCGGATCTGGTCCCTGAATCGCAATGAGCTCTTAAATAAGATGAACTCCCCTTCGACTTTCATCCGACAAATTGCAACTCTGCGGTACCACTCCTCTTACCCTTCTGGACAAGAGACCGATCCTGTGACAATAGCCCTCATCTGCATCGACAATCCTTCTGCCAAAGATAGACTGCAAGAATTACCTTTAAAATCTATCCGAGCAGCTTGCCATAGTCTCAGCCATCTGACCTCCTTTTCTTCCTGCCAAGCCAGTTCCATCCAAGACCGCCTCAAAGCCTTAAAAATCCTTCAAGAAAACCTTTCCAAACCCCGCATTGACCCCGCAGTCAAACAACTCGGCCTTTTATGGAAAATCTATCTTCCCAACTTAAATGAATCCTGGGCCTCGCAAACAGTCGAAATGGATCAAATGCGTCAAAAGCTGTCAGCAGATCCCTCTAAGACGCTCCTCTCCTTTAGCTATGTGCTAAAAGATCGCGCATTCCTAAAAACTCTTTCTCTTCCAACCCTTGAGCGCTTAGAAAAACGTTATTCGCCCCAAGTAAAAACAGATTTTGCCCATCTCTTTGCTATCCTCATGCGTGAAATCATAGCTGTCAAAGTCTGGGAAATGTCCCCTAAAGAACTTCAAGAAGCCACCCGATCTAAAAACACCTTCATCTCGTGCTTAGCAACCCAGCGCCAGCGCGCGATGAAACTCGGCACCGAAAAGTCTACCCCCACCGCCTCAGACGACCTCGTTACACTCGCACTCGCGATCATCTTCCGGCAACATAAAAATCCTGAAGCTTCCATTACTGACCTCGAGTCTCAGATCGAAAAGCTCATGTTAAACAGCACCGCCGCGCCCGATCTCCATGCTATTTCTCTTTTGACTCTCTTATCCTCTGGTCATAAAGCAATCCAGGATCGCCTCGCCGCCCAACTGATTCTGAAAAAACACTATGACTTCCGCCAGCTATTGCAGATGCCTCTATCCGCCTTCTATCAGACCTATTTTGAAGCCCTTCTTCATCATAGAGAAGATACCATCACCGACTGCAGACGCGTCTTAAAGAAAAAAGGCACCCCCGCCAAAACCCAAATCGAGCAAGCCGTTAACCCCCTTATCGAACAATGGAAAGGCATCATCCCCGAGGAAACACTTTCCTCCATTGCCAAGAAATTGCTTAAACCTTAAGTTTTACGGAACTTAAAAAACGCACCATGGTATGAACTTACTTTCGATTTCCTCCCGCATGCCTTCCCTTCCTTCGATGCCCTGGGGAAACTCCGATCTCATAAATACTGCCCATCAAGCGATAACTCCTTTTATCCCCCGTATTCCTCTCTTATTGGAAAAAAACCGTGTCACCCTCCTTCTCAGCGCCAGCGTACTATGCATCACAGCACTAGCTTTGTTCTTTCTTCGCAAAAGCTCCAAAGGGAGCGAGATTGAGCTTAAAAATGATTCATCTCCACGTACAGATATCCCAGTTTCAACATCCACATCAACAAAACCACCCCTTAATTCCTCACAAAAAGAGCAGAAGGGTAATGACAACGCATCTATAACTTCAAATGCATCCTCATCCAACTCAACAAATCTATCCTCTAGCTCTCTTGAAGACTCACAACCCATCGATAAGCTGTGGAAATCCTACATTGCTAATTTTACTAAAGTTCAACAAAGCCCCGTCATCGAGGAGACAAGTGAATTAGCCACAATTCGCAAAGATATTCTAAGCAAAAAGAAAGAGAATTTCCCCATTTTATTACGCACAATTTCCAATGATCATAAATTTATTCAATCGTTATCGCTGAAAAGCCTTGCATTTAAGGAAAATGACTTAAGCTCAAACAATGAAGACTTTTCGCAGCAACTCCTAAAGATCCTTCAAAGGTTGATCACCATCAAACTTTGGGACTGCTCCAAAGAAACACTTAAAGAAATGCAATCGGAATCGATCAGTCCCTTTTTAAAAAATGAGGTAGACAGACGTTTGCACACTCTCGCCCAAAGCGCCTTGTTCCAATCGAAATTAGTCGATCCTGCTTTAGAAGAAATAGCCAGCTGCTTGGAAGCTCTCCCAAACGATGACCTCCCCACTATGGAAGGTTATATCAAGGCAAAAAAACTCCTAAATTTCCACAAAAACACTTTCTCTTTACCCGAGCTTCACGGCCTCCGTGCCAATTGTGAAAAAGACAACTCATCTCCCATCGCAATAAGATGTCTCTTCATCATCGAAGAGCTCCTCTGGAATTTCATCGGATCCCTATCCATTCCAGAACTACAATCTTTAGAACAATCCACTACAGATGAAAATACAAAGCAGATCATCACCCACAGCCTCCAAGCTCGCCAACTCGCCGATTCTCCCTCTTCTACCCTACCTACGCACTATTTCCCAATTGCCCTGGCTCTTGCCCACAAACCAAACGATCCAAACCTGATCAGCAGCCTTATCCCGCGAATCCCCTCCAAAGAAAAAAAATTAGAGCCCATCCGACAACAAATCACCTTCCTTGAATCCATCCCCAACAAAACCCCCTTTATGGAAACCAGGCTCCAAGCCTACCACTACATTCTCAATCCCCCTTCTCTTCCCACACCTCCTAAGGCAACACCACCTCCTCCATCGCCCAAGCCAAAAATCATTATTGAAAATCCGCTTAAAAAGCTCCTCCCTCTTTACTTCCTTGCATTACATAAGAAAGAGGATCCACAAGCTCAAGAACACCTTTCTGAAATTGCAAAAAACGCCAAAGACATCAATCCTAGAACCCTCACCGTTGATTGCTTCTCAGAGTTCAAGGACCTATCCCTCACAGATTTCGAAAATCTATTCCCTCTTCTATCGCGAATCACAGATGTTTCCTTAAAGAACAGAGTGGCTCCCTATCTCATCGAATTGTTATGGGAAAAATTGTCAACACTTTCCTTTAAGGACATCAGCAATCATGTTACGGGTAAACAACAAGTCGCTACTCCCATCAAACAGACGTATCATGCCTTTCTCCTATCCCAGCCCAATGCATCTGAAGAAACAATCCTTGAGACAAAAGATCCCTTTTCGCTTGCATTGGCTATTACCTTTCCCCAAAAACACCCACGAAAGATTCTAAACACAACGCTAGAGGCCCTCCTCAGGGGCAAAGCGCCGGAAGAAAGAGAACAACTCGCCCAAGTTTCTCTCCAAAACCTCAAAAATCTCTCTTCCTCATCTACAGGCCTTATCCACCATCGCCGTGCCGCCTATGAGCTCCTTAACAAAAAACCAGCTGAGATAAAAAAATGAAACCCATTGATCCAACCATTCCCTCTTCTGCTTCTTTTCCTCTCCCCCCACTCCCCGATAAAATAACTCAACTATTTCAGAAGGTCGCTCCTAGTTGGAACCAGACTCAGAGCTCTCTCGGGTACGATCGATTAGCTGTCATCGTCTTTGCCTTCTCCGCCATCGCTTATCTCTTTTATAGCATCATCTACCCGACTAAAGTTGAACCACCTAAGGACGAACCCGTTGATCCCCTTTTATCCATGCCTCTCGAGACCCTATTAAAGGATTCAATCCTTGCGCTCAAAACACTTCAGGACCAACAGCAACTCCCCGAAATGAACAATCCTCAATCTGTCTTTGCCTGCCACTGGAAAGCAATACTTCAAACGTATAAAAATGATCAGGACATGAGAATCGCTTTCGGGAATATTTTGAGGAAAAACAGTCTCGAAAATCTCTCGATGGACGACCTCTGCCTTTTGCACAAGGCCTTGCAAACTGCTCATCATCCAACGTCTCTTTTGGTTGATGAATTATTATGGAAAAAAATGGGGGATTCAAAAGTCGAGCCCAGGAAAAACCACCTTCCCCACCCTCTATTTTATGCGGAATCAGTACAAAAAATGATCGATGGGAAAAACCTTATATGCGGCATTCCAGATCCAGAAGAAGACCCCTTTTTTTGGGCCCTTGTTCTCCAGAGCGCACCACATCATCCGAAAACATCCGAGTGGAAAAGCAAGATACAAACCCTCTTAGCATCCCCAGAAGATCCAATGAACTTTCTTGGAGCTCTCAAAGAAGATTACAAGCTTAGGGTTCAAGGCCTTGAAGCACAAAACTTTGCTGAATCGGGTTGGGCAAAGCATAGGCTAGAGGCCTATCGCTATTTAGCCAGTGTACAGAAAACATAAAACGGAGCCTCATTCCTATGCAGATAAGCTTTTGCACAACTCTGCAAAACGGGGCAAATTTCCATCTCACCAGAAAATGCCATCCGAAAACGCATGTCGCTGTTACGAAAAGTTAATCTTTCGATCATCCAGAAAAAAATATCCGCGCTGAAATTCTCGAGAGAAAACTGGTTTAAGCTTCGTAAAATCTACTTAGGATTTTTATTTTTTCTTTACTCAAATCTAACCTTGAATATAATTTCCCTCTATCACTTAACCTAAACCCACCTTTGAAAGGAGGATTTTTCACATGGTCACAAAAACACTACCACCTGTAACGCGCCCCATGAACATGGGACATGCAGTTGAACAAACAGGACAATCTCTGCCTTCACGACTTTTTTTCGGCACTTTAAACACAGGAAAAGCTCTTGTATGGGATTTTCCCAAATGGTCCTTCAGCAATCACCCTTACGTATCAGGCATCGTCGTTACAGTCGGCGTTGTGGTCACAGCGTATATGTATAAAGGTGGTATCGGCATGTTTAAACCAGCCGGAACTACACCAAACAAACCTAATACACCTGATCCCAAAAAGCCTGAAACCGTCCTTGAAGTAACTCAGAAAGCTATCGTAGCCGCTAAAGTTGGGCTCACTAAACCTCTAAAGAGCACAGAATTGCAGCCTGTTATCGATACGGCTAAAGTTGATTTCCAAAAAGCTCAAACCAGACATGCCGAATTAAACAACAAGTTCATTGGTGAGGCAGAAGCTAAGACACAAGGCATTCCTGATCAACGTAAAGATTTGCAAGATAAGATCCAAAAGAATGAGAACTCTAAAAAAGACTTGCAAGAGAAAATCAAAAAAGATGTCTCAAAAGCAGATACCTTCGCTGGAACTATCGACGATATTAACACGGAACTCACCGCGGATAAAAAAGCATTAGAGGCCCTTGATCTTCAAGCTCTAAAGGCTGATGTCATAAAGCTAAAAAGAGAAGCCATTGATCTCGAAGAGCAGATGAACCTGCTCGAAGATGTCATAGCAAAGCTAACAGAAAAACACACAAAAGCTGCTGAAGCAGAAAAAGTAAAAAAATAATCTTTTTCGTTCCCTTAAGGCAGCGCTCGTTAAAGGCGCTGCCTTTTTATTTAGTCGTCCCTGATTTAGTGCTTTATGGATGACATCTTCGACTTTTGATGAGATTTTGAGGCAGCCGAGGAAGATCATATGCGAAGCTGCACGTGGCCGACGAGGCTGAAACAAAAGGTCGCAAAAGGCGTAGGCGGCAGACATAAATGACTAAATTAGGGACGACTATTTACTGAGGACGATGTTGTTTTGTGAGTCAGCCTCGTAATGCCAATGCCACGAAGGCTCTGAGATAGACTGCCTTTCAAAGACGACTTCTCCATTCTCTTCCCGCGCAATCAGCCGAACACCATCTTCTACTTCGATGAAATGATCCCCCGACAGGGTGACATTTTCTGCATGGAACTCGCTGAGGCCCCGTAAAATAATCTGACAGGTCTCCAGACGAGCGATTTCATTTTTCCAATAGACATTGGGCATCTCGAGATCGATCCCACGATTGCGTACACGAACATTTTTCAGCGTCACACGTCCACAGCGCTCCGAGTAGGTGAGCGTGTTTTTATCGAAGTGGCCCATGATGCTGTCGGCATGGATGCGGAGTGACCCTTCCACTTCGAGGTTCTCGATATCAACTTCGGCGATGTTGAGTTGGAGCTCGCTGCCCGGAGAGAGATGTCCTCCGCGGAGTTTTTGGGCAATGATAGAGTAGAGGGGGCCCAAAGCCGGATGATAAATAAAGATGAGGGAAGGTCCGCTATGGAAAAACATTGTCGGATCCGTGTCTTCGGGAATGATAAATCCACAGCGTTCAAGAAGTTCTTTCGCATTATGGAGGATCTCGAGGAAGCACCCTTCGGGAGTCTCGAGAAGAGAGGCTCCGAGAGTGAACTCGCGTTTGGCGGTCGCGATCGTTTTGCGGCGGACGTTGTAGGTGAGGTAGGAGCTGAGTGTTTGAGAATCATCCGGCGAAAGGCGATGGGGCAATGTCTGGGTGAAGAGATCAGCGATGTTCTGCATCGTCGACTCAAGACGGGCGATCTCTTCTTCGCGCTTTTCTCCACTTTCCGTGCGATAGGTGAGCTTTTTGAGGTTGACGAGGATGCCGGGGATGGGACATTTTTCAACGGCGGTGAGAATCGCAGAAAGATCGGCGAAAAGGATATTGGTATTCGAGGGAAATAACGAGTAGGAGCTTCCCGCTTGTGCAGGTTGATCGGCGATGCCTAGGCGTTTGAAATCGCAGTACTCGATGTTGGTCAGGGCGTAGGAATAACCGTTTTCTTCTTCCTTTTCGACGAGGATGTTGATCCCCTCTGCCGCGCGCACTTGACGCGGACATGAAGCAAATCCAAAGGCTTTATCTTGAAAGCAGCCGATGCCTGTGAAGGCAAAAAGTCCATGATCGGTGTTAGCGACGGGGTTATTGATCTGCCGAACGAGGGCTTTTTTTCTGTCCCAAGCAAAGAGCCAATCAAAAACGCCTTCTTCGCGGGCGAGTTTCCAGATCACGCCATGGCCGCCCGGTTTTAAGAGCGGCTGAGCGGGCCCTTGGAGACACCAATGACCTTGCCTATTGAGTGTCGGAACGAGCGGCTGCACAAATAATCTGAAACTCTCTTTCGATCTTCCAAACCACTCGTGCTCTTCACAGATCGCTACGATATGGGCGTGATTATCTTTTTCCATGGACGTCATGATCGCAATCGGCGTCGTGACCTGCGCATGAAAAAGTTTATAGTAGAGATATTCGCGGGATTGCAAATCGGCGATGATGTTTTCGAGGAGGGTTTTTCCTAGAAAGGGAAGACACGCGGCGGGAAGAGGCTTTCCGGTGCGTTCATCATGTAAACGTAAACGATCGGCAGCGCCTCCGAGCGGATAAATCTCTGCCATGAGCGGAAGGGAGCGGATGCCTTCGAGCGTCATTTGGCGCACAAAATCATTTTCTTCTGCGATATCAATTCCAATAGGTGGAAGATAGGTCGACTTTTCTTTTTTTAATGGGGGGGAAGAGATAAGGCGCAGCATATGGGCGTGGTAGCCTACCAGCCCGCCGATGTCGCCATAGAATCTCTCGACAGGAATGAGGAGATCCAAAAGATCGATCATTTCTTTTCCATAGGGACGCTCAAAGAGGCGCTCGGCCTGACCCAGCGCGACTAAAGATTTGAAAATGAGATCCTGTTCTTCTGTCAGCTGTGAAGGAAATCCTTCCCACTGTTGGACAGCAGGATACCTCTCGAGAAGAGCTCGTTTTTCCTCAAGAGATGACACTTCCTTTAATAGGTGTGCCAGTTCCTCTACACTACTGATTTGACTAATCGTTACCATTATCCTTCAGAGATACCCAAATTTACCCTAAATTACAAGCATAGAGAGGTTCCCAGGAGAAATTTTGCCATTTCGAACGATTTTTTTTGACTATAATTCCCTAGGAGAGCTACAAGATGTTCCTTGAGGATACACACATGTCCTTTAAATTTTTCCTAGTATAACCATAACCTATAGGAGATTATAGAAATGGCAAAGAAAATGTCAAAATTCATGGCCCCGATGAAGCTCAGCGAAGAGCTTACAGCTGTTGTCGGAAAAGGCCCACTCCCACGCACAGAAGTTACAAAAAAACTTTGGGCGTACATCCGTAAAAATAACCGCCAAGATCCGACAAACCGTCGTAACATCATTGCCGACGAAAAACTCGAAAAAGTTTTCGGCAAGAAAAAGGTTAACATGTTTGAGATGACAAAACTCGTCAGCAAACACCTTTCTTAAGATAAACTCTTGTGCAGAGCACAACGTCTGTTGTGCTCTGTTCCATTTCTCATGAAATATAAAATTCTCTTGGCATACGACGGAACCCAGTATGGCGGCTGGCAAGTCCAAAACAATTCTACCGCGATTCAGGCCCTTCTGGAAAACGCCCTCGCGACGATCTTACGCGCTCCTATCGCCGTCACTGGCGCTGGCCGCACGGACGCTGGCGTCCATGCCCTAGGCCAGGTCGCCCACTTCACACATGAAGAATCCCTCGATCTGTTCCGCACCCAAGGCTCGCTCAATGGCCTTCTTCCGCCCGATATTCGCGTTTTAGAGCTTCAGACGGCTCCTGAGGACTTTCATGCTAGGTATAGCGCTAAATCGAAGATATACCACTATCACCTGCATTTGGACCGGGTGATGAGCCCGTTCCTTCGGCTCTATCGCCACCATGTCAACTTCCCCATCGATCTCAAAGAGCTCCGCACCGCTGCAAAACTTTTTATTGGCATCCATGATTTCTCCGCCTTTGCCAACCAAGCCTCTGCTGGCGCTGCAGCAAAAAACCCCATACGCACCATAACTCGTCTCGACGCCATCCCACAAGAAGGAGGTCTTCGCTTAGAGTTCGAAGGTGATAGTTTTCTTTATAAAATGGTTCGTAATATCACCGGCACTCTCTTGGATGCCTGCCGCGGCAAAATAGACATGGAACAGATCCCCGAAATCTTTGCCTCAAAGGACCGCCGCCTTGCCGGGGGCGTCGCGCCGCCTCAAGGACTTTTCTTAGTGAAAGTTAACTACGTCGAATGAAACGAAATGGCGCACCTGTGCGTTCACCGGTTGCTCCATCTGGGGATGGCTTGGATCACAAATCAAAACCGGCTGAGTCACTCCTGCACTCACTAGAGCTGTTAAACCCCGATGCGTATCTTCAAATCCCACAACCTTCCCTCCAGGTCTTAAAAACAGCCGAATGGCTTTTTGGTAACCCGCGGGATGGGGTTTGGGATGCTCATAATCTTCCCTGGTCAGCCAATGCGGGATCGTATCTAGTATAGGTAATTTCTGGCGAATGAGAGCCACATCCTCCGCCCGAGAGTGCGTCACGACACAGCGCTCGATCTTATTAACGCTGAGAAGGTTAAGCAATGACTCCGCTCCAGGCATCAATTGCAACGCCCCCTTTTGCAGCGCCTCCGTTAAAATAGTCTTCTTTTCTGCATATAAAATGGTCCAATCAATCTCCTTCAGTGGGGGAAACTCGCGGTATAGATGCTCCGCCACATTACCAGTACCCATATGGGCAGCTTTAAAATACTGCATCAAGTTCCAAGGCAGAGCATAACCTCGGCGCTGTAGCATTTCCTTATAGGCTTGATAATGAAGCTCTTCGGTGTTGACCAAAAGCCCATCTAAATCAAAGAGAAAAAGGTCGTAATTTGTAATCCATTGCATAGAAACAACATAACAAATTTGGGTGATTCCCTGCTATAAATTAAAATATTTACTTAACGTCTTAAT
>VFSW01005564.1_pt1 | contig 18608 bp, 14 predicted proteins | sample 5358111 | NCBI WGS metagenome assembly VFSW01 (sample SAMN11554181, study PRJNA540505) | mine drainage metagenome | isolation source: sediment from site ElyBrook_90M | place: USA: Ely Copper Mine, Vershire, VT | collected 2017 | reverse complement strand
TCCCCTAATCGATTGCCCCGCCACTAGGAAAGTTGACTATCGTCCAATTTCGAGCGCCATCGTTAGTAAAGGCTAGATATGACCCGTTTACAGTCCATGGAACTGCTACCGCTTCGTGTGCGTTAGTAAATCCCACAAATCCCCAACCTTGACCGGGTCCTCCGTCGGAACCGGTAATGGGAAGGTCTGACCAAGTTTGGCCCCCATCATGGGTCACTAGCAAATCGCCCCTTCCTTCACCCAAAATCCACGTATTTGCATTAGCCGCCGCAAGTGAGGTGATATAGCCACTTAGCCTGCCTACGAGTTTCCCTTTGCTCCACGTTTTGCCAGCATCGCTCGATGAGTAAGCGGTCTTTATCTGCTCTCCAGCTCCAGGCGGCGATCCGCAAACAAGAGCCAGCCCCACATCCGACCAAGCGGCCATAGCTGCTGAAAGCGAACCAGAGAATTCACAAGGGGTATCAAAAGTCTTCGAAAAACCGCTAGCTTGCAGCTTCCATAACTTGTAAGGTCCACTTCCAGCTGTAGTCGGGGGCGTCAATATAAAGGCGCTCGATCCACTAACTAATAACTGCGCTTGCCAAGAGAAGATGGGGCTCGATGAGACCCTTTGAATGAGTAATCCGTTATTTGAGATCTGGTACAGGCTGGCGGTACCGCAACTCACACTGATTCCGCAATTATTTATAAGAGCGTAGACCTTGCCACCACCTGCTTCAATGTCATAAACCGTACCGGGCGATGAAACCTTGGCCCAAGCGCTACCTCCGTCGGTCGTCACATAGAGCGCCGAACCAAAGAGAAAACCAAGATGAGCATTTACAAATCGGACGCCGTTTGCGTATTCGAAATTGTTGTCGGATCCCTGGGTAGTGAAGTCGATTCCAGGCGTAGTTACCTTACTCCAAGTTTTGCCATAATTATCCGTCCTAGACAGTACGCCTGGGCCAACCCCACTTTTTGCGGCACTTGGACCAGGACCCCACGCCCAACCCACCGATGACGAGACGAAGGATACAGAGTGGGGGATGAACGTCGTCTCGCCCGTTATTGAACCTACTGTCGATGCTGAATCCACTGAAACATTTTTAGGAAGTGTCACCGACTTTCCCGTTGTTGGGTTTACCACTGTCGTTGCCGAGCCTACTGATTCGCCTTTTTGTTGGAGTGTCGATGTAGCAGTTACGCTTTGACTAGTGGATCCGCACGCCGAAAGAACCAGTACCGAGACCGAACTTGCCGCCAGTTTCAACCACCTACGTCTGCCACTAACCTCGGTCACCCAAATTGCTCCTGATTTCGATACGTCTTTGCGCTAAAAGGTCTTCTATAGGTGAGAATTCTTACACAGAAAAATCCTAAATTCAACCTCAAAATGTTGAATTACCTTCGGGAGCCACGGAAAAGCTCAGCGAGCTTGAGGTACTGCAAAGGCAAATTGGTACCACCGAAAGATCTAAAGCTGAGTAAAGCCGGAGTCAAATGCCTTCCTAGGTCCTACTAGGGCAGCAATCGACTCGCAATTAGAACCCAAAGCACGCAAGTCGACAACCTATCTAAAGAAGCAATCAAGGACTGCATCAACGGACAGGGTGGGCAAATAAAGGTTGATCGAAGAAGACAGCGACAGAAACTTCCATCGCTGCCGACAATCTTCAATGCTCTACAGAACTAGAAAGTATCTTCTTGTCCCCTCGTACATAACCACTATTTCCTCCGTTGAAGCCGATTTAGCCCGTTATGAGGGCATCGCAATCTGATAGGTATCTATTTCCCACCATTTTGACATAGGTAAGCGCCGAACCATAGCCTCAGCTCCTTCAGTATCGTTAGAAATGACATCGAGGAAAACCTTGTCACGGGCGACAGGGACACGAACTCCCTTGAGGACACCTTCTTCCTCGAGGATCCTAACTTGGGCGATCTCTTCCGGAATCATCGCTGTTCCATCTTCATTTACCGTGTTAGGTCTAAAGGTACGTACGACCATAAATTGTTTCATATTGAAACCCCTCGTTTTTTACTTTCGAACCTGTGTACTTACATGACGTATTCAAGATGGGTCGACGGACCGTCGTTCCATCTTTGGAATTCCCGGCGTTGTATCATTGATCTTCTTACCCAAGACGATGTCGCAGGACTAAGTGTTGCGCTCTGGAAGATTCGCGACGGTCTGGAGTCAGATATCCGGGCAGCAAAATTTGAGGTTTAAATAGACTAAGTTAGGGCACTCGTACTGGAAGGCACCTAATTCAATGGTGGTTGCATCGAGAATGAGGCAACAACGCAGATTTGCCCAATAAATAGCTGAGATAGAATACCAACTTGATACGGGATTATCTTGCTATGTCCATTTGACGCAATAGGGAAACCCTTTCAACGAAAGAGCGAGACAATATCATCAAATATGCAAGCCACGAAGAGCCACTATTCGAAGTATTGAATTGAGCCCGAGAGGGGATTTGAACCCCTGACCTGCTCATTACGAGTGAGCTGCTCTGCCACTGAGCTACCCGGGCGCAAGATACATACTAATCAAAACGGAGACTTCTTCACACCCACTTCAATAAGTTGCGCGATAATCATCTGCTCATCGCTTCCAAACCTCAATTGACTTAGAAGTGTTGCAATACTTGCAACTAACTGCTCGTAGGCTATACTCGCGTAGAGCTGATCAGGGACACTAGAAAATATCTCTCGCTTCAGACGCTCAAGAAGAAACCGCGCTCCCAGTTCAATTTCGCTGCGACGTCTAAATCGCACGATTCGGGCATAACGATCTTCTACTTCTTTCACAACGCCCTTAGGCGGCGATCCCTTCGATTGCATCTCCTTCAACCTAGATAGCTCGAGGTCTCGACGCTCAATCACCTGAACCACAACGTCATCCAAGAATTCCATCACACTCTTCGTTCGTTCTAGGAGGGACTGCGAACTACCGCGATCGGCGTAGATACCCTCCCAAATCGCACGTCGTCGCTCAAAGTTCTCATCGGAGAGCATCTCAACAATCACATCTAGGTCCCTATCGGCTGCATCAATGAGTTCACGAACCCGCTGCGAATCGATTGAATACTTAAATTGAAGAAAGCTAACCAGATCTTCATCTTCTGCACGTGGAACCTCGATGGTCACACAACGAGAGACAATGGTTGCAATAGAGGGAGTTAAATCTCCCACAACGATAATAAATACGGTCGAAAGCGGCGGTTCCTCGATCGTCTTAAGCATTATTGGAGCTACATCTGCGAAGTTATCGAACTCATCAATAAGTACGACCCTACGAGCCGATGAATTGGGAGAGAGATGGGCTTTCCGTACTAGAGCACGTGCGTCATCTACAGAGATTCTTCTATTCGATGACGTCTCAAAGGTAAAGTCCGGATGGTTTGAATTCATTACGCCTTTGCACGTGGCACATGTTCCACAACCACCATCAGAGCAGAGAAGCGATGCTGCAAAAAGGCGTGCCACCTCCATCTTTCCACTTCCTGATGGACCATAAAAGAGGTAGCTGTTAGTTGGTGCTGCAAGAAAGACTTCTAGTTTGGCGCAGATAGATGGATGTAACGGCATTTCAGAGAGGAGCTTCGAAGGATTCACTTCAACTCTTCCCCTCTTTAATATTTGTCAATCCAAGGAGGCGGAGGTGCTCAAGGATCTCACCTTGAATCGTATTGATCTCACGATCTCCATCGATGACAACCCAGCCCTCTTCCCTAGATAGCTCGAGATAGCCCTCTCGAACTCGCTTCGCGAACTCAATCCCTGCGCTCTCAAAACGATCATCATCGAACGTTTCTCGAAAGGAACTCTCCCTATCGATCAGAAAAGTGACGTCTGGCTTTAAACCGCCCGTTGCAAATTCGTTAATGGCCCGCAGTCGCGAAAGATCCACTCCTCGACCGTAGCCTTGATAAGCGAAGGTGGATGCTTCGAACCGGTCAGAGATGACGACGCATCCTCGTTCAATGCCGGGCCGAATAACTGCATCGACATGTTGGCTTCGTGAAGCCAACATGAGCAGCAACTCTGAACGGATACCCATCGAAAAATCGGACTTCAGTAAGGCCCTGATCTCTTCTCCGACCTCGGTACCCCCAGGTTCGCGAGTCGAAACAACGTCGTACTCTAACTCGACTAGGGCACCGGTGAGCAATTCGATTTGCGTACTCTTTCCGACGCCATCGATACCTTCAAAGACGATGAACACCGCGAAGATCCACCTAGCTCTTTTTTCTGGTTGAGGTCGATCTCTTCGTTCCAGTCGCAGACTTAGTCTTGGTCGTACTGCTAGATCGAGTTGAAGGCGTCTTGGCCCGAGGACTTGCAGGCTTCTTCGTCGTAGATCCACCGCTAGCTAAAAGAGCAGCCCGCCTCTCAGCCAATAGCTCCGATGCGCGCTCCACGGTGATTCCCATGTCAACTTCGAATTGCTTTACCGTAGCATTCACCTCGCCATCGGTCACATATGGGCCAAATTTACCTGACCGAAGAGTTATCCTTTTCCCGTCTGGATCAGTACCAACCTCAACCGAGGTGGCGCTCCTGCGACCTCCACGACTCTGCGGTTGAGCAATTATCTCAAGTGCCTCTTCTACCGTGACTGAAAAGATCTGCTCTTCACCCTCTAGTGAACGCGATGTTCGACCCTTCTTGATATACGGGCCGAACTTACCGTTCGTAGCAAACACCTCTTCGCCGGTACTCTGTTCTACGCCAACGAGTCGAGGTAACGAAAGTAGCTTCAAGGCATCTTCGAGAGTGATCGTCTCTGGCTCCATCGACTTGAAAAGAGATGCCGTCTTTGGCTTCTCTCCTTTACCCAACAGTTCGGCTTCACCAAGTTGTACGAATGGGCCGAAGCGGCCAACCTTTACCGCTACTGGCAGATTGTTATCAGGATCCACGCCAAGTATTCGATCACCCGAACCCTTTTCAAGTAGTTCAACGGCCTTATCGAAGGTCAATTCGTCCGGTGCCATACCATCTGGAATTGGAGCACTACGATCGCCAGCACTTAGGAATGGCCCAAATCGACCCACTCGTACTTCGATCAATTCGCCGTCCGGCGTAACACCAACCGGAATCGAATTTATTTGTCGAGGATCAATCAAATCAAGCTGAGTTGCGACCTGATCTTTTAGGCCAGGACGACCATTACCGAAGTAGAACTTCTCAAGATAAGGGATCGCCGGCGTGTTACCCGTAGCAATCTGATCAAGCGTATTTTCAAGCTCAGCCGTGAAGTTATAGTCGACCAAGTCACTGAAGAACTGCTCGAGAAGGTTGACGACTGAAAAGGCTACAAACGAAGGGACAAGAGCACTACCCCTCTTGAAGACGTATCCACGGTCGAGAATCGTTGTAATGATACTCGCATAGGTACTTGGCCTTCCAACACCAAGGTCTTCCAATGCTTTTACTAAAGATGCCTCCGTGTAACGAGAGGGAGGATTCGTTACGTGAGAATTGACGTCGACCGATTCAATCGGAATCAGCTCACCCTCAACAAACCCAGGAAGAATTGCATCTTCTTCGTCAGCAGAATTATCGTCGGAGTCTTCGACGTAGACGGCCATAAATCCAGTATGGCTAATAACGCGACCACTCGATGAAAAGCGAGCTTCACTTGGAGCAAGTCGCTTGCCACCTTGCGCTCCAAGTTCTGGAACGTTTGAGATTGGAGTTACAAACTTTACCGTTACCGTCGTACCCAAAACATCGGTCATCTGTGAAGCGATGGTGCGCTTCCAAATCAATTCATAGAGACGCGCTTCGTCACTCGAAACGAGTCGTGCCATCTCATTAGGGTGAATCCAATTGTCCCCAGATGGTCTTATGGCTTCGTGAGCCTCCTGCGCATTCTTGACATTATTTTTATAGTCTCTAGAACTCTTCGGTAGGTGGCTACTGCCGTAAAGCTCTGAGATCACCTTGCGGGCATATGCAACTGCAACATCGGCGAGGTAGGTCGAGTCGGTACGCATATAAGTAATGTGGCCGGCCTCATATAACCTTTGCGCCGCAGACATGGTACGACTCGATGAAAAGCGTAACTTTCGTCCCGCCTCCTGTTGCAAGGTGGAGGTTCTAAATGGAGGTGCAGGCGAGCGACGATACGGCTTTTCCTCTATCGAGGACACCTGTAGCATCTTGCCTGTTAGTGCGCTCGACAATATCTCGGCGTCACCCACTGCCAAGATTATGGCCGCTTTGGCGCCATCGGCACCACTTAGCACACCATCGGCACCAAAGTCTCTGCCAGTCGCGACTCGGGTTTCATCTAGGTGTTGAAGGGAGGCTAAAAACCTACTTTTCTCCTTAGTTGCCCCAACTTTGATCGACGAGTACGAAGCTGAAACGAAGTTGATTCGCTCCCGTTCACGTTGAACCAAGATCCGAGTGGCCACACTTTGGACTCTTCCCGCCGAGAGAGCGGGCTTGATCTTCTTCCAAAGTACTGGAGAGACCTCATATCCATAGAGACGATCAAGTATTCGCCTCGCCTCTTGCGCAGAGACCAGCTTGGTATCGATCTCACGGGTATGGGCGATCGCGTCATCGATTGCCGCCTTAGTAATTTCGTGAAAGACCATGCGACGCACTGGTACCTTGGGGGACAAGACCTCCATTAGGTGCCAAGCGATCGACTCACCTTCGCGGTCCTCGTCTGTCGCTAGATAGATCTCGCTAGCCTCTTTTACGAGCTGCTTTAAGTGAGATATGTGTTGCTTTTTCTTATCTGAGACGACATATAAGGGCTTAAAGCGATTGTTCACATCAACGCCAAGGCGCGACCAAGCCTCTTTCTTATAGGCTGCTGGAATCTCGGCCGCACTCTTTGGAAGGTCACGTATGTGGCCAATTGACGACTCAACAAGGTAGGAGTCGCCCAAAAAACGAGAGATCGTCTTCGCCTTAGTGGGGGACTCAACTATTACAAGTGGTTTTGCCATCTGATTACCGTACAACCAATCTCGCCATGTACCAACGAACTACTTAAGCTACTCGATAGACGACAACTTACGCAATCAATAAAGATAACTAACTACTCGTCGTCGTCGTGAGCCGACAGAACCTCATAGTCAGGATTCATGATCGCTATGTGGCCATCGATGTTTCCTATGCGACCGGTGGCGACCACTAGCCGCCCGGGTTCAAGGCCCGGGATCGTCCTCTTTCCAGGAAATACCAACATAATGCCGCCACTGGCGTCTTCAAGACGAACCGCAAGTGAGGGGATTGAGTCAAGCGGTTGTACTCGAACCGACTTTATTCGACCAGAAACTTTAGAGACCTTCCGGTATTCGACGTCTCGAATAGAGGTAGCGCCCTCTACCTCAGGGCTAGACGACTTCTCCATATTGGCGATGACGTTCTTGACTTCGATATCTTCAGCGGTCTTACGCCCCAAGATTCGGCGAAGACGGTCGTGTTGGCTCAAGTTGACGTGGAAGGGAATGATTGTCGCATTAACGTGTGGCAATTGGCTTAGTACGCGCGCGAGTGAGTCCGCCGTATGGTCGTGAAGGACACGTTGGAAGAAACCGGAGTAACTCCTACGTGGCAGGAGAACGGTAACCTCGGACTCATTGTCGGATACGGCGTCAGCTACAACGTCAATAGCGGCGCGACGGATACGACGATCGGCGCACTCGACAACCTCAAGGTCGATACGGCGAACTCCCAACTCAGACCAGGCGGTCTCGAGCGAACGGGCGACCTTTCTATCGAGCTCAACGTGGACGGCACGGATCTCATCGGGGGTGAGCGTGCGAGCATATTGCAGGGCGCGAGCCGCAGCTAAGTCGAGCTCTTCGACGAAGAGGATAACTTTGTGCTTCCGGAGAACCGGGGCCTCACATGCTGCCGTAACGTCACTCTCAAGGCGCTTACCCTCTTCGACGTATTGGCGATTTAGACGGATGAAGCCAAAGACCATCGCTGGGCCTATTACGACGACTACCCAAGCTCCCTGGGTGAACTTAGTAACCAAAAAGACGATTACGACTATGAAAGAGAGGACTGCCGCAATCAAGTTGACGACAAAACCCTTCTTGTATCCAGGTTCTTTGAGCCTAAGGTGGTGCTTGAGCATCCCAAGGCCAGCGATAGTGAACCCCGTGAAGACGCCGATGGCATAGAGACCGATCAGGGAGTTGACACTCGCCCTGGTCGCAATCAAAATTATTTCGGATACGACTGTCAAGAGGATGATCCCGTTAGAGAAGGCGAGGCGATGACCTCGGCGACGGAATTGCCTTGGAAGGAATGAGTCCTCAGCTGCGAAGGAGACGAGAAATGGAAAGCCGTTAAAAGAGGTATTCGCTGCGAAGATCAAGATGAGGTATGTGCTGATCTGCAAAATATAGAAGAACACCTTGCCAAGCGCAGTCGAGCCGTAGACCGTTTGGGCGATTATCGATATAACCGTAGGGGTACCAGAGATTCTGGGAACGGGGTGAATCTTTGAGGCCAAGAAGGAGAGGCCGAAGAATAAGGTTCCCAGAATTACCGCCATGTAGACCAAGACGCGCTGGGCGTTCTTCCACTGAGGAGCCTTGAACAACGAAACGCCATTTGATACCGCTTCAATACCGGTTACGGCGGATCCACCGTTAGCAAATGCTTGGAGGAAGATAAAGAGCGAAGCCCCCATAAATAACCCTGAACCAGGAGTTCCTGGTCGATAACCACCTGCGACGTGAAGGGGGAGAGCTTTCAAACCTCCGGTCAGAGCTTTAAAAACACCGACCGAGAGCATTATCAACATATTTACGATAAAGAGATAGGCCGGGAGGGCAAACAATCTGCCCGCCTCTTTGATACCACGCAGATTGCCATAGGCGAGCAACAATACAAAAAAGACCGCTAGCTCTAGAGTGTAGGGCCCTAGTGATGGTACAGCCGAGACAACTGCATCAACACCTGCAGCAACTGAAACTGCAACTGTGATTGTGTAGTCGATCATGATCGCGACCGCCGCGATCTGGGCTATCTTTGGACCAAAGTTATCGCGAGCCACTACGTAAGCCCCACCGGCCTTCGGATACGCCTTTATTACTTGGAAGTACGAGGCCGCAACCGTTACGAGGATTACGAGAATCAAGGATGAAACAGAGAGAACCAGCGAGAAGGCGGCCACTCCAATTACTGGAACGAGAATCGTCAATATCTCCTCAGTGGCATAGGCCGACGACGAGATAACGTCAGAGGAGAGCACCGCCATTGCGGTGAAGTTGCCTAAGCGCTCACCCTTTAAGCTTTCATTGACGAGAGGCTTACCGAGAAACTTATTTTTGAGACGGTAAAGCCTCGTCTCTGGAATATCGTACGATCCAAGGGGTGCAAGGGTCGCAGGCCTTTGATTGCCTCCACGAACTCCACGGAACGGAACATTTGGACTCGAATCATATGAGTTTGAACCGGGGGAACCTAACTCTTCACTATCTGACACTCTAAGAATCCCTTCGCCCGAGAGTCAACTGAAACTTTTGGGTTTTATTGGTCGCCCTATAACGTATATAATCTAGGCACGTCGGTTCAAATAGAAGCCCGACTAACTTTAGATTACTAGGTGATTTAACTTGCACGTGATAGTAGTTGGGTGTGGGCGAGTGGGCTCCGAGCTAGCGGCGCGACTCGATCAGGAGGGTCATACGTCCTTCATAATCGACAAAAACGTTGCCGCCTTCCGTAGATTACCACCAAATTTTTCTGGTTCGTCACTCGAAGGTCTGGGCTTCGACCGGGACTGCCTAAAGGCCGCAGGCGTGGAACATGCTGATGCTCTAGCAGCCGTTACGAGTGGCGACAACTCCAATATCTTGACTGCTAGAATTGCCAAAGAGACCTTCGAGGTTCCGAAGGTAGTCGCCCGAATCTACGATCCGAAGCGCGCTGAGATCTACCGCAGACTTGGGATTTCAACGGTCGCGACCGTAACCTGGACGACAGAACAGGCTATGCGTAGGCTATTCGACACCGAGGCAAAGCCTGATTGGATCGACTCCAATGGACAATTTGTACTCCTAGAGCGAGGTGTTCCAGAGGCTTTGATAGGCCATAGGTACAGTGCTCTCAAGGCGAACTTCGAGCCTATTCTTCTAACGCGCGGAACAACTACCAGGCGTTATACACCCGAGATTGTTATTCAAGACGGCGATATCCTCCACTTTCTGATCGAGCGCGACAATATTATCTCCCTCGATTCCACAATTTCTAGGATGGGAGACCACCACAAATGAAGGTAATAATCGCAGGCGCTGGAAGTGTCGGTTCCTTCATTGCAGAAGATCTTGGTAATGCAGGTCACGAAGTTCTCGTAATCGAAAAGAACCGCGATGAGGCCAAAAAACTAAATCCTGACATCAAATGCACTTACTTGATCGCCGATGCATGCGAAGTCTCATCACTTGAAAAGGCTGGACTATCGGATGCGGACGTAGTAGTTGCGGCCACCGGTGACGATGAGGACAACTTAGTAATCTCCCTCTTGGCAAAGCAAGAGTTCATGGTACCTAGGGTCGTTGCTCGAGTAAATAACCCTCGCAACCACTGGCTCTTCAATAAGACTTGGGGAGTTGACGTATCGGTATCAACGCCTCACCTGCTTTCATCTCTAGTTGAAGAGGCGGTCTCGGTGGGGTCACTTGTGCGACTTCTCTCCTTTGAAAAAAGTGGAGCTCGCCTAGTGGAGGTAACGCTAGCCGACAACTCCCCAGCAAATGACATGGAGCTATCGCAACTTCCATTTCCCCGAGAGGCTTCGATCGTCGCGATCATTCGTGAAGAGAACGTCATTGTTCCACGCGGCGACACCATCCTTCGTAGCGGTGACGAAGTAGTCGTCCTAGTAAACGTCGAATCCGAGAGTGAAGTTAAGTCAATTCTTGTGGGAAATCGCTAAAAGTACTGAAGTGCTAACCTTACGACATGAAACGAGACTCAAATAACGAACTCGTAACAGCGATCACCAGTAAGTGGCCCTTCCTCCAACAGACCGAATTTAGGATCACCCCACACCTCGATGGCGAAGTGTCCGATAATGCCCACAATTTTGTCATCAACGTGGATAGGCCATCAGCTGCGATTGAATCGACCTTGGGCTCTGCCAAGAGACGCGCAGATCTCGGTTCTACCACTCTCGTACTCACCTCAAGCAAGTACGAAGCCCAGATTGTAGTAAAGAGTGCTAAGGGGCGATTTGGACCCGACTTTGCACTAGACCTAACCGACAAAATATCTATCAAAGACATGGCAACCCTTGGATCGCGACGAAAGCTGTTGGTATGCACGCCGGAGATCCTTCACCGCAAGATCTTGCCAGACAGCTTTAGATTCACTCGTCTTTTAGAGGCGGTCTCGACTGTAAGTCTCTTCGATCTCTCAAATTTTCGTGGTGTCCTTGGATCCCATCTCTACTACATCCTCAAACGATTATCGATCGCCAAGGAGGGCAACCACCTATCCTTCAACGCCACCGCAATATATCTTGGAAACGCAAGGTCTCTATTTGGCGCAATCATCGATTCGGATCCAGCCGAATGTCGCGAACTTTGGATGATAGATGGCATAGAAATACCATGTCTCACGGCTTCAGTCGAGGCTGCGAATGCCGTTGCATCTCCCTCATTCCTTGCCGCATCCATTGGCGTTCAACTCGAAATGAGTGGCCTTCGAACGACCGTACTTACCTCTTCGCGAAGTCAGGCCGAAGTAATCGCCGAGACTATTACTTCCATATCAAGCCACAATGGTGGTACCGAAATAAAACCACTCCTCTACCGCGGTGGCTACATCGATGAAGTGCGTGACGATATCAGAGAAGAGATTGCCTCGGGGGAGTTCAAGGTCGCCGTTGCAACGTCTCAACTTTCGCTAGAGCTGCCGCAATCTGACCTTGTGATCTTCCTCGGCATACCAAAGACGATCGCTCAGATTCGTCGCAACATCTCAACGCTTTCAACGAACGATTCAGCACTGGTACTGCTACCTGACAGCGACAACCTTGATCAATGGGTCGTTAGAAATATAAATTCAATCAACGATCGCCGCGACGAGTCGGCTGCGATAAATCCACAAAACCCCAAAGTCATGGAGTACCAACTACTCTGCGCTGCAGATGAGACTTCAATCAAACCAGAGCAATTATCGCACGACCATCAACACCAGCGACTCATTCAAGATCTACTCGAAGAAAATCAGCAACAAGGAAAATTAGTCGCAACTGAATCAGGGCACCTCTTTGTTGGCGCGCTTCGACCGAGCAAGGTTGGCGGCCTAAGGGGTGGAGACAACGTTACCTACACCCTCATCACCGACGACGGAGAGCTTCTCGAAATCTTTGATAGCTCAAGGCTCTTTTTCAACTTCTACCTTGGGGCCATACACCGCCACCGAGGAAGACGATTCCGCGTTACCGACATTGACTTTGACCAACGCCTCGTCTACTGCGCCTCAGAGAGTTCTAAGAGGTATACCAAACCCCGTATCGAGTCTCAATATAGCCTTCTCAAAACCATAGAGAAAGACGAATCTTTAGAAGGACTCGTTTCTTTATCCGAGATTGAAGTCACAGAATTCTTTACTGGATATGACCTTTTGCAAGGGAGGGGAGAGGTAGTTGAATTTGTAGATTACGAACTCGAACCAAAGACCCTACAGAGCGAAGCTCTTCTATTCGCGATCCCTTTCTACTTATTTTCAGAGATTCCGATCAGCGAATATGGCGCTGCCCTTCACGCCTTCGAACACGCCACAATCGGAGTACTTTCGACCGTCTCACTCTGTGATCGCTGGGACGTCGGAGGTGTCTCATTTGTTATAAATGGCCCATATAACAACGGTGTCGATATCATCACAAACGGCGGAGCGATTGCGATCTATGACGGGAGCGACGGCGGAAGTGGAGTAGCTCGTGCATCCTTTGCGAGATGGCGCGAGTTGCTAGCAACTTCGATACAGAATCTAGAGGAGTGTCCGTGTGAAGATGGATGTCCGAGCTGTATCGTAAGTCCTAAGTGCGGCAATTCAAATTCACTTCTGTCAAAAGAACATGGAAGAACGCTTGGTAGAAATCTGAGAGGATGGCTACATGCAGGTAGATGACCGTTCAGCCACACCAGGTAAAGATCTACGACTAGGATTACACCTGTGAAGGCAGCCTTCTTTGATCTCGATAAAACCGTCATAGCGAAGGCGTCTATGCTCGCATTCGGCAGAACCTTCTATAACGAAGGTTTGCTCTCTAGGCGAACTATTTTGCGCTCCGTCTACGCCCAGTTTGTATTCAAGTACGCCGGCGCCAATGAAAAGCAACTCACGAAGCTGCGAGAGACCGCTCTGTCGCTCACCAAGGGATGGGAGCGATCCATAGTCTCGGCGATTGTCGCTGAAACCATGACCGAAATAGTGGAGCCTCTCATCTACAAGGAAGCTCTCGACTTAATTGAGATGCACAAACAAAATGGAGATATGGTCTTCATAGTCTCCGCTTCGCCGCTCGAGATCGTTGAACCACTTGGCGATCGCCTTGCTGTAGATGGCGTTATCGCAACTGAGTCAAAGGTCGACGAAGATGGACGGTACACGGGAGAGGTCGCTTTTTACGCATACGGCCCCTACAAGGCGGTTGCCATGGAACGCCTCGCTGAACAGCACGGCTTTCTTCTATCCGAAAGCTTCGCCTATTCAGACTCGTACACCGATCTTCCAATGCTGGAGGCGGTCGGCCATCCTGTGGTGGTAAATCCTGACAGAGTCTTAGCAAAGCTCGCTAAGGAACGGAACTGGGAGATTAAGACCTTTTCGAATCCAGTTCGAGTTCGAGAAGGAAGAGTAAAGAATGCCAGGCCGACAGCTTTGGTAGCACTTGCAATTGGGGTAACAACCATCGCACTTGCAAGTGGCTACCTAGCCTATCGCGTAAGACACATTTCGAAACAACTTCGAACGCTACTACGCCTATCGCCCGATTCGCTCTAGGCGAATTATGAGCTAGCGCGCAGCTTCTTGAAAGCTAAAGTTCCAAGCGCACCGAGGATAGCAACAAAGATCAGCTTTTTAAACAAAGTAGAACACCACCTTTAAGAATTATCTAACCAATAACTTACACGAAAGGTCGCTGACTTCGCCAAGCCAGCGACCGCATCGGCTTACTAGGCAGGCTCGATTGCAGCCATGGCTGCATCATCGAGGGGTGCGCTACCCCTGCTCTTCGAGACAGGAAGGGCTAGGGCGCTTAGTGAAGCACCTATCGCTATGACAGCTGATATTTTCATGGAAAGTCCATACCCATGAGCGGAAGCTAAGAGCGTACTTGCATGGCGTACTGCAACCGATGCACTTGAAGGTATCGCTCGAATTGCATTCGTCGCACTTGTGATGGCAACTGTTGAAAGCGCTGCCAGACCAACTGCTCCACCAACTTGGCGCGACGTGTTGAGGAGACCTGATGCCAAACCGGCGTAGCGGCGATCGACCTGGCTCGTTGCTGCGAACGCTAGCGGAGTGAAGCAGAGACCCATTCCTAGGGTTATAAGAACCGATGGAACGAAAAGCGTCTTCAAGTATGAAGCCTCAGGCGTAATGCCGCCAAGGAGCAAAAGGCCAACAGCCGTGATAATTGGTCCGCCGATGATCAGAGGTCTTGTGCCAACCTTGTGAATTAGCCGCGAGGAGACCTGTGCTCCGACAATTATCGCAAGCGTCTGCGGAACGAATGCTAGACCGGCCTTTAGGGGCGAGTAGCCCAGAACCTCTTGCATAAACAGCGACAAGAAGAACCAAGAGGCGAAGATCGATCCACCAACGAGGAACATCGCTGCGTTAGCAGCAGAGAGTGCACGATACTTAAAGATCGAGAGCGGAATGATCGGCGCTGCAGCGACCCGGGCCTCGTAGAAGAGGAAGCCAACGAGTAGGACGATCCCGATCGCAAAGGCGGCGATAGTCTCACCCTTTCTCCATCCGATGTTTCCACCTTGCACCAAACCAAAGACGATTGAGGTAAGTCCAAAGGTCACCATTAACGAACCCATCACGTCCAAACGGTTGGATGCCTTGTGCTCGCCTCGCGACTCACTTATGTAGAGGAGTGCAAGCAATACTTCAACGATACCAACGGGAACGTTGATCAGGAAGGTCCAACGCCATGATAGGTAGTTCGTTAAAACTCCACCGAATAATGCTCCGGCAGCTCCGCCAGCACCAGCAGTAGCACTCCAAATACCAATGGCGCGTGCTCGCTCTTTGCCTTCAGCGAAAGAGGTAGTGATAATCGTCAGTGTTGCTGGCGATACAATCGCAGAACCAAGTCCCTGGACGGCACGTGCTATGAGAATTAGCGCCTGAGAATTTGAGACCGCGCCTAAAAGCGATGCGACTGTAAAGATCGCCATTCCGATGATAAAGATCTTCTTCTTACCGAAGATGTCACCAAGGCGACCACCGAGGAGCAAGAGACCTGCAAAGCTCAGAGTGTAAGCATTCAGAATCCATCCAAGGTCATTGGTCGTAAAGCCCAGTGTCGTCTTTATCGCCGGCAGGGCTACGTTCACAATCGAAACGTCTAGGACCACCATAAACTGCGCTAGAGCAGCCACAAAAAGAAGTAGCCCCTTGCGATCAAGGGGCCTTTCAACGCTAGATTTATTCAACTTTTTTCCATCCAACCCGTCAAAACTATAGAAACTAACCCTTAAGCAAACAGACTCGGAGCGGCAACCTATTCCCGAAAATCAATTCAAATTATCATCCTGAAAGTACAAAAGCGCCTCTATCTCTTCAATCCTTGCCGTACAAGATAGGTCAACGATCGGCGGAATGATCTCGGTAGAGAGCCGTCTTGCAAGGTCGACGACTGCTTTTACGTCTTTCCCTTCCACACCAGCGATCGAGAGTGGATAAGAATTCAATACCGAGTTAGCGACTACTGGAACCTCTCCAAGCAGTTCAAGTTCGATAGGAAACTCATCCTTGAACTCTCCAAAGATCTTGTATATCTCGCCGTGGTTGCACTCGAAGTAGGCCATATTAAGGACGTATCCAAGAACCTCGAGCATCTCACGCCGAGCCATATCTAGCATGCGGACGGCTACGTTCGACGCGTTCTCGTTTGGGGTGGTGACTAGCAACAACTTGGCATCGGGTAGAAGTCGCGAAAGTCCCATCTGTATATCACCTGTACCGGGCGGCATATCGATCAGTAAGTAGTCGAGGTCTCCCCACCTTACGTCCTCTACAAAGTGTTGAAAAGCCCTATTCAATATCAGACCTCGCCACATTACGGCCTCACGGCTACTCGCCAACATACCCATCGACATCACCGAGAGGGTGCCATTGCCATAATCTCGTGTAGAGGGGCGGATCGACCACTTCTCCTTAGTTCCAGTAGCCTCAACTGAATCCTCAAATCCCAACAGCTTCGAGATGGAGAACCCCCAAATATCAGCATCTAGGACTCCCACACGAAATCCCGACTCTGCAAGGGCAAGGGCCAGGAGTGACGTAACTGTTGACTTGCCAACTCCACCTTTTCCCGATGCAACGGCAACGATTCGAGTTCGGGGAGAGATCGAGTGCGGTCTACGGGCTCGATCCTTCGCACTCTTTCTAGCGATATCCATAGCGCGGCGCTTTTCATCTCCATTCATTACGTTGGTAATGAATTCGACCTTCAAACCCTCATCCAAGGAGTCGGCGATCCGCCGCACCGAACCTCTTAGCTCTTTTTGAAGTGGACATGCAGCAGTGGTCAACTTTAGTTCGACAATCAGCTGGCCATCTTTCACTTCGACAATTCCAAGCATGCCGAGTTCTTCGATGGTAACCCCTAATTCCGGATCAACAACAGTACCGATCTTTTCGCGAATTGAAGCGATATCAGCCACGTACCTCACCCTTCACCCTCAGTTTGCCACAACAGTTGAAGCCGCGACACTAAGGAATAGTCAACCGTAAGTAATAATTTCCACTACCGATGTAGAATAAATTGTAAAAGTGAGTGCAATGTAACGCGCCTCTCGGTAGGAATGCGCATTGCCAAGTCCGTGATTACGAAAGAAGGTTCGATATGGCGAATATGAGCACGATATCGATAGGTAGAAAGCCTAGCAACATTATCGTCACTGACGCGGCTGCCTCCAAAGTCGCCGAACTACTCAACGAAGAGAGTGAAGGAAGCGAATCCCTCTTCCTGCGCATCGCAGTAAAGCCAGGAGGCTGCTCAGGTTTTTCATACGACATGTTCTTCGACTCTGAGGTCCAAGAGGATGATACCGTTGCTGACTTCAGTGGAGTAAAGGTCGCCATCGACGCGGCATCGCTCCCCCTCATTAAGGGCTCGACCCTCGAATACAAAGATGGTCTTCAAGGAGCAGGATTCCACATCACAAATCCAAATGCGACCCGTACCTGTGGTTGCGGATCTTCCTTCTCGTAAAGAGATCTATTCGATAAAGTAGTTGCTTTGGAAGGCGCAAGGCCTAGCGTTGGTGCCTTCCAAAGCGATATCCGACGCTCCGCACGGTCTCAATCATTGACTCGTGCTGTTCGCCTAGCTTCGCTCGCAACCTTCTAACGTGCACGTCCACCGTTCGTGCGCCGCCGTAATATTCATAGCCCCAAACTCGCGATAAGAGCGTCTCACGATCAAATACCCGTCCCGGATGCGACGCCAAAAAGGTCAGTAGCTGATACTCCATATACGTTAGGTCCAGCGCCCGAGAGGCAACCGTGGCTTGATAGGTCTCCAGATTGATCTTTAGTGGACCGTACTCAATAACTTCTTGGACTAATCCCCTACCAGTTCTGAAAAATAGCCTCTGTAGGCGTACGTGAAACTCTTTTGTGTCGAGGGGAAGTGTCACGAAGTCGTCGAATAGATCTTCACGCAACTCAAGCTTATCGAGCATCGATCTCTCGATGACGAGTAGCAGAGGAGTAATCTGCCTCTCCTTCGTCCTCAAGTGGCGACAGACAAAAAACGCATCTTCAAGACTCTGATCTGCACAGACTATCGCGCCGGACCAACCCTCCGAAGGTTCAAGCGAAGAGACTCTCGCGATGAGCGAGATTGGAGTGAAGGGATACCCAAACTCTTCCAATGCTTTGGCCACGTGAAAGGGAGCCTTTTCCGGATACAAAATAAGTGGCTCCACTACAACCTCTCAAGGTATCGGTCGATCTCAAATTGCGAGACGTGAGTCTTGTAGCCAGACCACTCGTCTCGCTTATTTCTAATGAACCATTCAAAGACGTGCTCACCCAAGATCTCACGCATCAAGGTTGAGCGTTCCATCTCTTTAACCGCCTCATCTAAGTTTCCCGGTAGCGAGAGAATTCCATACTTTTCGACCTCTTCTGGAGATAGCTTGTATAAATTCTCTTGAACCTCTGATGGCAATTCATATCCGTTTTCAATGCCGTCAAGACCTGCACCTAAGATCGCCGCGAAGCCTAGATATGGATTAACTCCTGGATCGATAGCTCGGTACTCGAATCTAGTAGAGTCAGGGTTATTGGACTTTGGCTTCGGAACTCGAACGAGTGCAGAACGATTATTTTGCGCCCACGAAACGTAAGTAGGGGCCTCATAGCCC
>VFSW01005563.1_pt1 | contig 18612 bp, 20 predicted proteins | sample 5358111 | NCBI WGS metagenome assembly VFSW01 (sample SAMN11554181, study PRJNA540505) | mine drainage metagenome | isolation source: sediment from site ElyBrook_90M | place: USA: Ely Copper Mine, Vershire, VT | collected 2017 | reverse complement strand
CGCCCGAGCGGACAATCACCGCTCCATTGGCCTGTTTCGCCATCTTCCCGGTTTCAATCGAGATAACTCGCCCACCGAGGTCTACTTCAACCGAATGCAACATGTTTGACATCTTCCTTTAATCAAAATCGGGCCAAGCCCTTCTCAAGAGGACGCGGCCAGTCAGCTTTGACTAAGAGGAGACTGGAGTGAGGTTCTACGGCACCCCGGCCGCCTGGACCGGGATCGAGATCGAAAACCGATGGAGCCGCCTTAGTGGCGGATCCCAAGGCTCGTGATCAGAGTCTTGTAGCGCTCAGGGCTGCGGCCACGGAGATATCCCAGCAAGCTTTTGCGGCGTTGCACCATCTGCAGCAGGCCTCTGCGCGAATGATGATCCTTCTTGTGGGTCTTGAAATGCTCCGTCAGCTCGGCGATCCTGCGGCTCAGGATTGCCACCTGAACTTCTGGCGAGCCGGTGTCCGACTTATGAACCCGGAACTTCGAAATAACGTTTAATTTTGCTTCACCCGCCAGTGCCATTCGGAAAACGAAACTCCTCGTCTATTCTTAATCGATTTGTACACTCGTAGAGTACCACAGAATCGGGCGCGTTTGAATTCGTACTTCGGACGCAGCCGGAGCATGAGGAAGCCGAAAAGGCCTCCGGCGACGAGGGCCGGAGTTGCCGGCTCCGGGGTCTCCTCCCCCTCAGTGTGCACGGCTCCCTTGAAATCCAGCCCGAACGAGGAGCCGTTCACCTGCACCACGCCGAACGAGAGGGTGTTCGTTCCGTCGATCAAAAATGGCGCAAGGGCGGCAAAAGTGAAGTCCCCTTCGGTCCATGGGAGGCATCCGATCGCGCCCTGGGCGCAGACCGGCCCCTTCTTCAGATTCGCGGCGATCAGCGTGTGGCCGTTCAGGACCACGGAGGAGGTGTCGTCGGCCATCACCCGCAAGTTCGCGCCGGTGATGTCCCCGCTGAGCACGAATTGGGTGGTAAACGTAACCACCGTGCCGTTGGGTGGGCTGAAGTACCCCGGATCGCTGCGCGCGCCGGTCGGTCCGTAAGAGATCCAGTCGGAGCCAGGAAAGGCCCGACCCCACGCCAGGTTCGGTTGATCCCAGCCCGTCAGATCAAGGGTGGGGGCACCGGAATTGTTGGTGGTGTCCAGAGCGTCGCTGACGATGTACACGGTGGTGGCGTGCGCCGCGATGCTCACCATCAGCGCGGCAATCCAGAAGAGAGCTTTCATGTTCCGGCATTGGTTTAGTCCGGAACTAAGTCAAGTTTTCTTCCTAAGGATTATCCGATGGGGGTATCACCCGCCCAGCGCCGCGACGACGATCTCCAGCGCCTCGGCGGGTACACTCCCCTGCCCGACGTTCTGATTGCCCCCGCCGCGACCTCCGGAGCCTGAAACCGCCTCTTTCACTCGATTGCCCGCATGAACCCCGGAATCCGCCGACGCGGCCAGCAGTACCGACGGCGGATTCTCGCTGATGGCCAGAAACACCGCTTTGCCGCCGGCGATGAAGGCCTGGGCCCGCGCGCGCGCCGCGTCGTCGATCGGCCCCTTTTGCGCCACACGGCGGATGCCGTCGGGTCCTGGCATGGTGGCGGCATGCAGCTCGGCACCCTCGCGCCTGGCCAGTTCCGAGGACAACCGCTGGCACGTCTTTTCGAACGCTTTGCTCTTTTCGATCTGCGCGGTGACCATGGCGGGCATGTCCTCGAACGTGGCCGAGGTGATGCGGGCCAGTTCCACCAGCGTCCGGAAATCGTGGCGGGCGGCGCGCAAAGCGCGGTTGCCGCAAACGAATTCGACGCGCGTCGTGCCGCGGATTTTTTCGAGCTTTCGCGTTTGGATCGCGCCGATCTCCGCCGTGGAGCGGACGTGCGTGCCTCCGCAGGCGCTGCGGTCGATCCCTTCGATCGTCACGATGCGCAACGTCCCGGTACGCTCCGATGCTTTGCGCAGGCCCAGGCCGTCTTGAGCGTCCTCGAAGGTGATCCGGACCGGCCGTGCCTCGGCGGCGATTTCGGCGCAGCGCTCTTCGACGCGTTCCAGTTGCGCGGGCTTCAGCGATTCCGCGCCGACATCGATGGTGGAGATCTCAGCGCCCATGTGGAAGCTGACCGTGGGGATGTTGTACAGCTCGTGAAACACCGCCGACAACAGATGCTGCCCGGTGTGCTGCTGCATGTGATCGTAGCGGCGCGCCCAATTGACCTCGCCCGTAACTTCGCCGGGGGCCAGCGGCGTTTCCACCACATGGATCAGGCGCTCTCCTTCATCGAGAACGTCGATCACGGAGGCGCCGCCGAGCGTGCCCAAGTCGAACGGCTGGCCTCCCGAGGAAGGATAAAAGGCGCTGCGGTCAAGCACCACGCGCCGCCCTTCGTCCAGCGCTTCGGTCACGCGGGCGGAAAATTCGCGCAGGTAGCAGTCGTGATAATAAAGCCGTTCGGTCATAGAGGATACTCTACACCGCTCCCGGCTTGTCTCGCCGCTACTGCTGAATCGCGATTGACACCGTGTTGCTGCCCGCGCTGCCGATGAAGAGCGCCACGGCCACTGCGCCACCCGTCGGCGTGCCGGGCGGCACGGTTACGTTCACCTGGTATAGGCCCACCGAACCCGGCGTCAGCCCGCAGAAGGACGGCGTGGCGTAAATATTCGCGTTTGGAATCACGCTTTGGCCGAACACCATCACGCAACCGGGGATGTTGGTCAATCCCGCCACCGCGATGCCCTCGGTCACCTGGGGCGTGGTCGCGCCGAACCCGAGGCCGTAGAAAATCAGCACGTCTCCCGCTTTCGCCGGGCGGCTGGGGACGCCGGGCGTCACCGGAACCGGGAAGGTCACATAATCGGTGAACGTCGCGATGGCGTATTGTCCTCCATTCAGCGCGAATTGCAGCAGCGCCGGAACCCTGGCCTCCACCGGGACGCTGATCGTGTTGCCGGTCTGCACCGTGCCGTTGTCGCTGCGGTCCACGCGGACGGTCGCCTGGCCGGGAGGGGTGTTGTAAGGCATCTGGAAGGTGATTTGTCCACCGGCGTTCACCACGTTCGATGCGGCAGTGTAGTAAATCGGAGCGGCCGCGCCGTTCACGTAAACCGTCGCGCCGCCCAGCGACGTTCCCAAGGGCAGTGTTTTCGCGACCGTGGCCGCGCCGCTGGTGAACTGATCGCCGCGCACCAGCACCAGCCCTCCCGGAGCCACCGGCCCTCCGACGGCGAACAGCGCATTATCCACCACCCCCTGGTAGTAGCTCACCGGAGGCCCGACGGCCACGACGTCCATCTCCACGGGCACCGTCAACGGACCGTTCTTCGCATTGCTGGCGATGGTCACCGTCGCTGTATACTTGCCGGCCGCCAGCCCGGTGGGATCTCCCGTAGCGACCACCGTCGATCCGCTGATCGACGTCGTCAACCAGGCGGTGGCCGAATTATTCGCGCCGCTGGACACCGGGGCGCCCGTGATCGAAAGCGTGGTTGCGCCGGAGTTTGCCAGTTGAATCCATTTGGCCACCGGCGCGGCGCCCATCGCCACATTGAATTGAAGCGAGGCGGGCGAAAGCGTCACGATCGGCAGGTTTGTGACGTTCAGCGTCACCGCGACCTGTTTATTGTCCGGCACGAATGGAGAATTGTTCACCGTGATCTTGCCCGGATACGACGTCTCCGGCACGGCCGAGGCGGGAGCAGTCGCGATCACGTCATACGTCGCGGTGGTCTGGAAGCTTCCTCCTCCGCCCGAGAGCACTTTCAACGTCAGGCCTCCGCCCACAACCCCAGGCGAGGGGTTCAAGTTGTTGGTGGCGACAAACGTCGTGCCCGCCGTTCCACCCGGAGGCAGGTATAGATTGATCGAATTGGGCACGCCTCCGCCCATCTGCACCGTCACCGTAATGGTCTGCACGCCGTCGATCGCGCCCGCCGCGTTCACCGTCACGATACCGGTGAAAATTCCCTGCGCCAGGCTCGATGTCGGCAACCCGATCTGTATGTTGCCGCCGGCAATCGCCGCCGTCATCCACGGCACGTTTGAGCTCGCGGTCAACGCCAGCGTTCCGTCGCCGATGTTGCTGGCCGGGACGGTTTGCGCGGTTCCGTTTTGCCCCACCGCGATATTGAGCGGTCCGATCGCCGATGTAGACAGACGCAACTGGGGTGTGGCCAAAAGCGCCGTCGCGCTAAACGCAGCGAGGAGGAAATGTTTCATGGTTTGAATGGGTTGGTAAAAAGTGGAGGGAAGCACGAATGTTCATCGTGCAAGTCGGTCGCCATGTTTGAATGAGACTCACGGCTGCGGCGAAGTGATCTCAAACTCGGCTTTCAAATATTGCCAATCAGGAAGCTCATAAATGCGCAGCTTGGTCGGCAAGGTCGCCGACACATCCTGAATTTCCTGCGGACCGAGCGAGGGGACCTTCACTTCGAACTCACCAATGGGCGGATCCTCCGGTTTCGCGGAGCTGGTGGTCAGGCGGACCTTCAGGCCTAGGTCTCCGATGTCGGCCTCGGAGTGATTCACCACCACGAACTTCACGTTCAGTTTGCCGCCGCCCGCTTCCGACAGACGGAAGCCCACCAACTCGACATATTTTGCCAGCGGATGCTTCTTCATGGGCACGGCCGAGGTCGGCTCTATGGGCCCGGTCTTCTTGGATTGCTTCGAGTCGTTGGACGGCGGGCTGGAGCAAGCGGCCAAGCCTAACAGTACGGAGAAAACAAAAATTCGCACCAGATCAGTTTATCGCACCTAGTTCGCGGACGGTCTCTTGATCGAATCGATCACGAGAACCGCGACCGGCCGCTTCGCCGGAACCAGCCTGAGCCCGAGCTGCTCCTCGACCTCGGTCGAGATCGACGCTTCAAAGCTGTCCGTCTCGGGGACGCGATCCTGCGGTATCAGGAACGATGGCATCCGCGCCGACCTCGGATCGTAGGTCAGTTTGAAATCGTATACCCCGCCGAGATTGGTGGCGTCGATCACGGGACGGTCAAGCACCCTCGACAGCCCGACGACGAGCGTAGCGACTGGGGCGTGAGTCGCGGTGATGGAGCCGGCAAGGATAAAAAGCCGAGGCTTCCCGCCACGGACATTTCCTTCATCGCCCGATGAGATTTCATTTCGAAGCGCTCCGCGAGCAGGGTGCGCACCATTTCCCAGATTTGCGCGTCGGCGAAGCTGCCTTCCGGCGCCTTCGCTTCGATGTAGTAACGTTCGTTGAGCGCCGCCGTTTGCCCGACACTTGAAAGTCCTTGAGGTCGAAGGCGCGCATCACCACGAGCTTAAGGAACACGTTCGCCGCGATGAACCGGCCGCCCGGAGCCAGTTTGACTCCGGAAGAAAGCGCCTCCGGATCGCTCGGCTTAACGGAGGCGACCTCGAAAGCGAGCCGCTGCTCAGGCTGGGCCGCGCAGATGGCGCCCAGCCCGGCGGAATATCCACCGCATCGACATTTCCTTCTTCGAAGAGTCTACTCCACGCGGCGATGGGCTGGCTCCGTCTACAACGCGTCTTTAACTCGATATACTCAAGCCGATGAAAGAATCCTCTCTTACGCGCCGGGCCTTCGTGGGAACGATGACGGCGATGGGGCTCTCTGCGGCCGACGGCTGGGTTGAGCTGTTCGATGGGCATAGCCTCGCGGGCTGGCGGCCGAGCGAAAACAAGACCTCCTGGAAAATCGTCGACCATCAAATTGCCGCCGAAGGGCCGCGGTCTCACCTTTTTTATCAGGGCCCAGTGCGCGGCGCGGACTTCCGCAACTTCGAACTGGAAGTGGAGGCGCTGGCCAGGCCCGGATGCAACTCCGGCGTCTATTTCCATACGGCGTATCAGGAGCGCGACTTTCCTTATAAAGGCTTTGAAATCCAGATCAACAATACGGCCACCGGCGAGGGAAGCTACCGCGAGCGCAAGAAGACAGGGTCGCTGTACGGCCTGCGGAACATCTATAAACAGTTCGTCGCGGACGATGAGTGGTTCACCATCCGCGCGGAGGTGCGCGCCAACCGCGTGCAGATCCGCCTGAACGAGCTACTGGTGGTGGATTACGTGGAACCCAAACCGCCGGTGATTCCGGATGGTCCGGAAAAGGGCCGCTATCTGGGCCACGGCACGTTCGCGCTGCAATGCCATAACGACGGCTCCAATGCGCGCTTCCGCTCGATTCGGGTGAGGCCTTTGCCGGACGATCTGCCCGCCGCGCCTGCGCCGGAGGCCGACGAGGTGTTCCGGGAGGTTATCAACCTGGGCCGCCACAATATTCCGATGGCGGATTTTCACGTGCACTTGAAAGGAGGCCTGACGCTCGAACAGGCGCTGGAAAAATCGCGGCGCGACGGGATCGAGTACGGCATCGCGGTGAACGTCGGCAAGGGGCAGTTGTTTCAGGACGAAGCGGGCGCGCAGCAGTTCCTCGACAGCATGAAGCGCCAGCCGTGCTTCGTGGCGATGCAGGCCGAAGGGCGGGAGTGGGTGGATATGGTCCCGCGGCGCGTGGCTTCGCAATTCGACTACATCTTCACCGATTCCATGACCTGGACCGATAACCGCGGCAAGCGGATGCGCCTATGGATCCCCGAGGAAGTGGGCACGATCGGCGACGTGCAGGAGTTCATGGACACGCTGGTGGCGCGCGCCGCCGGCATCCTCGACCACGAACCGGTGGATATCTACGCCAACCCGACGTTCCTGCCGGAATCCATCGCTAAGGATTACGAAACGCTCTGGACGCCGCAGCGCCGCACAAAAGTAATCGGGGCCGCGGTGCGCAACGGCGTGGCCATCGAAATCAACAACCGGTACAAGCTGCCCAGCGCATCCTTTATTCGCCAGGCGAAGGCCGCGGGGGCGAAGTTCACCTTCGGCACGAATAATACGGGCCCCGCCGATCTGAGGCGCTGCGAATACGGTCTGCAAATGACGGAAGAGTGCAAGCTCAGCTGGCAGGACTTTTTTGTGCCGCTCTCGGGGCCAAAGGCCATCGAGCGCAAAGGCTCGGCGCTGCGCGCTTGATATTGACAGGGGCCGCGCCGCCAACTACCAGAGCACCCGCTCCAGCGCCTCGCAGAAGAAGAACTCGCCCCACATCACCGATTCATCCACGCCCAATCCCTTATGGACGTGATATACGCCGCCTTTTAAAATGCCTTCCCACTTGGAATCGGACTTGGCCAGATGCTTATCGCACAACGCGCGCAGAATCTGCACCGCGGTGGACCAATAAAGGTGCCCCTTCATCGAATCCGGCGCAAGGCGGCACAGGCGCAGCAGGCCCGCGGCGGCAATGGCGGCAGCCGACGTGTCGAGCAGCGTGCGATTCTCCGCCGGAGCGTTGAAATCCCACGGCGGAATGCCGTCCGAAGGCGAATGCGTGATGTAATAATCCGCGCAGGCCTGTGCCGTCTCCAAAAAATGTGGATCGCGCGAGTATTCGTAGCAAGTGGTGAAGCCGTACAAGGACCACGCCAGTCCGCGCGACCAGCAGGAATCGCCGCGATAGCCCTGATGCGTGGTCTGGCGCAGAAATTCGCCCGTATCCGTATCGAAAATGCCTTCGTGCGCCGTCGATCCGTCGCCCCGCACCAGCACGCGCCGCGTGGTTAACGAATGCCGCAGCGCGACATCGCGCAAACGCCGGTCGCCTGTTTCGCGAGCCGCGTAAAAAATAATGCCGACGTTCATCATGATGTCGATGAACAGCGAATTGTCCGCCACGAAGCTACGCAGGTACTGGCCCTTATCCTTGAACCGCAGCGCCAGCGTGCGCCCGGCCTCGATCAGCACGTCGCGATGCGCGGGATCCTTCGACAATCGATACCAGCGGTAATAGGTCGATAGGAATAGGAAGCCGAGGTCGTGCGAGTCGCGGTCGTGTTTGCGCTCCTCCAGAGGCTTGGTGTAGCGGATGGCCTGCTCCAGCCAGAACTGCGCGTCCGCCGAATTGGCAGGGGAATGCTTCTGGAAAATCCACATCATGCCCGGCAAAAAGCCGTCGCACCAATGCGTCCAGGCCGGACCTTCGTGCTTCCACTTGCCGTTCTGCGTGTAAAGCGGATAAAACAGCGGATGCTTCTCGATCAATTTGCGGACCTGCTTTTGCGCAAAAGCGAAGGCCTGCTCGAACGTGTCGCCGGTTTCGTTTGAAAGGTGAATCACTGGGTTTAGCTTCTCCAGACCATAATACAGCCCCGGACCAGTTGATGTTGCCAAGCCGGAACCGCGAAGATCCCTTCGCCGGGCAGGCGCGGAGGCATGACGAAGCGGCCGCGATACTGCGTCAGTCCAGAAACGCGGCTCAGGGTTCCATTCATCCGCGCCTGAACGCCGCTAGCATCGACCTCCCGGAACATCATGCCGACCACGGTGTAAGTACTATGCCGTTCGACGTGAGTCAGACGGCCATTCGCGATGGCGCCCTTCGGAATGACGATCCCTCCTTTCCCTTTCACCTCCTTCACGACGCGCGCCTTCACGCGGTCGCCGATGGCCGCCAGCCCCAGATCCACCGGATCGGCCAGTTCGAGGGCGATCTCCATGCCTTTGGGCAGATTGATCGCGCGGGGCGCGGCAGGCGCGGTCTCGGGCGCAGCCCTGGAGGAATCCTCGAAAGTGAGCGTCGACTCGCCGGTGAACTCCCGGCAGTTCGTAAAGGTCACACGATTGCTGTTCTCGACGCCCGTCAACCGGATCATGCTGAGTTCGCTTCGCGAGGGCAGCAGGAAATCCCCTCCTGCGATATGCGCGATGGCGTATTCGATCACGTCCGAAGCTGAGTTGAGCTTCAACACCAACGGAGGATTGTCGACGATCACCTCGATCCGCATCATGTCGAACGTCGAGGCATCGGCGTAAAACGAGCCGTGGTAGGCCACTCTGGCTTTTGCCGAATCGACGCGGATCTCATAGCCGGAAAGCATCTGCGGGACGTCATAGTCGACGCGAATCGCTTCCCTGCCCTGAAAGTTTACCTGTCCCCGGTAATGGAAATTCGCGGCGCGGCCGGTGAACAGAGCCCTGGCATGGGAGCCGAAATCGCCAGTGGAGACCGCGCCGCCGGTGACCATCGTCGTGAGGTCGGAGTCATCGAAAGAACGTGAGCCGGGCCAGCCGAACATCTCGCGGCCGTCCACCAGGGCAACCTCCAGGCGCACCGTGTCCACCAGCTTGGGCGGCCCAGCCGGGTTCCGGACATAACGCTCAATGGTTTCGAGGCACGTGTAGTTCGGCTGGTGACTCAGGTGATAGGCCATGCGCTGGCGAATCCTGACGAAGGCTTCCAGTTCCGTCGGCGGCGCGGTTTGCGCCCGCAGCATGAGCGCCCCTGCCATGAACGCCGCGATACGCATCGATCTCATCTTACGCCGTGCTAGGATCGAATTCTCTATGTCAGCGAAAATCACGATTACCAATAACGGCTCTCTTCGAGTGGAAGGCGAGTTTTCGATTCACGACGCGGAAGGCAAGGCGTTCGACCTCGCCGGGAGAACCACCATCGGCTTGTGCCGCTGCGGATCGTCTCAAAACAAACCCTTTTGCGACGGCTCGCACCGGACGGCGGGTTTCGAATCGGTGTGTCCCGCAAGAGAACTGCCCGCCCCGAAGCCGAAAGTGTAGAGCCCACACCGGCCGCTTCGCTGGCCGAAAACCTGCTTCGCGCGTGACCCGTGGACACACCCGGGCTATTTCACGAATTTCACCACGCCCCACTCCTCCGGGATGTGCATGTTCACCGCCCCCTGCGGCGACCACACCCAGTTGTCTTCCTTCAATCCCTTGACTTTTTGGTACTTACCGTCCACCACGCGCGTCTGCCATTCGACGCGGGAAAAATTCATGCGCCACGAGTCACCCGCGTTCGGACGCCCCTTGCCGCTGCGCTCGGCAAACGCGCTCCATGGCAGCGCCAGTTCCACCGACCATCCGCGATCCTTGCCGCGAGGGTCGTTCAACGTGCCGTCGATGGCCACCGCTGACTTGTACCCAGGCATCTCCCACGAATTGTCCGCCTTGCCGCCTTTGTTGTACGCCTTTGGCAGGAACAGATCCCAGCCAGTATTCAGCGCGTTGATCTCAAACTCGAAGTAATTCAGGCCGTCTCCGGTGGGATTCAGAAACACCTCGAAGTCGTTGTCGCGAAAAATAACGGAATCGTGCGCGGTCAGGGGGGCCCACACGTCCGGCTCCTCCAGTTCCGCTCCGATGTAGAGGAAGTCGTCGTCCCACAGCATCTTCATGCGCGTCTTGAACCGCGGCGCGGGACGCTCCGGCCCCACGATATCGACGAACGCATCGGTCCAATCCGCTTTGCCCCACGCGGCGTCGTCGGCCCGCCCGTCGATTTTCAACGCCGAAGAGGCGCGATGACAAACATATTGCTTCGGTTGCGCGGAAAGCGCCGCGCACCATAGACCCATGAACACCAGAAGTTTCACACTTGTCTCCCCGCCTGCGTGCCTGTCTCCCGGCGCACCGTCCGTCCCCGGGCTCCTCCAGCGTCTCAGTATTAACATACAAAGCCGACGTGGCCGACGGGCCGAAGGGTGGAGTGAACCAGGGAAGCCCGCATGTGTTCGTCTCGCAGAATTGCGTTGGGATCGCGGCGCTCCGGAATCCTGGGACTGGTGTTGTCGTCCGCGGGAAGGCTCGGGCTCGCCGGATGCATTCTCGGGTTGTTGGGATCGGCCGCCACCTCACGCTCGCTGAGTTCGATGTTGTATGAGGTCAGCCCATTCGACCCTGTGGCGCTCCGCTCGGACTGAATCCGGAGCCCCACCGCGTGATTCCTCAAGGGAGCGCGCGCGAGCTGATAACGGCCTAATCCTCGACGGTGATTTTTGGGGCCGAGGGCTGCACTGCATCGCAGCTCTTTTCAAACACCTCGGCGAGATGCGCGAACGCTTCGTTTCCTTGCGTCGATACCGGCGCGCCGCTGTCGCCTCCGATGCGGACGCCCGGATCAAGCGCCAGTTCTCCGAGGTAGGGAACGCTCATCTGTTCGGCGGTGCGCTTGCCTCCGCCCTGGCCGAAGACGTCGATGCGCTCGCCGGAGCCGGGCGCGATCAGGTAGCTCATATTCTCCACCAGCCCGATGATGGGCACGCGCACCTGAACGAACATGTTGATGGCCTTGCGGGCGTCTTCGAGCGACACATCGGAGGGCGTGGTCACGACCACCGCTCCGGATAGCGGCGCGGTCTGGATGAGCGATAGCGCCACGTCGCCGGTGCCGGGAGGAAGGTCGATCAGCAGGTAATCCAGCTCCCCCCAATCGACGCCGCGGAGAAACTGCTGGATCACGTTATGAAGCATCGGCCCGCGCCAGACCAGAGGCTTGTCGCCGGGGTTCAGGAAGCCCATGGACATCAGTTTCACGCCATATTTGGCGAGCGGCTGAATTCGCTCCCCAATGGCGTTCGGCGCTTGGTTGACGCCCATCATGAGCGGGACATTGGGGCCATACACATCGGCATCGAGAAGGCCGACGCGGCGGCCGAGCCGCGCCAGGGAAATGGCAAGATTGACGGAAACGGTGGTCTTCCCGACGCCGCCCTTGCCGGAGCCGATGGCGATCAGGCGGTTGACGCCCGGAATGGGGGGCTTGGGTTGTTCCTGAGGGTGCATGAACCTTGATGGTAGCAAGGGAGGAAGGCGTGAGCCAGCCGCCGGGAGCCTCCCGATGCACTACAATGTAGTGCATGAAGACCGAAGTCTACAGTTGGCGCGTTTCGCCGGAGCTGAAGATGGGGCTGGAGCGCGAGGCGCGGCGCCGGCGGATGTCCGTCTCGGCGGTTCTCGATCTGGCGGCGCGCGAATTGCTTGACCACGGCGGAGAGGAAGCCGGCGAGGAGGAGCAGCGTAAGCTTCATCTTGCCGCCGCGAAGTGCCTTGGCGCGTTTGCCGGCGGCAACCCCGGCCGCTCTGAGGATGCGCGGAAAGCAGTGCGGCGCAGATTGAGGCGGAAGCGTGAGTGGTAGCGTATTGGTCGATACAAGAGCCATTCTGGCGTTGCTCGACCGCTCCGATCGCTGGCACAAGGCGTGCCTGGAAACGTTCCACCAACTGAGGCTCCCTCTGCTGACGTCGGAGGCGGTCCTTACGGAGCTGTTTCACCTCGTCGGAGATCATCGCGCGGAGATGGAAGCCGCATGGAAGTTCGTCCGCTCCGGCGCGCTCCGGATGCTGCCTGTGGAAGATTCCGAGCTTGGATCGATCCGCTCCCTCATGGCGCGCTATTGGGACCGGCCAATGGACTTCGCCGATGCGACGCTGGTCCATCTGGCGAAGCGCGAGTCGATTTCGACGGTGTTCACGGTGGACTTCGGGGATTTCGATACCTATCGTATCGACGGCCGGCGGCGGTTCCGCTTGCTCCCTCAGCGGTGAGCCGGGGAAACGGGAATCTCGACGGTCGCCTCGCGAAGCTGGTGATTGGGTTTGTTGGGAATTACCACCCTCGCCCGGAGTTGGATGACGCGGCCAGGGCAGTTTCCGATCTTGGCGAGCGTGTACTTTGCCGACGCGCCCACCCAGTCATAATCTCCCCAATTGTCGGAGATGCGCGCCGTCAGATCCACGCAGTCGTCGTCGGAGAGCAGTTCGGCGGCGCGAAGGGCGTCGCCGTCGGGGAACAGAACTGCAATCAGCTCGCCCGGATTCGCCTTGCCGTCGCCGTTGCCCTGGCCGAGCGTCAAAGTCTGCTTTTGAACGGCGTGCTGGAAGACAGTTACGGCGCGACGGTCGGCGATCTGAAAATCGGTAGCGGCCGGCGCAGGCGGAAGGGGCAGCGTGTCGATGGCTCTCTCCACCAGACCGCGGCCGATCTTGACCTGATACTCATCGCCATCGAGGAAGAGCTGCAGGCGGCCGGAGGAGTCGGCGAATTCGTGATAGTGCTCGATCTTGTTATCGCGGAGGCGGATGGTGGTGATGGCGACCCGCTGGTTCTTCTTGTAATACGGCGCGGTGGTGACGCTCACCCGGACGCCGGGCAGAAGCTTCCCGCCGGGGAGCCACTCGCGGACGCCCGAATGAAACCCGGTGCGGGAGGCGCTGTCGATCGATGTGAATCCGGGCTGGCGGCGATCGGATTCCACCGTCCAGTCCCAAACCTTGAAGTTCGGATAAACATCCGCGTGGGACCAAATGGAGGGAAGGGGAAGCGGATGCTCGAACGCGTCCATGTGAAACGTCAGCGTTTTGGCCAGACCGGGGACGCCGTGGTCGAAATCGAAATCTTCCGTCTCATGGGTGGGGAGGGTCCAGAAAAGATTCATCCGGCGATGGTAGAACTGGATGAAATCGCGCGAGCCGGTGACCAGCCTGGTGCGCACGCCGGCGTAGTTGCCGGACATCACATCATGATTGTATTCCGCGGGAAAGCCGCGCGGTCCGACAGCGAACTCCGGCGAGCCCATGAAGCTCGACGCGCTCGAAACCAGGTCGGGATATTTTCCGGCGATCCAGAAGGACATGAATCCGCCCATGGAAAGGCCGGAGGTGGCGCGGTGCTCGCGGTCGGCGATGGTGCGGTAGTGCGCGTCGATGTGGGCGACCAGTTCGGGGAAATAAAGCGCGAACTGGCGGTCCGTTTCGACGGGTCCGATATTGTACGGCCTCGGATAATCTTCATTGGGCTTGCGCGGATTGTAGCCGTCCCATTTCACGACGATTACGTCGTGCGTGGCCACGAAGTTGGCGATATTGTCGCCGTTGTAATCCGCGCCCCGGTCGTACTCCTTATTCGCAGGGCCTTTATCGAAGCGTTCGCCGTAGCCGTGGAACCAGTACACCACCGGATAGCGCCGGCTGGAGGAACTGTAAGCGGGAGGAAGAAAAACGCGGTAATGCCGCGGCTCCTTGAAGACGAGGCTGTTGTGCGTGCAATCCAGAACCACCGCGTCGGCCGCGAATGCTCGCCCGGCGAGAACGAGCAGAAGGCACGCAAACGCGCACGCCGCTCTACTTCTTTTCAATGGCGGTGACGCTGGTCTCCGTGCCGCCGCTGGCGGCAGCGGAGCTGACCATAATCGTGCGCTTCTTGCTTTCATCCTGAGCTTGAACCAAGCCTCCCGTATCGGTAGTTGTCGTGAGATTGATCTTGAAGCCGGCGGCCTTCAACTGGTCGGTATAGTAGCCGAGAATCTTCGTTGCGGAATCGCTGGAATTGAAGGAAAAGCTGTTTTGGGATCCTTCCGCGGTGGTGGCGGCCAGGTTGCCTTTCATCGTCGCGCCGGGATACTGCGGAACCCACGATGGCACGGTGTTATCGGCCGCCGCGCCGAGCTTCACCGTGCCGTCGCTCGATTGCATGGTGAGGCTGCCGTTGTCTCCGCTGCCGGCGACGGAGATGGTCGCCTGCTTGCCGTCGTCGCCGATGATGACCATTTTTTTTGCTTCGGAATCGAACTTCAGCGTGACGATTTTTCCGGTGGATTTTTCACGCACCGTGATGGTTCCGTCACTATCGTTGGTCTTGACGGTCTCGTAGTCCTGGTTCATGGCGGTGGCCATCTTGGCCATCGCCAGACCGGGATTTTTCTGCATCAGTTCGGAATCGAAGCCCGCGGTCTTGGCGACGCTCTTGATCCCCCGCACAGCCAGATAGCCGGCGATGCCGCCCATCACCGCAACCCCGAACAGAACCACCACGACCCCTCCGATAATCCACACCCATATACTGGTCTTTTTCGCGGCGGGCGGCTGGCCCTGCGGCGGCATTGGACTGGACATGACGATTTCCTCCTCGGCAATCATACAACAACGCTCCGGTAACTTGTAGAAGGTGCAGGCGATCCCGCGGACGCCGGCTTCTGGCGGCGCAGGCGGCCCAGGCCGTTCGCGCATTCTGCCCTGCATACCTCCTACGGCGAAGGCGACTTTCAGTTCGGGGAATTGTACCTGCCGGAAGGCAAGGGGCCAATGTCCTCCGCAGGGAGACGGCTGAACGTGGATCGATCACAAGGCGGGGGCGTTCGCGCCGGCGGCGCGGAACGCGTTGCGGAAGCTTGTAGATTAGGGCCTGATGAAACATTACACGTGGGACCGAGTGGAACTGGAGACGATGAGCGACGTGATCTCGCGGAAGGTGATCAGCGGCGAGAAGGCGATGGTCGCGCAGGTGTTTTTGAAGAAGGACGCGGTGGTGCCGGAGCATCGCCACGAGAGCGAGCAGATCACCTACATTCTCGAAGGCGCGTTGAAGTTCGAACTGGAAGGCAAGGAAGTGGTGGTGCGCGCAGGCGAGGTGCTCCACATCCCGTCGAACGTTCCGCACCGCGCCGTGGCGCTGGAAGATACGCTGGATCTGGACATTTTTTCGCCGATCCGGACCGACTGGCTGACCAAGGACGATTCCTACCTGCGAAGAGGAGAGCGGGAAGCCGTCAAAGATGTAAAAAGCAGTTGATCGTGCCTGCCGCGACGACAGGAGCATCATGAACCGCCTCGCCAACGAGAAAAGTCCATACCTGCTGCAGCACGCGCACAATCCCGTGGACTGGTATCCCTGGGGTGACGAGGCGTTCGAGAAAGCGGCTCGCGAGCAGAAGCCGGTGTTTTTATCCATCGGCTACTCCACCTGCCACTGGTGCCATGTGATGGAGCGCGAATCGTTCGAGGACGAAGGGACCGCGCGCGTGCTGAACGAATATTTCGTGCCCGTGAAAGTCGACCGCGAGGAGCGTCCGGACGTGGACCGGGTCTACATGCTGTTTGTGCAGACGTCCACGGGCAGCGGCGGCTGGCCCATGTCGGTGTGGCTGACGCCGGATCGCAAGCCGTTTTTCGGCGGCACGTATTTCCCGCCCGACAATCGCTATGGCAGGCCGGGATTCCGCGCGATTCTGGAGCATCTGGCGCGCGCCTGGCGCGACGACCGCGCGCGCATCCTGGAATCGGGCGCGGCGGTGGTTGAACAACTCGCGCAATATTCCGCGGTTTCGCGAGGCAGCCAGAGCGCAGGCGCGGGTGCGCTCGATTCGGCGTTTTACGCCTTCCGCCGCATGTTCGATACCCGGCTTGGCGGCTTTGGTGCGGCTCCGAAATTCCCGCGGCCCAGCGTATTTAACTTTCTGCTGCGCTATTACGCGTCCACGCGGCAGGAGGAAGCGCTCGACATGGTGCTGCTCACGCTGCGTGAGATGGCCAAGGGCGGCATGAACGATCAGTTGGGCGGAGGCTTCCATCGCTATTCGGTCGACGGCCGCTGGTTCGTGCCGCATTTCGAAAAGATGCTCTACGATCAGGCGCAGCTTGCCATATCGTATCTGGAGGCGTTTCAAATCACGCGCGACGGCCAGTATGCCGCGGTGGCGCGGGACATTTTCGCGTATGTTCAGCGTGACATGACGCATCCCGAAGGCGGTTTTTATTCGGCCGAGGACGCCGACAGCGCCGAGGCCCTCGACGCGAAGGAAAAACGCGAGGGAGCGTTCTATGTCTGGAAGGCGGAGGAGATCGACAGCCCCCTGTTCGCGCAGCGTTACGGCGTGAAGCCCTCGGGCAACGTCGATGAGGATCCTCACCGGGAGTTCGAGGGCCGGAACATTTTATACCAGGCTTGCACGATCGAGCAGGCGGCCGCCGCGCACGGTCTGAGCGTGGACGACGCCCGCGCCCAGCTTCGCTCGACCGCGAAGAAGCTGTTCGAGCAGCGCGCCAAACGTCCGCGTCCCCATTTGGACGATAAAATCCTTGCCGGTTGGAACGGCCTCATGATTTCCGCGTTCGCTAAAGGCGCGCAAATTCTGGGTGAAGACGCCTATTTGGACGCCGCCAGCGCCGCCGCCCGCTTCCTCCGCGCCCGCCTGTGGGACGAGGCGCGGGCCGTGCTCCTGCGCCGTTTCCGCGACGGCGAATCGGCCATCGACGGCTTTCTGGACGACTATGCGTTCTGCGCGCTCGCGTTTCTGGACTTGTATGAAGCCCGCTTCGACACGGCGGACCTGAAATTCGCCATCCGCCTGACCGAACGAGCTCTGGAGCTGTTAGAGGACCGCGCCAATGGCGGATTTTTCTCCACCGCCGAGGGCGCGGAAAATCTGGTTTTGCGCCTTAAGGACGATTACGATGGCGCGGAGCCGTCGGGCAATTCCGCCATGGCCCTGGCGCTGCTGCGGCTGGCTCGCCTGACTGGCCGCGATGAGTTTCGCCGCGCGGCGGAGCGGACGCTGGAAGCCTTCTCCGCGCGCCTCGCCTCAGGAGGCGCGGGTGTGCCGCAGATGCTGGTGGCGCTGGCCTTCTCACTCGCCAAGCCCATGGAGATCGTGCTGGCTGGTCCTTTGGACGCCGCCATGCTGGCCGCGATCCGGCGGAGATTCCTCCCCAATGCCGTGATCGCGAGGGCGGAAGATGCGCCCACGCGAATGCCCGCGATCGACGGCAAGCCCACTATTTACGTCTGTGAGAATTTCGCCTGCCGCTTACCGGTGACGGATTTGGACAAGCTCGACGACTTGCTAGAATAGCGCTATATGCCTATTGAAAGACCTGGAGCGACAACGTTAAAGGGCAACCCCCTCACTGTTCTTGGACCGGAATTGAAGCCCGGCGAAAAAGCGCCGGATTTTCAGGCCGTGGACGACTCCCTGAAGCCCGTGAATCTGGAAAGCACCGGTCATGGAGTGCGCATCTTCAGCGTGGTGCCGTCACTGGATACGCCGGTGTGCGACGCGCAGACCAAGCGCTTTAATGACGAAGCAGGCAAGCTGCCGGAGCTGAGCGTCTACACCATCAGCATGGATTTGCCGTTCGCCCAGAAGCGCTGGTGCGGCGCTTATGGCGTGGACCACGTAAAGATGATTTCCGATCACCGCACCGGATCGTTCGGCGAGCACTACGGCACGTTGATCAAGGAACTGCATATCCATAGCCGCGCGATTTTCGTGGTGGACAAGGACAACACACTGAAGCACGTCGAATACGTGAAAGAGGTGGGTAATCACCCGGACTATGAGTCGGCTCTGGCGGCGGCAAAACAACTGGTTGGCGGCAGCGCGGCTTCGGTGTGATCTAGAAGCAGACGTAATAAAAACGGCCAGTCGCCCGCAAGGGTAGACTGGCCGTTTTTATTGTTGGAGGAGGAAAATTACTTCGCAAACCGGCGCCGCGCGAGGACGCCCAGTGCCGCCAGACCCAGGCCGAGGATACCGGCGGTTCCAGGCTCGGGAACCGCGCTGCTGATCTGAATCACGGCGTCCTGGAAGTCGCCCTGATTCTCGCCAAGCAACTGGTTCTGCCCGGTGAAGCCGACGATCCAGTTGCCCTGCGCCGTCTGGAACGCCGCGAAATGATTCCAGGCGTCGCCGGTGCCGTAGTTGGTCCATGGTCCGCTGTTGCCGTTGGTCGTATAGGTTTCGCAACTCGCGATCGTGCTGCTCTGATAGCAGACGATGCCGTAAAAGCCGTAGGTTCCGGTGGGGTTGAACGGATGAGGCGTGAGCGCCGCCGTCGAGGTCTGCTGTGTGACCGAGTTATAGAGAACCGTGCCGTTGCTACAGCCTCCCGCCGTGATGAAGGCGCATGTTCCCTGGTAATAGCCAATCTGCAGGAACGGTAGGAGTCCTGAAGAATTCGGTGTGTTGCCTGTGTCCTCGCCGACATCGGCGA
>VFSW01005562.1_pt1 | contig 18613 bp, 26 predicted proteins | sample 5358111 | NCBI WGS metagenome assembly VFSW01 (sample SAMN11554181, study PRJNA540505) | mine drainage metagenome | isolation source: sediment from site ElyBrook_90M | place: USA: Ely Copper Mine, Vershire, VT | collected 2017 | reverse complement strand
GAGATAATCGGTTGCGCGCCGGGCTCCCCGCCACTTGGGTCATTGGGGACAAGACCGGGAACAACGGCAACGATGCAGCGGGCGACATAGCGGTGGTTTGGCCCAACGCCGACGTCCCAATCGTCATCTGCGTATACACACGAAGGGGGGCGCCATCCGGTCAGCAACTCGATTCTGCTTTCGCAGGGATTGGCCGCTACGTCGGCGCGCAGCTATCCAAGGGGATTTGAGGCGATCGAGAAGCCTCCGCACAGATCCATTAGATGTCGGGATTCGGCGGTAGCTCGTGACACATGAGTGCTCATATACGTGAGGATCGCCGTGCTTGAGTCAGCCAACTCAACGCATAGCTGGCGGCGGCTCGACGGCGCGTCCGCTGCAGTGGCTCGGGCAACGAAGCTATGAAATCTACCTCACGCATATGTTTGTGGTGACCGGGCTCTATGTGCTCTTCACCAGACTCGGAACACCGTCCATCGGTGTGCCCGCCCTGTTCATTGCGACAGTTTTGCTGTCCGGTCTTCTTGGGGAGTTCGTCGCGCGTTTCTACTCGGAGCCGGTGAACCGATATTTGCGGCGGCGCTGGGGCGAGGGACCGAGCATGGCCGTCGCCCTCCAAGCGAATACTTCCCCGGTATGAAGAATGGTAGATTGAAGCGTCACCAAGTAAGTCGGGAATCGGAAATGCTAGAACTCAGACCCAGCTGCGAGTGCTGCAATATCGACCTTCCGCCGGAGTCGGGCGAGGCCAGGATTTGTTCTTTCGAGTGCACATTCTGCGCCAGGTGCGCCGAGGGACGCCTGGAGGGCAAGTGCCCAAACTGCGGCGGCGAGCTCGTAACTCGCCCACGGCGTCCTGCAAGCGAACTGACCCGCAACCCGGCTTCGACGACACGTGTCTCCAAACCGGAGAACTGTACCAGGTCGGGTTAGTGCTGACCTCGGATACCGCCGTTGCAGGCGGGTTTGGATCACAGGACCGGCGATTTCCGGACGAGATCAAACCCGGCGGTGCCGAAGTCCGCGGATTGGATTAGCAATGCGCATCATGGCTGAAGCCCCTCTCGTTAGACCGATCGAGCGAGCCGATTACGCTGGTTGGCGGCCGCTCTGGGATGGATACAACCGCTTCTACGGGCGCGAGGGTCCGAGCGCCCTACCGGAAAATATTTCCGAGGCCACCTGGGAGCGATTCTTTGCTCGCGAGGAACCGGTGCATGCTCTCGTCGCCGTGCAAGGTGGCCGTGTGATCGGAATTGCGCATTTTTTGTTCCATCGCAGCACGACGCGGCTAATCGACGTTTGCTACCTCCAGGATCTATTCACCGCCGAAGATGCGCGGGGTCGCGGCGTCGGCCGGCAGTTAATCCATGCTGTATACGAAGTAGCGCGTGCGGCCGGCAGCAGTCGCGTGTACTGGCAAACGAAGACGACCAACGCACCGGGGCGCGCGTTATACGACAAGATTGCAGAGCACCAGGATTTTATCGTCTACAGCCACGAGCTTTAGCCGCTCGCCGCCGTGGTCGTAGTCAATGTCGTTGACTACCGCTATGTCTCCATTGGAGCTCGGGTCATGCTCGGAATAATGACGGGGGCCTGGAATGGCGTGTTTGCTGCCATGACGACGAAGCAAGTGCGCGCGATGTGTCACGAGATCCTTGGCGAGGTGAGCGCTCACTGACGATCTGCACGGATGCGCGGCGCGCCGGGCATCTGGCGCCCGGGCGATTCGTCGTTGCCTTGCGGGGGGCGTGGCGGCCCCGCTGATAAGATCAGAGAGGCGGTCGCGGACGCATCCAGTGCTGCTGCAAAAAATCTACGAATGCGCGCACCTTCGGCAGCAGCAGGCGGGTGCGCGGGGTTAGGATGCTCAATGGCGTGGGCGGCCGCTGATAGGCCTCGAGCACCACCTTAAGCCGGCCGTCAGCGAGACACTTCGCAACCTGCCAGGATGGCACTCGGACGAGGCCGGCCCCAGCCAAGGCCGCGCTGACCAACGTATCGAAGTCATTGGCGCAAAGCCGGGTTGGAATGCGCAGAGATCTTCGCCCTGCGCCGTCTTGGAAGCTCCATTCCGCCACGCCTGGTACATTGCCGAAGGCCAGGCAGTCCTGCTCGACCAGGTCGTCGGGCGTCGCCGGCTCACCGCGCCGGCGCAGATAATCCGGCGCGGCGCAGACGACAAGCTGGATGTCGTCGAGCTTCCGGACAATTAGGCCTGAGTCTTCCAGCGGTCCAATGCGAAGCGCGACATCGATACCTTCCTCGGCGAGACGTACCGGCCGATCCACCAGCATCAGATCGATCGAGACCCGGATCTGCTCCGCCAGAAAGCCGGGCAGCATTGGCGCCAACCGCAACCGACCGAGCAACGACGGAGCGCTCACCTGCAACCGGCCGGACGCGACTCCCGTCTGCATCGTCAGGCCGCATTCCATCTCGGCAACCTCCTCCAAAATCTGCTTCGCCCGTTCGTAGTAGAGCCGACCGGACTCGGTCAGCGAGAGATGGCGCGTGGTCCTCTCGACAAGCGTGGTGCCGAGGACCGCTTCGAGTGCCATGAGTTGGCGGCTGACGGAGGTCAGCGAAAGACCCCACTGACGGCCTGCGGCCGACAGGTTCCCCGCATCCGCAATCCTAACGAACACCCGCATCGCCGCGAACTTGTCCATGGACGCATTATCGCTTGAAACGGGAAGATGTCTCGCTGAAATTCGAGATACTCACCTAAATCGGGAGACTCTATGATGTGGCTCGTTGGATGACACAACCGAGGAGCGAGCCATGAAGATCTGCGTATTCGGCGCCGGGGCGATCGGCGGCTACATGGCGGGGGAACTCGCATTGGCGGGCCATGAAGTGTGTGCAATTGCCCGCGGTGCACATCTGGGGGCCATTCGGAGCCACGGGCTCAAGCTGATCGTGGATGGACGGACGCGCACCGTAGCCTTGCCGGCGAGCGACGACCCCGCGGCGTTCGGCCCGCAGGACGTCGTGATCTGCGCGCTGAAGGCGCAGCAGGCCCAGGCCAGCGCGGGCGCATTCGCTCCGCTTCTCGGTCCGCGCACCGCCGTTCTGACAGCGGTGAATGGTATTCCCTGGTGGTATTTCTACAAGGAGCGCGGCCCGTTCGAGGGCCACCATTTGGAAAGTGTTGATCCCGGCGCCGTGCAATGGAATGCGATTGGACCGGAGCGCGCCATCGGCTGTGTCGTCGATCCCGCCTGCGAGGTCGTGGCGCCCGGGGTGATCCAACATCGCCTGTACAAGCGCTTCACCATAGGCGAACCCGACGGCTCCCTCTCGGAGCGCATCGTGGCCCTGCGCGATGCTCTGGTTTCTGCCGGATTCGATGCGCCGATCCGCGACACGATCCGCTGGAGCATCTGGCTCAAGCTGTGGGGCAACGTCTGTTTCAACCCGATCAGCGCCCTTACCCTCGCGACCTTGGATCGCGTAACCTCCGAGCCCGGCCTGCGCGCCCTATGCAAATTCATGATGGCCGAAGCTCAGGCGATAACCAGATCGCTCGGTCTCAACATTCCAGAACAAATGATGGAGCGGCGGCTGAACGCGGCCGGTTCCGTCGTCGGTCACAAAATTTCAATGCTGCAAGATCTCGAGCGAGGCCGACCCCTAGAGATTGATGCACTCGTCACCGCCGTCCAGGAAATGGGCCGCCTCGTCAAGGTCGCAACACCGACGATCGACACGGTGCTTGCGTTGGTGCAGGAACGCGGCCGGCAGGCTGGGCTCTACGGCAATGATGCCGAGCGTTAACCCTGGGTTTTCCTGCGTTAGACGCACGAGCGCGGCGTCGCGGCGAGCAATTGCCGCCTGGCAGACGCCGATCCCGATGGGAGACGTCGATGGCAGTCAACCCGGATGAGTTATGATCCCGGTGCGATTACGATGAAGCGATGAGGCGATGAACGAGAGCAAAACAGGCAAGCCCGGTCCCGTGCACAAGACTCCCACGGACTTGGGTATGGCGATCAAGTCGCAAGCAAATACGCAGGCCGCTTGGAAGGATCTGACGCCGTTGGCGCGGAACGAATGGATTTGCTGGGTCATCTCGGCCAAACAAGTAGCAACGCGTCGTAGCCGAATCCAACGGGCGATCGAGGATCTTCAGGCGGGCAAACGCCGTCCTTGTTGTTGGCCTGGCTGTCCGCATCGCCGACCCAGCGCGAAAAAGTGGTTTGAAAGACGAGCGCGCTAACGGACGGACTGCAGCCGGAACCGCCCGCGCAGCGCTCTGGAGGGTCGCCGCGTTTTGGCGGCACTAATGCTGGGGGAATGCCACCAGCCCCCAACAATTGCCGGCTTCAATCCGTCGAGAATCCTCACCCCATTAAGCCTGAAACAGCCCTGCCCCCGGAGTTAACACGTCTCCCGGGTCATACATTAACTTCGCCGCGGTGAGGCGATTCCAGATCTCTTGGTCAAATTGCTGAAGTCTCTGGCTCGTATCAAGAAGAGGCGAAAATGGAAGGTAGACTGTGCCGCCACGCGCGAAGATTCGCGGCAGGCACTCCTTTTGGTTCAGCGCCAGCATTTGCAGATGGTCGGGCGAACCCTCCTGAGCGGCCACTCGGTATATGCGCATGTGGTACGACATTGCTCCGGCGGGCATCCTCTGAAGGGCTTGCTTGAAGTTCGCGTTGATCATGGGGAATACGGCTATTTCATCCGCTCCGAGCGTCGCCCCTGGCGTATTGAGTAGATAGTCCACCATCGCGGGAGTTTGCTCGGCGGGAAGAAAGAAGTGCATGTACACGTGCGGGTGAAACCTTGCTCCGCTCGCAAGAGTAGCCAGATAGCCTTCGGTGTTCCGTTCCGTCACTGACAACGTTCTCGGTGAGCATTTGTTCATCCAAAGTAAAGCGGACCCCCACGGTAAATTGAAGCCACCGGGAGATGCGAATTCGCCCACCCCCCGAGTGTCGATGACGTACCCACCGTCCGCGAAATCAGCCGTACGGCGATCGGACCACGAGTGAGGATCGGATATCTGCGATTGTCTGGGTGCCCGCCTGTCGCATGATGGCCGAAAGCTCGCGGTTAAGGATGTCGATCACCGCTTCTACGCCGGGGCGGCCGAACGCAGCCAGGCCCCACGCTTGCGGGCGACCCAGTCCGACGGCGGTTGCGCCGAGCGCCAATGCCTTGAACACGTCTGTACCCCGGCGAACGCCGCCGTCGAGAAATACAGGGATGCGACCGCGCGCGCCAGCTGCAACTTCTGGCAGGCAATCCACCGTGGCACGCAGGGTATCTTCGTTGCGGCCGCCGTGGTTTGAAACGATGATCGCATCAGCCCCATGCTCCACCGCAAGGGCGGCGTCCTCCTCGGTAACCACCCCTTTAATCAGCAGCTGGCCCTTTACCTCGACTCGAAGCCTATCGAGAAAGGCCGGCCCCAAATCGGGTGGTACGAGTGTAGTGACTCGCGAGACATCCAAGCCCGCGAACATTGGGCCCCGGCGCCACATGTCATGGGAGTTGCCTACGTGGCAATCCGTGCAATGCCGGCTATCGGCGAGCATTGCCCGCTTCAGAGTCTCGTTATTGCGCGCGCCCCGGGAGTCCGCGGTAAGAACGATATCAGGACAGCCTGCGTCCCGTGCGTGCCGAATGATGCCGGTCGTTACGGCCCAATCGTCGGTGGGGTAGAGCTGCTGCCAGACCGCTCCACCGCGGGCGGCGACTACCGACTCTATCGGCAAGGAGGTACCCGATGAGAGCATCATCTGCACCGACCGGCTGGCTGCTGCGCTCGCGACCGCGATTTCGCCGTCCGGACTGAAGGCGCGCATTGCAGACACAGCAGAGAGATAGATCGGAGTGGACCATGCCGCGCCAAAGACCCGGGTCGAGGTCGTCAGATGCGCCAATTCGCTGAAGCGGTGGGCGCGGATCTCGTAGTGCGAGAACGCATCGTGATTTCGCACAACGGTGCGGTCGTCGTCTGCTCCAGTGGCGATGTAGCCGAAGTGGGCCGGCGGGAGAGCCGCTCGTGCCAGCGGCTCAAAGTCCTGGACATTCAACACCTGGTCGGCTGATGTGACGGCAGGCGGGTCGCGGCGAAACTTAGCCGCGGGGGACTGCGCCGGCGTTTCCGATGCCGCAATGCCCGGGGCAGTCCCGAGCAGCGCGGCCATGGAGCTCAGGAACGTGCGCCGATTCAAGAGGTTTCCTCGTCGCATGGCCGCTCCCTGCAGTCATTTGTTCAGCCGGCAGTCTACTGCAAGAATGATCGTACCGACTAGAGAATCATCGCCGGCTGCCGTTCTTCTAGTCACGAGACAAACAAGCCAAAAGTGGATGATGGCCGCCGGGCGTTGGTCGGGCATGAGACGCGCAAGTTGCTTTGGCCACATGAATTCAATCCTGAGTGTGAAGGCGTGGGCCGGGCAAGCGCAGCTCAATCGACAATCACTAGAATTTCCAGCAACCGCTTTCATCTCGAATGCGATCTGCCTCGATAAACTCTGCATTGACGCCAAAGTGACGGCGATAGGTTTCGTATTCCGCCAGGCTTGGGAAGCTAAAAAGCGCCAATGCGCGATCACTGGCCCCTTCCGACGGCAGAAAGTACCCAGGGTGGTTGCCGCCGTACCGATTTACTAGGTCAATCCACCGCTGAGCAAATTGCTCAAAAGCGTCGATCTTCTTAGGGTCGATGACATAGTCCACTACACATGTGATCATCGGCTGCTCTCCTCCGCAATCCATCTCCGGGCACTATGGCCAAGACGCTTCAATCGCTTCGATTGCGGCCATGAAATCCTCCTCACATCCCTGGGGGAATTTCCGAAACCGGGAAACGGTACAGATCGGGAGTACATCACGCTGTAGGTTTGCCCGCAACGGCTGCCGCCAAGGATTCCGCCGTCGAAACAAATTTGGGTTCGTGCGCTGACCATCAGGGACCTGGGAGTGAGGCCGTTTGGGCTCGGTCCAATATCTAGGCGACGTCGGCTATCGCGGGAGAGCGGAATTGACCATTGCGCGCGGATGCCCCGCCGCACGTAGCACCGTACCCGCCGCAGGACTATTATTGATGCATGGGACACGATCATGGCCATGCCGATCACAGCGAACTGAGCGAGATCGAGCGGCGGGTTCGGGCGCTTGAGACTGTGCTGACCCAGAAGGGCTATGTCGATCCGGCGGCACTCGACGTGTTGATCGACACGTACCAGACGAAAATCGGCCCGCGCAACGGCGCTCGTGTAGTCGCGCGCGCGTGGGTAGATAGGGCCTATCGCGATCGGCTGCTGCGCGATGCCACCAGCGCTATTTCGGAGCTTGGCTACACAGGACGCCAAGGCGAGCACATGATCGCGGTGGAGAACGCACCCAGGCGGCACAACATCGTGGTGTGCACGCTATGCAGTTGCTACCCGTGGCCGGTGTTGGGACTGCCCCCGGTCTGGTACAAGAGCGCACCCTATCGGTCGCGCGTCGTCAGGGATCCGCGCGGCGTGCTCCTCGAGTTCGGCGTGACACTTTCCGCAGACACGGAGATCCGCGTCTGGGATTCGACCGCCGAAGTACGCTACCTCGTGATTCCCGAACGTCCAGCAGGAACCGATGGCCTGGACGAAGAGTCCCTGAGCACGCTGGTGACCCGTGACTCGATGATCGGCACCGGCCTGGCGCAGTCGCCTGGGGAGGTATAACGTGCCCTACACGACTCACGCCGATCTGGGTGGCCAGCCGGAATTTGGGCCAGTGGCGCAAGATGCGGAGGGCTCGTTGTTCCGTGGCGCCTGGGAGTCGCGAGTTCTGGCACTGACTCTGGCGATGGGCGCGACCGGCTGCTGGAATATCGACATGTCTCGTGCCGCACGCGAGACACTGCCGGACTATCTCGATCTCAGTTACTACGAGATCTGGCTGGGTGGGCTCGAAGAACTGCTCATCGCCAAAGGTCTTGTGACGGCCGAAGAACTCGCCGCCGGACGTGCTCGGCACCCGCCCAAGCCGGTCAGCCGGATCTTGACGGCGGATCAGGTTGCTGCACGGCTGGCAAAAGGCTCGCCGACGGAGCGCACGCCGACCGTCCCTGCGCGCTACCGGCCCGGCCAACGCGTCGTAACGCGCGCGACGCCGGTCGATCACCATACGCGGCTGCCCGCCTATCTTCGTGACAGGACCGGCATCATCGATCGCATCCTTGGCCCGCATGTGTTTGCCGATTCCCACGCCCAAGGCCTTGGCGAAGACCCTCAGTGGCTCTATACGGTGGTGTTTGAGTCGCGGGAATTGTGGGGGAGCGAGGCCGCTCCGGGGCACCGCGTGTCCTTCGACGCATGGCAACCCTATCTCGCGCCGGCGTGAACCGAGCCCAGTCGCCTCTCGACGCATTGCCCGGGCTGCCTCGGGATGCCGAAGGGCCGGTGTTCGAGCAGCCGTGGCAAGCGCATGCGTTTGCAATGGCAGTGTCGCTCCACGAGCGCGGCGTGTTTACGTGGCCTGAATGGTCGAACGCCCTATCGCAGGAAATCCGCTCCGCCACGCATGGCGACGAGCCGAACCATGGCGAGACCTACTATCTTCACTGGCTGAAGGCCCTGGAAGCGCTGGTCGCCGCCAAAGGCGTCGCATCGCATCGGGAGCTCAGTCGTCTCCAAGAGGCGTGGCGCCACGCTGCGGAGCGTACACCGCACGGAGCCCCCATTGTTCTGACGGACGATGATCTCTAAATCGCATTCTCTGTAGCATGAATGAGCTATGGGCAGAAATGTCGGGGGCGCGCCCGAGTATCGTCAGGCAGAGCTATTTGAGCCCTTTACGCGTTAGTTATTTCAACAGGCCGGGATTGCTGTTGGCATGCGCGTTCTTGACGTCCGCGGCGGCAGCGGTGACGTAGCACTTCTGGTTGCTGAACTGGCCGGAGAAGCTGGCAAGGTCATCCCGCACTAATTGGTGCGTGGTCACGCGCGCAGCGCCAGTGCTTTCAGGCAAAATAGCGGTCGTTCGCGAACGCCCGCAACGGGTCCGAGTCCAGCCAGCGATCGCTCTAGCCGCGAGTGGAGCATGGGAATCACACAATCTACTTTTTGTGAACTGCTGCGTGTGACTGTACGTGCGAATCTCGGAGCAAAGCGCGGATACGTGAGTCAAGTTTGCACGGCCATTACCAAGAAAATGCCCCTTACGCGCGTCGCGCGGCGTGGTCGCTGCTCTGCATCGAAGTGCTGGCCTCGACGCTGGTCACGTGGCTCGCGACAGGCGGATTCAGTAGAGCTCGGGCTTGCGCCTGCGCGTCGCCGATCGGCTCACTAGCGAGCGCGCTGTAGGCCTGCAACAGGACCGCGGCGGATAGCACGACAACGGTCGATGAGGGAATGAGTTTTGAGGTGATGTGAATCATGATCGTTTCCTGGGTAGTTTCGAGTGGTTGAGTGACAGCGCGCACGGATTATTCAGCGCGCCGGGAGCGTCTAAGTTCCCTGCTCTGCATCAGGGCTGCGGTATGCAGCATGAGGAATATCGGCACGAGGAATGCCGGAATCAGCAGCAACGGCAGCATGGCCATCGGAGCGGTGCTGATCTCTCCGGGGGCGCCCGTCGCAAAGAAGGTACTCACAGTTCCGATGCTGACGGCGATGACGAGGTCCAATATTCCGAGGACATTCCAACGGACGAACGCGCCGCTAGCGGCGAAGCCAGGCTGACGAATTAGGGCAAGAATTATCCATGGGGCCGTGACGCCGACGGCCATGTCTCCGAGACCGGCTGGCAATGCGAACACAGCCGGAAGCACCTTGTGCGCGTAGAGGGAGAGGAAGCCCAGTCCAGCCCAACGCCAGGCCTGCATTGCCGCAATGAGCCGAAGGTCTAGCGTGAGCACGAACTCGCGAAAGGATTGCGAGATCCGCAGCGAGGCGAAAAAGAGCATCAGGGGCGCCGCAACTCCGATCGCCATGGGCAGGGGAGGTGTCCCGGGAGGTCCGACGAATGCGCCGGCGGCACCGAATGACAGGACGAGCACGAGCCAGACGCCCAGTGCGGTCGCGATGGCGAGGCGAATGCCGCCTCGCCGGCCGGGCTGAGAATCGGCAGATTGGGGAAGAACTATCGTCGTCATAGCACTCTCCTTTTCGTGACTTGCATTTTGCAAGTGTGCAGGCACCGTAGCATAATGACTTGCACTCTGCAAGTTACTCGCCTTTAAGGCCTGGAGAGCCGGAACAATGTATACCGCAAAGCCGCTCGCGCGTTCCGCCTGTGCGATTGCCAACTCGCTCGACATCGTGGGTGACAAGTGGTCGCTCCTTGTAGTACGCGACCTGTTCCACGGCAAGCGCACCTATGGGGAGCTCGCGCTTTCGCCGGAGCGCATTCCGACAAACATCCTTGCCGATCGCCTCAAGCGCCTGGAAAGTGCGGGCATCGTCACCAGCGCTCCCTACCAAGAGCGTCCGGTTCGGTACACCTACACGCTTACCCCGAAGGGCAGCGCGCTGGGTGAGGTGTTGCTCGCGTTTGTTCGTTGGGGCAAACAGCACATACAGGGTACGGTCACATTGAAGGAGGTTGGCGGGATTGCCGCGTCGGTGACGAAATCCAGCCACAGGCGCACACGCAAAAAGGAGGCGTAACCCCAGTTTCGCTACCCGATGCCTACCGCTCATATCCGGCAGCTATGGGTTCACGTCCCGCCTGTGTGCTCGCTGGCACGCACGCCCGCAGCGGCCATCCAGATTCGGTGCCGATCGGCGTGATTGCTACAGTGTGCGACAGTGTGCTACATTGCGACATATGAAAATCCGTACCGTCACTCAACGAGAGCTTCGCAATCAATCCGCCGCAGTGCTCCGTGAGGTGGAGGCCGGACGGACGATCATCGTGAGCCGAAACGGCACACCGGTAGGAGAGCTGCGGCCTATTAAGCGACGTCGCTTCGTGCCTCGCGCGGCCATCGCGGATGCTGCGGGAAGAGCCGCCCGGATCGATGCCGCGCAATTCCGTGCAGATCTCGATGCCGTAGTTGATCCTCACCCTAATGACTGAGGCGAGTCGCGGTGTTCTGGACACGTCGGTTCTGATCGATCACGACCAGATCATTGCTGACCAGCTTCCTGATGAGTCCGCAATTACTGCGGTGACGTTGGCCGAACTCGCTGCCGGCCCACATGCAACCGACAATAGGGACGAGCGCGCTCGACGCCAGGATCGTTTGCAGTGGGCGACGGCCACCTGGGATCCGTTGCCTTTCGATGCGGATTCGGCACGTATGTACGGTAGGGTCTTTGCCGCCGCGCGAGCAGCCGGACAATCTAGCCGCGCACGCCTCGCGGACTTGCTCATCGCCTCGACGGCTGCGGCCAATGGATTGCCGCTCTACACACGCAACCACTCTGATTTCGCCGCGCTAACGCGCATCCTCAAGATCGTCAAGGTCTAGTGGCCTGCTCAATGGGCTCTCTAAAGGGATTTCGGCTTGAACGATTCAGTGGACGTCGCAATCCGGGAATCATGACAGTCGGCAGCCGGCAATACCGGGCAGTGGACCTCTAGAAAATGTCGGCTGAAAGCGATCCTTCATTCCAGCGCCTTGACGCGCAGCAGATCGATGGCGAAGGACATACTTGAATGACCGCGAAATCGCGAATACTCAAGGCAACCACCATTGAGCTGCAGATCGGCGAGAGGGCCAGGGCGGCAAAACTGAAGCTGCGATTCGATAAGGTGGTTCGGCGCCTTACCGGCGATTTGAAAGCAACGCTAGCCGGCGTTCTGCCAAAGGGGCGAAGCGTCGTAATCACGGTTACTGCGCCGATAAGGCATCCCGCGAAGACGGCAGAGACGCTCGAGAATATCGTGCAAGACGGCTTGGCTCACGGTGAGCTTTGCAAAACAATTTACGGCAACAAGGTCCGGGTCCGGCCAATAGACAAAGTCGCGACGAACATGCCCAAGGTTCTCGCCTTCGTCCACAACACGGAATCGGACGCCAGCCTTATCCTTAACATTGCGGAGTCGCACTTGCTCCAGCGGGACTAGCATGAGGCATAATGGAGCGCGCTATGGAAATCGAGCCCGCAGGGGAGGTGCTTCCGGTACTAGAAAACAAGCGGTTTCGTGCGATTGATGATGCCAAGTGTGATTAGCGTGTGAATTTTGGCGGTATGTGGGGCCACGTAAGGCAACGTAGGGATGCATCGGTGCGCGAAATCCTGGCTTGGGGCTCCACCCGGCCAAACCTGATCATTGATCGAACAATATTGCCTTCCCCAAAGCGGCCGCTCAAAATCCTGAAGCGGCGCGGCAATTCCGCGACATCGATGGCAGCTAACAGACCGCATCTCAAGAAAGCGTAATGAGCAATCCGTGGTTAGGCATCCCGCTCGACGACTATGAAGGTCATATGTCCCTGCCAACGGTCGGGCAGGCACAAATGATGGCAGAACAACTTGATCGTGCAATAGAGCGGTGGTCGCCTACAAGTATCGCAGTCATAGGATGTGCTGGAGGGAACGGGCTCGATAAAATCCCGGGAAGAACGATTGAGCGCGTCGTCGCCGTGGATGTGAATCCGGACTACATCGAACGAGCCCGAGCTCGACATGCGCAGCGGTTACGGCGTCTCGAACTCGTTTGCGCCGATGTGGAATCTGAATCGCTGCTATACGATCCGGTAGACCTCACATACGCGGCATTGCTGTTTGAGTACGTCGGAGTACTGGCGACCCTGAGGACGGTGAAGCGGAACTCTCGACCCAACGCAGCTCTTACGACGGTATTACAGCTCCCACATCTAACAATTCCCGGGGTCTCACCGTCGCCTTACAAGTCGCTAGGCAGTCTAGCCTCCGCCTTGACATTGGTGGCACCGGAGACACTGTGCCGCGCTGCGGCGGACGTCGGTTTCGCGGCCGCCGACTCAACTATCATCGAACTGCCTTCCGGAAAGAGGTTCTGTGTGCAGAACTTTAAACTGTGACTCGCGATATCCAGACTGCGAATTTGCGGACATCCGCCACCGACTCGGGTCGCGACGAGTCGGTGGACGGATTGTGAACGCCAGCGGCTCCAACCGGCCAAGTTGACGCTCAGCACGATGGAATCAACGGACGAAAGCAGACGTACCGATGGCATAGGTTCTCATCCCGCGTATAGTGATCGCGAGCAGCAGGCATAGGCGTTTCAAACACAACAACCAAGCGTTCAGAAGGAGTGGTTATGCGAGCTACAGAAAGAGCCGCGCTCCTCGCTACGAGCATGTTCGCCATCGCAGCGTGCGCACCGTCTGGCCCGACAGCGGTTGACACCTCGGCGGACCAAGCCACCATTCATGCGGCTGACCTGGCTCATGTCAATGCCTACAACTCGGGCAACGTCGAGGCAATCGTTGCCGGATATGCCGACGACGCCGTGCTGATGCCATCGGGCATGCCATCCCTGATGGGACATGATGCTATCCGTAAATACTTCACAGATAGCATCCAGAGTGCAAAGGCGTCCGGCCTGACCGAGTCCCTCGGTGAATATAGCTCGGGGGTATCGGGCGATTTAGGCTGGACGGCGGGCAGCTCCGAGGAGACTTCAGCGTCAGGCGCGACGGTATGGGTCGGCAAGTACGTCACGATCTGGAAGAGGACTAAGGATGGGAAATGGCTCAATATTCGCGATACCTGGAATGATGATGTTCCGCCAGCACCCGCACAGCCCTCGAAATAGCGGCCATGGCTTCGCAGATCACTTGACGGATTTTGCAATCGATTGACGTAAGTAGCCAATACGTGATTCGGTTGCACGATACTTGCCGTTCACGACCGGCGCGTGGGGTCGGTCTCTCGCAGTGCCGCCAACTCGCTGAGGTCGCGTGGTCGTGACTTACCGTGCCGGCCGTACGTTATGGTTCATCCGAAACAGGTTGGTCGGGTCGTACCGGTTCTTGAGGGTGGCAAGTCGCTCGTAGTTGGGACCGAAGGCCGCGCGAGCGGTGCCATCCTCGTCGTCGGAAATGTAATTAACATACGATCCCGACGCCAAGTGCGGCTTCATGGCATCCCAGAACTGGCGCGTCCAGCGCATATGGAGGTCGGTCTCGGCGGGGTCAACCCACGTTGACCACGCAAAGAAATTGAACGGATGCGTTCGATGTGGAAATGCGGTGTCGGTCGGGCCGATGCGGGTCGTCGCACCGTGCCAGTGCTCGATTGCCGGCGCAAACACCAAGGATGATGGGCGACTCGCGGCATATTCCGCCAGCACCTCGATCGCGGGATCCGTGAGCTCGTCCATGAAGCTGGACTTCACGAACACTTGCCGCCCGGGCGGAAAAAAGAGGTCGAACATCGACTGCACTGCGACCAACGGCATCGGCATGATCACATCGGCCACTGGCTTGCCGAAGGTGCGCAGTGGCTTCAGCACCTTCTCTCCTTCCGCGTGGCTCCCGCTGTAACAAACGCCAACGCCGAAGACCGGCCCGGCCTCCGGATGAGTAAGCGCAAGCGCCATCACCGTGAGTTCGTCAGGCAAGTTTGCCGTGAAGTCTCGCAGAAAGCGCAGCACATCGCGCGTCTGTGAGATTGGGAAGAAGACTCCGCCTCCAAGAACCGGGCCGACCTCGTGCAACCGATAGAGCAGCGATGTCACCACGCCGAGATTGCCACCGCTGCCCCGCACTCCCCAGTACAGATCCGGGTTCTGCGTTGGCGTCGCCGTGACCAGGTGGCCATCGGCCAACACAACATCCAGGCTCAGCACATTGTCGAGGGCGAGACCGTGCTTGGCATGCAGATGCCCATAGCCGCCACCCAACGTCAGCCCGGAGATGCCGGTCTTGCTGACGGTTCCAAGCGGCGTGGCGAGACCGAACGCCTGCGTCTCACGGTCGAACTCGCCCAGAGTCAGGCCCGGCTCCGCACGCGCAGTGCGTTCCACTGCATTCACTCGCAGTCCCTTCATCGCCGACAAATCGATCATCAAGCCACCCTCGCAAACCGACTTTCCGGCAACACTGTGGCCGCCACCGCGAACGGACACACGCAGGTCATGCTCGCGGGCGAATTGCACGGATGCGATCACGTCCGCCGCGCCGGCACAGCGCGCGATAACCGCGGGACGCCGGTTGATCATCGCGTTGGGAATGGTGCGAGCGGCATCATATCCAGGGTCTCCCGGACGAAACGATGGCCCGCGCAAAGAATCTCGGAATGTCGAGACTTGCGCTTCGAACGACATGATCTACCTCCTTAGCTTCAGTGGCCTTCGGCGGGCTACATCCGGCAACGGTGGCTGACAGTTGGTGTCCTAGGAAAGAGCTGCGAAACCTCCGAGCGAACCGGCATCGATGGGTCAGCGATCGTATGACTCGAGGAAGCGCGGTGCGACGGTCTTGGTTTAATTGATCACCACGGGTCAAGTTAATCATACACCCTCCTTTCAGCACCCCTCAAATGTGGCTGCGGGCTGCCAAAGCGGCGCCGCAGCTCATGAGTCTCGCGGTCCGGTACCGTCGCTTTCCTTTATTGAACCGCAATCGATCGTACGAGCTAAATTGCATTGCTTGCCTTGCGAGCCGCCGAAAAGCGGACGCCGGCGACCGTCTCATAGGGTCGCAGCGGTCTAGTGCGTTCAATCGCCGAACGATTGCTCTTGACCGGCCGGGTGCGCCGAGCTCCGTTCCATTACGATTGTCAGCTTCCTCGATGCCAGCCCAGCAACGGCGACACGCAACAGATCAGACCCATGGGAACCATCGGTTTGGCACGGATTCGGGCGACATTGAATCCCGCAAACATCGTTGTCGGTGCTCGCTGCCTAAAGGCTACGTATCCAGGGAACTTGGGGCGTGGGATGATGGCAAATGCCCGTCCGAGCACAACCGGCCACCTTCCTGATCCTCCCGTAACCCAGCCAGAAACAGGAGCACACCCATGTCGGAGCAGAAACCCCAAGGCACCCGCGAATTAGTCGTCTTGTTGACCCGAGGGACTGACCACGAGCTGTCGTCAGTGGCATTCACAATCGCCTGCGGCGGGATTACATCGGGAATGAAAGTCTACGCTTTCCTGGTTAGTTCCGCCGTCGACCTGGTGCGGCGCAAGGCGGTTGACGTCACCCACGTGCCACCGCTTGATCCGCTAAAGTCTCTGATGGAGGACTTCATCGCTCGCGGCGGCACGATCTGGGCTTGTCCGCCTTGTGCCAAGGCTCGCGGCTACACGCAGCTGGACTTCATCGACGGCGTAACCATTCAGGGCGCCAGCGCGATGCACGAGCGACTCAAGGCGGGAGCGGCCAGCTTGAGCTTCTAGCGTGCTGCATCAAGGCGAGCCTCGCAAGGCAGCGCCGATGGTAGATTGATTGACAACGCTATAGCGGTCATTCGCCACAGGCCGCTCGGGTCGAGTCCAGCCACCTGCGATCTCTCGCGGTCCGATACGTATATACGGTAATGCAAATGCATTCTAGCGCCGCCCTGCATTCAGCGATCAGCAGAGGTAACGCAACTTGACCACGAGTTAGTGCTTGCGGCCACTTTCTGCCGCTCAGAGGGATACTTCAAGATATGAGGCAGGCGCCAGATCGACGTGACCTAGAAGCCGCCCTTCGCAGCTTAGGGTAGGCTATCCTTACGCTAACGAAGAACTATTGGATGACCGACCGCTCCGGACGAGAAATGCCTCGGGAATCTGCCGATAGCCTGAAGGCTGCGGCGCCCCCAGATGCGGAAACGCGCTCCATCTCGGAGAACTCAGCGACCATGCTCGATGTGCACGCTCCTCACGAATCGATTCACACCTGGAAGGGTTTCTTCGTCCACATGGCCGCGATTGCCTGTGGCCTTCTCCTGGCGCTCGCGCTCGAGAACACCGTGGAATATCTTCACAGGCGCCATCTGTTATCGGAGGCACGGAGCGAATTAGCCGCTGAACTAGAAGATAACCGACGAGCCTGGCAGAAGAATGCGGCCGAGGTGCTGAGAATTCAGCGAGAGCTTGAAGTGAATCTCAGGGTTATTCACGCCCTGCGTTCTCACGCTTTGCCCGACGGCAAGCTCGACTATTCTGCAAATCTATATGCGACATTGGATGGCGCGTGGCAATCGGTTCATCAGAACGGAGCGCTCGGTCTCATGCCGCAAAAGGAACTCACAACAGAGGCGTGGTTCTACCGGATGCTGCTCGAACTTATAAACGCAGAGACGACTCTCACCTCCACGATGAAGATCGCGGGCGCGATGGCTGTGAGTGTGTCGCCGGAGCCACTTGATATGCGCCAGCTTGATGAGCTGACGAGCAAGACCATCGAGGCGCAGGGGCGATTGGATTACCTGCGGATGTTTCTCGACATCGAAGAAGGCGGTCTCAACAAGATCGGCGGGACATCGAGCATGAAGGGCGCAGGCGAGTGATGAGCGGGGCCCTAAAGGGCTTAGGTCATCGGCGATGCCCGCGCGAATTCTTGGATGGGGACGCCCATTAGCAGCCACTGACGGCCGTCTCGATCGCTCTCGCTACGAGGGGAGCGTGGGAATTCAGACAATACATGGCCTGGCGTTGCCTTAAGAGTGGAGCGGGCGATGGGAATCGAACCCACAGGGAAGACGCTTTAAAGCCTATAAAACAGGTGGTTTGGTGCGAATGCTGATGCCAAGTGTGATTAGCGTGTGAATTTTTGCGGTATGTGGGGCAACGTAAGGCTACTTAGGGATACATCGTGCGTGTTACTCGATGACGGGCGCTTGAGCAAGTCGAATTCTCCGGATGTCCCGCTTCGGCGGTTCGCCGAACAGACGGGCGTACTCACGGCTGAACTGCGAGGCACTCTCGTATCCCACCCTGCCCCCGCGTTTCCGGTGTCTGTTTCTGCACAATGGGGCAAGTATGTCGCTTCGTTTTTCGCATCAGATGGTGCTATAATCGATGCCAGTGGTTTGGAGGGGTTCTTATGCGCACAACGGTTACGCTGGACGATGACTTACTGGCAAAAGCAGTCAAGCTGACTGGTGGTCTTGATCGTTCGACAGTGCTCCGAGAAGGGCTCAAAGCACTCATCGAGCGGGAAAGTGCCGCGCGACTTGCCAAGCTTGGCGGCACTCAGCCCAAGCTTGAGTCCGTGCCGAGGAGGCGTGCGGCGGCAGCTACATGATTCTCGCCGACACATCGGTCTGGATTGACTACTTTCGCGAAGGTCTTCCCGAACTTGCCGAGCGTCTTCGTCGCAGTACCGTTGTAATGCATCCGTTCGTGGTCGGGGAACTCGCTTGCGGAAATTTCTCGAACCGCGATGCGACATTTGAACTCCTTCAACAGCTACGCTCGGTGACGGTGGCCGGACATCATGAAGTATTGAGCTTCATACTGGCGCGGAAGCTGTACGGTCGTGGAATTGGCTATGTGGACGCTCATTTGCTCGCGGCTGCGGTGATTGAGGGATGTCAGTTGTGGACCAGGGACAAGCGACTTCACGCACTCGCTGCCACCGTGGGCGTCGCCGTCAATTAGATTTTTTCGGTACGCCGGGCTAACCGAGTGTAACCCGCCCCCCGCCGTAATTAGCTCTGCGAATTTCGAAGTGGAGAGGGCGATCGGAGTCGAACCTACAGGGAAGGCGGCTCTGGGCCTCGAAAACAAGA
>VFSW01005561.1_pt1 | contig 18614 bp, 12 predicted proteins | sample 5358111 | NCBI WGS metagenome assembly VFSW01 (sample SAMN11554181, study PRJNA540505) | mine drainage metagenome | isolation source: sediment from site ElyBrook_90M | place: USA: Ely Copper Mine, Vershire, VT | collected 2017 | reverse complement strand
GAGTAGTTCTAAAAATATCGCGAGCGTGCTGTCATGTCATCAATGAAGTCTTTCTGGCGATTTTTCCTGCAATACCTGTTCCACGGTCTTTTTAATGTCATCAGCCGAGGGAGACTTGAGCGTAAAGTAAAAGCTGATGGCCCCCACCATGAAACTGATGATGGTGATGACGTAGGCCCTGTTGGTCTGCTTTTTAGCCTTGTCCTGTTCGACCTTCAGTTCGACGTACTTGTTCAATGTTGTCGTAATGGGCAGAAGGATATGCCTGTCGGCAGGGTCACTGGATTGATCAACAAGCTTGACCATCCGCATCATCGAGGGCTTGACCTCATCTGGAAGATCGTCAAAGGCCTCTTCCTTTTCAAGGTCGGAGACCAGGGTTTTCAAGGCGGCATAGGAATTGGGGTCGTTAGCCTCAGTATAGAGTTTATAGATGACTTCACCGCTGCTCTTGGGTGAAAGGTAAAACCCCCTGCCAATATGAATAATGTCCTTGGCGGTCAAATTGACATGGGCCGCAAGTTTCTTGCTGACGTTTTCCATCAACTTGTCAATGTTCCGGCGTCTTTGAATGGACGTCCAGGAAAGAAAAATGATCCCGCTGACAATGAATACGGGGTAGATGACGGTCAAGAATAAGGAGAATCCATCATTGGTCATGGGCTTTCGCTCCATCGAAATAAAAAATGGATTGCATGGCTGCTGTTTTGGTTGTTACGATATGTGAAAACTTCCCATATATTAACACATCGCGATAATCGCTGGAGTGACTCAGAAGACCAATGAGAGCGCGGGCCTGACCCTCCTGATTTTTGTCCTGATCCCATGGTTCATGACAGGAGCGAATCCATAAGCAATATGGATCAGGCGCGTTGAAAATTAATATTAGACAGAGTTTAAATCTTGGGTTTGAATGGAGTCACCCCCAAGCGGGATATCCAGCCGACCTGATGAGGAGAACACGATGTCAGCCGAATCAAAATGCCCATTCCCCCACACAGCGGGGAGCGCCAAGTCCAATGGCGAATGGTGGCCCAACCAGCTGAACCTGAAAGTGCTGCGTCAGCACGCCACGCGGTCAAACCCCATGGGGCGGGATTTTGACTATGCAAAAGCATTCGGCACGCTCGACCTCGCCGCGGTCAAACGGGATCTCAAGGCACTGATGACGGACTCACAGGACTGGTGGCCGGCAGATTTTGGTCACTACGGCCCGCTTTTCATCCGCATGGCATGGCACAGTGCCGGAACCTACCGCATCAGCGACGGGCGTGGCGGCGCAGGCTCTGGACAGCAACGCTTTGCACCCCTCAACAGCTGGCCGGACAACGTCAATCTTGACAAGGCACGGCGACTGATCTGGCCGATCAAGCAAAAATATGGCCATAAGATTTCCTGGGCAGACCTGATCATCCTGGCCGGCAACGTTGCACTCGAATCGATGGGATTCAAGACCTTTGGTTTTGCCGGGGGCCGTGTCGACGCCTGGGAGCCGGAGGAATCGGTGAATTGGGGCCCGGAAGGCAAATGGCTTGATGATCAGCGCCATTCCGGCGACCGAACCCTTGAAAACCCACTCGCCGCCGTGCAGATGGGGCTGATCTACGTCAACCCTGAAGGTCCGAACGGCAATCCCGATCCGCTTGCTGCGGCCAGGGACATTCGCGAAACCTTTGCACGAATGGCCATGAACGATGAGGAAACCGTGGCGTTGATTGCGGGCGGGCATACTTTCGGCAAAAGTCATGGTGCAGGTCCTGCCTCCCATGTGGGCCCCGAACCTGAAGCGGCCGGTATCGAGCAGCAGGGGCTGGGTTGGGTCAGCAGTTTCGGCACGGGCAAGGGCGCAGATACCATTGGCGGAGGCCCTGAAGTGACCTGGACCCGAACGCCCACGCAATGGAGCAACAATTTTTTTGAAAACCTGTTCGGTTACGATTGGGAACTTACCCACAGCCCTGCCGGCGCCCAGCAGTGGACGGCCAAACAGGGTGGCGGTGCCGGAACGATACCCGATGCGCACAACCCAAACAAACGCCACGCACCGGCCATGCTCACCACTGATCTGGCACTGCGTTTTGATCCGGTTTACGAAAAGATCTCCCGCCATTTTTACCAACATCCCGATGCGTTTGCCGATGCCTTCGCCCGTGCCTGGTTTAAACTGACGCATCGCGACATGGGCCCCCGCACGCTTTACCTGGGCCCTGAAGTTCCTGCAGAAGTGTTGAAGTGGCAGGACCCGATTCCTGAGGTCAACCATCCGCTGGTGGATGACCGGGATATTGCCATGCTCAAGACCAGGATCATGGCTTCAGGACTTTCCATTGCGCAGTGCGTGACCACCGCCTGGGCATCGGCCTCGACTTACCGGGGCTCGGATAAGCGCGGTGGCGCCAACGGCGCGCGCATTCGACTGGCACCGCAGAAATCCTGGGAAGTTAACCAGCCTTCACAACTGGCCGGAGTGCTGGCTGTCCTCGAAATGATCCAGAAAGACTTCAATGCCGGCCAGCATGGCGGCAAGCGGGTGTCGCTGGCAGACCTGATCGTCCTGGCGGGTTGCGCTGCCGTTGAGCAGGCAGCGAAACATGCGGGTGTCGCGATCAGCGTACCCTTTACGCCGGGGCGCATGGATGCATCCATCGAGCAGACAGACGTCGATTCTGTGGCGGCCCTCGAACCCTTCGCCGACGGTTTCCGCAATTACGTCAAAACCGGATCCCGGGTACCGGCTGAAGCGCTGCTGGTGGACAGGGCACAATTGCTGACCCTGTCCGCGCCTGAGATGACGGTGCTCGTCGGCGGCATGCGCGTGCTGGAAACAAACCATGGCCAGACCCGACACGGCGTGTGGACCGACCGACCGGGAACGCTCACCCATGACTTTTTCGTCAACCTGCTCGATATGGATACGGAATGGAAACCCGCCCCGGGGGACACGGGTGAGTTTGAAGGTCGTGACCGAAAGACGGGTGCGCTCCGGTGGACCGCCACCCGTGTGGACCTCGTGTTCGGATCGAACGCCGAACTGCGGGCCCTTGCCGAGGTATACGGCAGCAGGGATGCGCAGCAGAAGTTTGTTCACGACTTTGTTGCCGCGTGGAACAAGGTCATGAACCTCGATCGCTTCGATGTATGACGCGTGGCTGAAAAAAGGGGGCTACAATATCGGGGTGACCGTCTGGACTTTCCATATTCGGAACGCACTTTGGGTTGATCGATCATGTGCAGTCTCGCAAGAAGCTTTCGTTCCACGATGTTGCTGGCGGCATCCCCGGTGCTGGTTGCCTGCGGCACTTCCAGCCAGATGCAACTTTCATTGACCCACATCATTCCGGCTGCTACCAATCGTGGCAGGTAAGGGGGTGTTGCGCATCCTTCTGGCCTTGGCCTTGCTGATGGCTTGTATCGGCCAGGCCGCCCGTTTGCCCGAAACCGCAGTGACCGTGAATGCCACCCAGCTGGGCGAGACCATCACCGTGGATGCAACCCTGATTGTGGCCGTGTCCCTCGAAACGGCCTGGGAGGTGTTAACCGACTTTGATCATATGACCGCGATTCTGGGAAATCTCACCACAAGCGAAGTGCTGTCGCGCCACGGCAACCTCTGGCTGATTCGGCAGAAAGGTGTGGCGAAGTATGGTTTTCTCTCCTTTCCTTTTGAGTCAGAGCGTGAAATTCGCCTGGAGCCGATGAAACAGATTCTCGCGCGCAACCTGTCGGGCACCCTGAAGCGCATGGATAGCGAGGCCCACCTGGTCTTCAATGAGCAGGCGGTGCAACTGCGCTACCACGCAGAGATTGTGCCAGACTCTCTGCTGGGACGATTCTTTGGCGCCAGTTTTGTCCACCACGAGGTGGAAGAGCAGTTTATGAAAATGGCCGCAGAAATGAGGCGTCGCGAAGCGCTGGCCCAATCAGCACCGCGCTAGGCTGGCGTTTCCCGGTTAACGATTTTTCAGGCAAGCGATTTTTCGTATGGGCAACAAAAAAGAAAGATCCACCCTGAGCAGGATTCCTGCTGGGGTATGGGTTCTGGGTTTTGTCAGCATGACGATGGACATTTCTTCGGAGATGATCCACAGCCTCTTGCCCTTATTCATGGTGTCCAGTTTGGGGGCCAGTGCCATGACGGTCGGCTTGATCGAGGGCTTGGCCGAATCCACCGCGCTGATCGTCAAGATTTTCTCCGGGGTTCTGAGTGATGCCATTGGCAAACGCAAGGAACTCGCCCTGTTGGGCTATGCGCTGGGCGCCTTGACCAAACCGGTGTTTGCCATGGCTTCCAGCGCCGGCGTGGTGCTGGCAGCGCGTGTGCTGGATCGCGTCGGCAAAGGCGTGCGCGGTGCGCCGCGAGATGCCCTGGTGGCTGACATCACGCCCCCACAATTGCGCGGGGCGGCTTTCGGATTGCGTCAATCCCTGGATACCGTGGGCGCTTTTGTCGGACCGTTGCTGGCGGCCGGGTTGATGTTGTTATGGTCCGATAATTTTCGTGCCGTGTTCTGGATAGCCGTCATCCCCGGACTGCTGGCCGTGGCGCTGCTCTTTTTCGGCCTGCATGAGCCGCCGCATCTACGCGATGAAGCACGCACCAACCCGCTGCAACGCGCCAATCTCCAGCGCCTGGATTCCTCCTATTGGTGGGTGGTGGGCATCGGGGCACTCTTTGCTCTGGCGCGATTCAGTGAAGCGTTTCTCGTCCTGCGCATCCAGCAAGGAGGAGTTCCCTTTGCCCTGGTGCCTCTGGTGATCGTGGCCATGAATCTGGTCTATGCATCGTCAGCCTATCCCTTTGGCCACCTCTCTGATCGCGTGAGCCACAGCCGGTTGCTCATGCTGGGCCTCATGGTATTGTTCGCAGCAGATCTGATCCTGGCCTACGACGATCACTGGACGGTGGTGTTGAGCGGCATTTTGCTATGGGGGTTGCACATGGGCATCACCCAGGGACTGCTGGCCGCCATGGTGGCCGATACGGCTCCTGCCGACCTGCGTGGCACGGCTTACGGTTTTTTCAACCTTATCAGCGGAGTGGCCATGCTGCTGGCCAGTCTCATTGCGGGTTTCCTCTGGGACAGGTTTGGGGCGGCGCAGACTTTTTATGCCGGGGCCGCATTCAGTGCGATTGCGCTGTTGGGCGTGACGGTGCATTCGCGCCGGCCCACCCTTTCGTGAAGATGCCCACAGGGTTTACTCAGCAACGCGACAGAACCGCCATGCCTTGCACTGGCTTGCAGAACTCATTGCGCAAGACCACTTCCTGAAGCTCCAACGCAGTCAGTCCCGCTGATTCAAGGGCTTTCTTCACGTATGCCGTGTCGTGACGGAAGCGTCCACTGGCATCGAGGTGATAGGGTGCATGTTCCTCGACATGCGTCGAACATTCCACAGTGAAGGCAAGCCAGCCGTTGGCGCGCAACGCCTCTTTCGCAGCCGAAAGCACCTCGCTCAGATCGCCAAAGTAAATCAAGATGTCAGCCAGGACGATGAGATCGAAAGTGTTTGGGTTTTTGCGTAAATACGAGGTCAGCTCCATTTCCACCAATTCGGTGTAGAGCGCTCGCTCGTGCGCTTTGGCCAGCATGGCGGCGGAGAGGTCCACTCCAGTGATGCGGCGTGCGTAAGGCGCCAGCACCGCAGCGCACAGGCCCGTGCCGCAACCACCGTCCAGAACGTCTAGTTCCTGGTGCGGTTCAAGGTGCATCTCCAGCAGGCCCGCGATGATCTCTGGCCCCCGGTAAGCTAGGCTGCCCACAAGCTTTTCGTCAAAGGCCTCGGCCATGTTGTCAAACATGGTCGTGATGAAATCGTCAGAAGCCCGTGCAGGGACCTGCTCCCGAGAGCAGGCCGCAAGATAATGCTGCGCCACAGGGTTTCCGGGCTCGGCTCTCAGCCACGCACGGTAACAGTCGGCGGCTTCAGCAAGGCGTCCCAGGCGATAGTAGGCAATGCCCAACTGCTTCGGGGGTTTTTGAGTAAGTGGCGGTTGCACGAAGGCTTTGCAGGACAGCAGTGACGATTCCTCGTCGCGTCCGGTTTCAGCCAACAGGCGTGCCAGATTGCTCAGTGCAGGCACAAAATCGGGGGCAATTTGCAGCGCTTGGCGGTAGGCAGACTCGGCTTCGGCAACGTTGTGCTGGCGATGCCACACCGAACCCAGGTTATTCCAGACGTTGGCGTCAGCGTCGTTGCAGTCCAACGACATCCTGAATGCCAATGCTGCATGGACCAGATCTCCCGTCTGGGTCAGTACGTTGCCCATGTCGTTGTAGCGCGCGGCATGGCCGGGCTGCGCTTCCAGTCCGCGCAAAATCAGGGCTATCCCGTCCTGAGATCGTCCCATTTGATGGAGCAGAATGCCCAGATGATGCTGCGCATCGAGATGCTGCGGGTCCAGGGCCAGAATGTGGCGGTATGCCGATTCCGCCTCATCGTGTCGACCCGCTGCATGTAGTGTGAGGGCATTTTCAAAAGGACTGCGTTCGTTCAAAAGAGAAACCCTGTGCGTAAAAGGACACATCCTACGCCAATGAGGCCCGATGCGCAGGGTTGCTGCATCATTGTCCGTTCAACTGCCAAATTTTTTCTGCATATTGCATGATCGTGCGATCGCTCGAAAAGTTGCCCATGTGGGCCACATTGAGGATGGCTTTGCGTGCCCAGGAGTCACGATCGCGGTAATGTCGATCCACGCTTTCCTGAGCGCTGATATATGACGCGTAATCTGCCAGGATGAAGTACGGGTCACCTTGATGCAGCAGGCTGTGAACTAAGGGTTGATAGCGATGATGCTCTTCCGGCGAGAAGAATCCGGATGAAATCATATCCAAGGTTGTTTTTAGCTCTGCGTTGGCGTGGTAAAACTCCATGGGATTGTAATCGTGGCGACATTGTTCTACCTGACTGGCATCCAGGCCGAAAATGAACATGTTGTCTTCGCCCACGGCTTCCAGAATTTCAATGTTGGCACCATCCAGTGTGCCGATCGTCAACGCGCCATTCATGGCAAGCTTCATGTTTCCGGTGCCTGATGCTTCGGTTCCTGCAGTGGAGATCTGCTCGGAGAGATCTGCGGCCGGAATGATGTCGAGTGCAGTGGAAACATCGTAGTTCGGAATGAATGCTACTTTGAGAACATGATTGACTGCGGGATCGTTGTTGACGATGTCGGCGACATCGTTGATGAGCCGAATGATGCGTTTAGCCATGACGTACCCGGGGGCAGCCTTGCCGCCAAAAATCACGGTCCGTGGCGTGAGTTCGCCCAATCCCTGACGAATCCTATTATAGCGTGTCACGATGTGCAGCACATTGAGTAGTTGGCGCTTGTATTCATGGATGCGCTTGATCTGAACGTCAAACAACGAATCCGGATCCACCGCAAGCCCAAGGCGATCTTGAATGAGTCCCGCCAGTCTTTTTTTGTTGGCAAGTTTGGCCGTCATGAACCCGTTTCGAAACTCTGCGTCCTCGGCAAGGGGGACGAGATGGCGTAGCTGATTGAGATCGCTCACCCAGTCCTCGCCTATCCTAGAAGAAATCAGGGCGGAAAAATGGGGGTTGGCCTGCTTCAACCACAGGCGGGGCGTCACCCCGTTGGTGATATTGATGATCCTGCCCGGAAAGTATCGGTCAAAGTCTCGGAAGATGGAACGTTTCATCAATTCGGTGTGGATTTGGGACACGCCATTGACCTTATGGCTGCCGACGATGGCAAGATGGGCCATGCGCAAGTGGCGTTGCCCATCCTCGTTGATAATGGACATGCGCCGCAGGATGTCGCCATCGCCAGGGTTTTGATGCATGACATCCCTCAGGAAGCGGGCATTGATTTCGTAAATAATCTGCATATGCCGCGGCAGAATCCGTTCAAACAAGCTGACCGGCCATGTTTCAAGGGCCTCAGGCATCAGGGTGTGATTGGTGTACGAAAAGACGCGCTGGGTGATGCCCCATGCCTTATCCCACGGCACATGATGAACATCCATTAAAAGGCGCATCAGCTCAGGAATAGCCACGGAGGGGTGGGTGTCGTTGAGCTGGATAGCCACCTTGTCCGGCAGGGTGTCGAAGTCCGTGTGATACCTGCCAAAGCGGTGCAGGATATCCTGCAGCGATGCACTGACAAAAAAGAACTGTTGTTTGAGACGCAACTCTCGTCCCATTTGAGTGCTGTCATCCGGGTAGAGTACCTTGGAAAGGTTTTCCGATTCGTTCTTGTCCTCGACCGCCTTGAGGTAGTTTCCCTCATTGAAGTAGCGCAGTTCAAAGTCACGAGTGGCCTTGGCCGTCCATAGACGCAGATTATTGACCACGTCATTGCCATATCCGGGAACGGGTGTATCAAAGGCCATGGCCATCACTTCCTCGGTATCCACCCAGTGATGGCGATTGTCCCCAGTGTCGTCGTTATATTCCACGACCTTGCCAAAGAATTTTACCGGGTAGATTACCTCGGGCCTGGAAAACTCCCATGGATTGCCGTAGCGCAGCCAGTTATCCGGATGCTCGACTTGTTCTCCATTCACGATTCTCTGATTGAACATCCCATATTCGTACCTAATGCCATAGCCATAGCCATGCAGTCCCAGGGTCGCCATGGAATCGAGAAAACAGGCTGCCAGCCTTCCCAAGCCACCATTGCCCAGGGCGGCGTCTTGCTCGACTTCTCGCAGCTCATCCAGGTCCAGGCCCAACTCGTCCATCAACTTTTGACATTCTTCATGGAAACCGAGATTGGAGAGGCTGTTGACCAGCATGCGACCTACCAGAAATTCCAGTGAAAAATAGTAGATGCGTTTGGCGTCGTCTCGATAATAGCCGCGCATAGTTTCCATCCAGCGTTCGGCCAGACGATCCCTGACCATGTAAGCCACCGCATGGAACCAGTCGCGTTTGGTTGCAGTGATCGGGTCTTTGCCGACGGTATAGGTCAGACGGTTGGAAAGCGAATGCCGCAGCGTTGTTGCGTCGCACCCCAGCTTTTCATAATGGAACTTGATAGACTTCGGGTCTTTTTTCATGGTTGGGTGTGGCTCATGATGGCTTTCAGCAGCTTGGCATAGGCGTCGGCAAACAGCTCCACGCCTTCCGTCAGCAATTTGCGGGTGACCTCTTCCATGGAAATGCCAAGGTCTTGCAGGCTGGACTCGGTTGCGCGCGCCTGCTCCAGCCCTTCCTCCAGCGTGGCATGTGCCACGCCATGGTCGGCAAAGGCCTTCAGCGTGGCAGGCGGCACCGTATTCACTGTGTCCGGGCCAATCAGGGCTTCCACATAGAGGATGTCGCTATAGGCCGGGTTTTTGGTACCGGTGCTGGCCCATAGCAGGCGTTGCGTTTGCGCGCCCTTTTTTGCCAGCGCGCGCCAGCGGGCGCCATCCACCACTTGCCGGTACTGGTGGTAGGCCAGCTTGGCATTGGCAATAGCAGCCTGACCCAGCAGGTTGTGCAAGGCGGCCTGCAACGCTGGGTCTTCGGTTTGCTTGATGCGGGCAAGGATCATGGGGTCTACGGCGCTGTCGACCCGACTGACAAAGAAACTGGCCACGCTGGCGAGTTTGTCCAGCCGGCCTCCCTGGAGGGCAAACTGTTCCAGGCCAGACAGCCAGGCCTCCGTCACCCGGCCATACATGGTTCGTGAAAACAGTAACGTGGCGTTGATGTTAATGCCCTCGGAGAGCAAGGCAGTGATTGCAGGAATTCCCTGCGCTGTGGCTGGAACCTTGATCATCAGGTTTTCGCGTTGCACGGCCCGCCATAGCCTGCGGGCTTCCAGGATGGTGCCCTCGGCGTCGTAGGCCAGTTTGGGAGAAACCTCCAGCGAGACATAGCCGTCGCGGTGGATGGTGTGCTCATAGACGGGATAGAGAATGTCGGCAGCGGCCTGGATGTCGGCGATGGCCAGGCGCTCAAAGATTTTTTCCGCATCCTGGGGCTCGCCAGTGCCGGCTTTGAGATCACCGGCATAGGCGCCATCCGTGGCCACGGCCTTCTCGAAGATGGCGGGATTGGAGGTCAATCCCTTGAGGTCATCCTCTGAGATCAATCGGTGCAATGTGCCGCTGCTGAGCAGCTGGCGGTCGATATAATCCAGCCAGAGCGATTGGCCCAGGGCATTCAGCTTTTTCAGTGCATTCATTCAGGGTCTCCGCAGGTGAAGCGCACAATTAGCGGATTAGCTTAATCCGTTTTGGCATTCCAAAGTGTTGGGATTGGTGAAGTAATGTGAGTCGGCCTTGCGGCTCAGGGAGCCTGGCACAGGCAATGGGTCAGCGCCAGGAATGTGCTGTGGCCGTCTGCCAGTTGCGAGAGCCAGGACAGGGAATCCACGATGTTCCGGGCCGGGTTGGGCAGCATGCCCGTCGGGTCCAGATGGCCCTGAAGCACCTGGCGCGCAAGCTGCGTCCTGGAAAACCCCAGCCATTGCGTCCAGCGTTCCAGGCCCGTGGGCTTGGGGTCCAGGTAGGCGACGCGATAATCCGGGCCCAGCTTGGCGCGGGTTGCGGCGGACTGCAGCGCATCACCGTAACTGCCCACCCGGTCCACCAGGCCACGTTCCAGGGCTTGCTGGCCGGTCCATACGCGCCCCTGCGCCACGGCATCGATTTTTTGCGGCGTGGTTTTGCGCGCCGCCGCCGCCTTGGCAGTGAAATCGTCGTAAATATGGTTGACGCTGCTTTGCACCAGCGCTTCAAAGCGGGGGTCGAGCGGACGCAACGGGTTCTGGGCATCGGCAAGCCAGGTGGTGGTGACGCCATCGGTATGGATGCCGATCTTGCCCATCATCCGGTCTGCCGTGGGAAAGAGGGCAAACACGCCGATCGAGCCCGTGACGGTGGTGGGGTCTGCGATGACTTCATCCGCCGAGAGCGACACCCAGTAGCCGCCCGAAGCCGCGAGGTTGCTCATGGAAATGACCACGGGTTTGCCGACGGCGCGTGTCAGTTCCAGTTCGCGACGGATCAGTTCGGAGGCGTAGGCGCTACCGCCGGGTGAGTTGACGCGCAGAATCACGGCCTTGATCTGATCGTCTTCGCGGGCCGTGCGAATCAACTTTGCGGTGGAAAGCCCGCCCACCTCACCCGCAGGCGCCTTGCCATCACGAATTTCGCCCTCGGCGACGATGACGGCCACGGCATCGCCACGCGTTCTGGTTTTCTGGCGCGCCAGATAATCCTCAAAGGAAATTTGCCTGAAGCTTTTAGTTTCGCCGTCTTCGATGCCCTTGGCAATCATCAGCTGGCGCAGTTCGTCGCGGGTCTTGAGCCCATCCGCCCAATGGGTTGAAAGCGCCAGTTTTGCAGCATCGCCAGACACGGCGCTCAGGGATTGGGGCAGGGAATCTATGGCGTGTTGCACGCTTCCGCCAGGCAGATGGCGCGCTTTTTCCACATCGTCGGTATAGGCGTTCCACAGGGCAGCGTAGAGCGTGCGGTCTGCCTCGAGCGCAGCCGGAGAAGGCCCGTTTCCCACAAAAGGCTCGGCAAAGCTCTTGTAGGTGCCCACGCGCATGAGGTTGACGGTAATGCCTAGTTTGTCGAGGGCGTCGCGATAGTAGTTGCGGTAATGTCCAAACCCTTCCAGGAGAATGTGGCCCATGGGGTCCAGATACACGTCGTTGGCGTGTGCGGCCAGAAAGTACTGGCGCTGATCATACGATGAGCCCCAGGCCACCACGGGCTTGCCACTGGCCTTGAAACGGTCCAGTGCGGCGGCCACTTCGCGCAGCATGGGCAGTCCGGCCGCACGCATGTCATCAGTCAGCAACACGAGGGAAGTGATTTTGGGGTCGTGCGCCGCCGCTTCCAGTACTTGCAGGATGTCACGCAGCTGGATGTCTCCCTGTTCCAGCCCGTCACCCATGTCAGCCAGCAACCGAGCGTCCACGTTGGCGGCATGCTGCTCCACGAGGTTTCCCTTGAGGTTCAGCACCAAAGCCGTTTTGTCTTCCAGGCGCGGGGGCACGCTGTAGATCAGGGCGGCCACAACCACCGCAATAAACAGCAGGAACAGCAGGTTTGAAAAGACGCGCCGACCCGAATCCAGCAGGTGCCACAAGGCGGAAAAAAAGCGGGTAACCAGATGGAACAGGAAGGAAGTCATGGGAAGTTATTCCTCACCCTTCTTGCCGGGGGTAAAGTAGACCGAGGCAATGCGCGCGGACACCAGCACGGCCAGCAGTACCGCCAGTGCCACGATGTCCTGCCAAGACAGGCTGCGGCTGTAGAGCCCAATGAAAATGTCCCGCAGAATGAACACGATGGCCACTTCGGTCAATACGCGCAGGCGAATGCGGTGAAACTCCAGGTAGTCGGTGAAGGTGCGGAATAATTCGATGAGGACGAAGACCGACAGGATGGAAATGACCAGGGTCTGGATGGCGACCTCATGGCGTAGGTTGCTCAGGGCATCGTACAGGTCGTAGAGCACCCCGACGAAGGCCACGCCGAGCGTGACCAACATGACCAGGATGAGAAACACCACGATCACGTCGATGATGCGTCCGTAGACCCTCAGGATCTGGCCCTTGGCCCCGGTAATGTTGGATAAGTCCACGGTCATGCTCCTTCCTGATGGCTAGGTACAATCGTCATTGGGCCGCATGGCTGAGCAGCGTGTTGATGGATTCCAGGTCAGCCACCGTCAGGATCCCGGCGGCAGCCTTGAGGTTGACCCGCGACACCACATGGGCATAGAGCGCTACATTATAGTTCTGTTCGGCACGAATGAAATCCGTGGCCACGTTTAACACGTCAATGATGGAACGGGTTCCCACTTCAAAACCCGCGCGCGTCCCCTCCAGCGAGACTTTGGCCGAGCTGGCCGCCACCTCGGCTGCCTGTAATTGGGCCACACTGTCCTGCAGGTTGAGGAAGGCGGTTTGGGTGTTGAGCGTCACTTCATCGCGCAGCCCCGCCAGGGCCTGAACGCTGGCCTGGGCCTGGGCTTGGGCCTGGTCCACCGAAGCGGAAATCTGACCACCGTCAAATATCGGCATGGAGAGATTCAGGCTTGCACCCTTCTGGTTGATGTCCAGATTGGGGAAAGGCGACCCCAGGGAGTGTTGTGAGACGCCCTGCAGGCTGACCACGGGCCAGCGGGCACGGCGATTGTATTCCACCTGCTCCTGGGCGATGCGCAATTGCGCCTCGTTTTGGTGGAGGAGGGGTTGGTTTGCCAGCGCTGTTTCCACCCAGGGCTCGCTCTTGGCCGGTTGCGGCGGCATGGCCTCGAAATGGCCCAGGTCGTCCAGATGGCCCACCGGCTGATGGGTCAGGCGTTGCAGGGTGCGGCGCGCCACCGTGACGGCGTTGTGCGCCTTGACGAGATCCGAACGTGCGGCGTCCAGGCGGGCCTGGGCTTCATGAACGGCGATGATGTCCCCGGTGCCGACTTCCAAGGTGGCCCTGGTTTGCTGGTTGATGTTGTCCAGCAGTTTTTCCTGTTCCACGGCCACCCGTTCCTGGGCCTCGGCCTGCAAAACGCCAAAATAGGCGGTGGCTACCTTCAGGGCCAGTTGCTGTTCGGCATAGACGAGGGCGGCTTCGCTGGCCTGGATGCGGCTGTCAGCCTGGGCCAGTGCGCTCCAGGCCTGGCCGTTGAATACCGTTTGGGTCAGGTTGACGCTAAAGTTATTGGAGGGGTAGCCCTGCGAAATGGGATTGCCAAGGCCAGTGATGTTGGCAGTGTTTTCGCCAAAACCGGTGGCCAGCCCCATATGCGGCAACAGGGCAGAGCGGGCCAGGGGCCGGCTTTGCATCTCGGCGTCGAGGCTTGCCCTGGCCTGGGCGAGCGTGGGGTCCGTGGCAAAGGACTGGCGATAGGTTTCGAGCAGGTTATCTGCCCAGGAGGGGGCCGCGCAGAGTGTAGACAAAACAAGAACCAGGCTTGCGCGCAAGCGCCGCAGGGTACGAACAGACATGACAGGACACCATTTGGAGGATCGTTTTAAGAAAACACCCTTAGATTCTACCTAAAGAATTCCGCAAATTGATCGATATCAACCTTGATAAGTCTGAATAACGGTGCGCTGCACGGATACCTGTAATGAAAAACAAAACCATGCCCAGTTCGGTCGAGCGGGTGATGCGGGAGGATGATTTCATTGTTTCCACCACGGACCTGAAAGGTCGGCTCACCTACGGCAATCGCATTTTCATAGAGTTTTCAGGATATGGCGAGCAGGAGTTGCTGGGTGCACAGCACAACATCATACGCCATCCTGACATGCCCCGGGCGGTGTTCAAGCTGCTCTGGGAACGCATCGAATCCGGCAACGAATGCTTCGCCTACGTCAAAAACCTGGCCAAGGACGGGAGCTTCTACTGGGTGTTGGCTAATGTCACCCCGCTGTTCGACCCCAAGGGAGTGATTGAAGGTTATTTCTCGGTGCGTCGCAAGCCGCGCGCGCAAGCCGTACAAACCATTAGCGAACTGTATCGCGCCATGCTGGCTGAAGAGCAGCGGGTCGGGGCACGGGATGCCATCGCTGCATCCACCGCGCTATTGCAAAAAACCCTGTCCGGGAAAGGCCTGAGTTATGACGAATTCATCCTTTCAATCTAGGATTGTTGCGTTGCTGTGGCTGAGCTCGCTGGCAGCGCTGCTGCTGGTGGGCCTCAACCTGGTCTGGCAGCCTTTCAACCCCCTGCTGCTGTCGTTTCCCCTGCTCGCGGCTGCAGTGGCCCTGGCGGGTCAGGTCATGGTGCGGCGATGGTTGGCCCCCTTGCTCAAACTTCACGCGCTGATCGAGGAGGTGGCGCAGGGGAGGTTCAACAACCGCATCACCGAAGTCTCTGATCGAGGCGAGTTGGGCCGGGTGTGCTGGAGCCTCAACGACATGCTGGATCAATTGGGGGCTTTCTTTCGCGAGCAGGAAACTACCTTCCGCAGCAACTTGGAAGGAAAATTCTATCGTCAGACAATGGACGTGGGTTTGCATGGGGGCTTCAAAAAAGGGCTGCAGAACCAGAACGTGCTGCTGGAGAGCATGGCTGCGCAGAAGCGGGCGGCCATGCACAACGGTCTGATCTCTCGCGCCCACCATCTCAATACTTCCAATTTGCTGCAGAACCTCGCCTCCACACAGGAAGACCTCAAGGTCATCACAGACCGGATGCAGGTAGTGACGGATCTTGCTAGTCGCACCTGCGAGGATGCAGAGGCGGGAAAGGTCCTCGTCCATGATGTGGTGGATCGTCTCACGGGCATCGGGGAGCGCATCGTGCGTGCCAATGAAACCATCACGCAGCTTAATTCGCGCGGTGCTGAAATCAGCAGCGCCGTGGAATTGATCAATACCATTGCGGATCAAACCAATCTCTTAGCACTGAATGCCGCCATCGAGGCTGCGCGGGCGGGCGAGGCCGGGCGCGGTTTTGCCGTTGTTGCTGACGAAGTGCGCAAGCTGGCCGAGAATACCAAGCTGGCGTCCAAGTCCATTGGCAAGATCATGGAAACGCTGCAGGCCGAAGCGTCGCAAATGCAGGTGGAGTCTGAAGAAATGCGCGCCAGCGCCACGGCGTCGCAAACGGTGATTGCGCAGATGGAAACGCGCTTCAACGAGTTCCATCTCTCCTCCTCGCAAACCCGGGCCAACGCGGACTATGCACATGACCTGAGCTTCTCGTCGTTGGTCAAGGTGGATCATGTCGTCTACAAGCAGCGTGCGTATGTCACGCTCAATGAACCCAACGAGGAGTGTCTGCAGGCGGTTGGGGTGGATCACCACAACTGTCGCCTGGGCAAGTGGTATGAAGGGCCCGGTAAGAAACTGTTCGGTCACCTCGGTTCCTACAAGACCATCGAGGCCCCCCATCGCAAGGTCCATGACAGCGTCCACCAGATGGTGCAATTGATGGACGGAGGTTGGCAGTCCAACCAGCTGTTGCAAGACCAGATCATGACGGTTCTGGAAAGCACGGAAGCCAACAGCCTTGAGGTCATGCGGCTGATCGGCGAGATCGTGCGCGAAAAACACCCTGACATTGCCGGCCAATCAAATAGATAGATCGCACAGATTCTGGATTACAATGCGCCAGACGGTTCATTGAGACCATTCAGATGACAGGCAGTGACAAATTCAGGGTTTTTCTGGAGCAGGCACCAGACGCATTTTTCGCCCATGATCTGCAGGGTAGAATTACTGACGCTAACCGAAACGCTTGCGCCAGTCTGGGCTATACGGCGCAGGAACTGCTGGGCATGTCCCTGCTGGACATCGAACAGGATTACGACTTGGCTTCTGCGGTACGTCTCTGGGCCGGGATTGAACTTGGCAAGACCGTCCTTATTACCGGCACCCATCGCCGCAGGGACGGTACTACCTTTCCGGTGGAAATCCATGCCACTGGCATCATGCAGGACGGTCAAAAAACCATTTTTGCCCTGGTTCGCAATGTCAGCTCACGGCTGCTCGTGGAAGAACGCCTTGAACGGCAATCCAAACTCTATAAGGCATTGAGCGAAGTCAATCAGGCTATCGTGCGCATGGTGGATGAGAAGGGACTGCTCCCCCTAGTATGTCGCATGGCGGTGGAGTTTGGCGGAATGAAATTGGCCTGGATTGGCCAGGAGCGAAGTGCCAAGACGATTTCCCCAGTGGCAAGCCATGGGGCGGGGCAGGAAACCCTAAGGAATAGTGTGATTTCAACGGATGGTCTCCCTTTTGAGGCTACACATCCTACGGTTATGGCTTGGCACTCGCAGGAGGCTGCTATCGTCAACGCAATGAATCCGGAGGCCGGGTCCTGGAAGTCCATGGGAGCTTTTCCCATCTTGCGCAAGGGGAAAACCTATGCTGTCTTGACGGTCTATCACGATGAGACAGGCGCCTTCGACGAAACCATCACACGCTTGTTCAATGAGATGGCGCGTGACGTGTCTTATGCATTGGACATTTTTGATCGCGAAGCGTCACGCAAACGCGCCTCAGAAACCATCAAGGCCCAGAATGATTTTCTCAAGGCCATCCTCGAGGCTGAACCCGAATGCGTCAAGGTGGTATCTCCCGCCGGTAAACTGATCCACATGAACCCTGCGGGACTTGCCATGCTGGAAGTGAGCAGTCTGCGCGAAGCCCAGAAATCAGGGCTGGAAGAATTCATCGAACCCAAGCATCTGGGGGCTTTTCGTGAATTTCACCGGAGTATTTGTGCCGGGGGCAGCGGCACCATGGAGTTTTCTCTGGTGGGAAAGAGGGGCACGCAGCGCTGGTTGGAGACCCACGCCACGCCTTTGCGTAACGCCAAAGGAGAAGTGACGGCCCTGTTGGGGGTAGCTCGCGACATCACCGAAAAAAAGCGAACCGGTGAACTGATCTGGCGCCAAGCCAACTTTGATCAGCTGACAGAGCTGCCCAACCGCAATATGTTCTATGATTTGCTCAACCATGAAATCAGGCGTGCCGCACGGGATGGGGCCATCGTCTGTGTTCTGTTCATTGATCTCGACCACTTCAAGGAAGTCAACGACACAATGGGGCATCAGGCTGGCGATTTGCTGCTGATGGAGGCTGCAAGTCGCATCGTTTCCTGCGTGCGTAAATCAGATACCGTGGCACGCCTGGGCGGTGATGAGTTTACTGTCATCCTGCCTCAGTTGCGTGGTACGGATCATGTGGAAAAAATAGTCCAGGTTATTCTGGATCGTCTGGCAGACCCGTTTATGCTTTCCGAAGACAAAGGGCAGATTTATATTTCAGCCAGCATTGGTATCACGATGTATCCCATGGATGCCAATGACATTGAGTCCCTGATCAGCAATGCTGATCAGGCCATGTATGCCGCAAAAAACGGTGGACGCAATCGCTATAGTTTTTTCACCCATGCGCTGCAGGAAAGGACTCAATCCCGACTCAGGCTGCTCAACGATTTGCGCATGGCGCTCAAAAAAGACCAATTTGTCATGCACTTTCAGCCGGTCGTTGATTTGGCCACTGGCCGAATCAACAAGGCGGAATCCCTCATTCGATGGAAGCATCCTGAACGCGGTATCGTTAGCCCTACGGAATTCATACCGCTGGCTGAAGAAACCGGACTGATCGTGGAAATTGGCGACTGGGCCTTCAGAGAAGCCTCGCGCTGGGCCAGTCGCTGGGCGAATAAACAGCCCGGATTCAAGGTCAGCGTCAATATGTCACCAGTACAGTTTCATGACAAGGTGAGTGGCCTTGGGTCATGGCTGGATTACATGCGGACATTGAATCTGTCTGGAAAAAACATTGTCATTGAAATTACCGAGGGCCTGCTGCTGGACGCTAACCCAACGGTCAATCTGCAGCTCAACGACTTTCGCGATGCCGAGATTGAAGTGGCCATCGATGATTTTGGTACGGGTTACTCCTCGTTATCCTACATCAACCGATTTCCCATCGATTATCTCAAGATCGACCAGTCCTTCGTTCACGATCTGGTGTCCGGCTCTCAGCATCATGCCCTGTCCAAAGCCATTATCGTGATGGGGCACGAGTTGGGGCTCAGAGTCATTGCTGAAGGCATCGAGACGGCAGGACAGCGCGACTTGCTGCTGCGTGCCGGCTGCGATTTTGGTCAGGGTTATCTCTTTGCTCATCCCATCCCTCCTGCGGCATTCGAAAACAGGGTGTTTGG
>VFSW01005560.1_pt1 | contig 18615 bp, 12 predicted proteins | sample 5358111 | NCBI WGS metagenome assembly VFSW01 (sample SAMN11554181, study PRJNA540505) | mine drainage metagenome | isolation source: sediment from site ElyBrook_90M | place: USA: Ely Copper Mine, Vershire, VT | collected 2017 | reverse complement strand
CGACGCACAGGCGCGCCGCGGCGTCGTGGACGATCTCCAGTGCCGCGGGATCGAGCTCCGGGGCCTCGAGCTGGAGATGGAGCAGCAGCGACGAGTCGAACGCCTCGGGGGCGTGGTTGCCGCCGCGAACGTGCAGCACCACGCGGCGCCCGTCGAGCGTCTGTTCGCGCAGCGCCCTGGCGATGCCCCGCGCGATCCCCGCCTCGTGCATCAGCCGGCCCCCGCCGCCGGCGCGTCCCCATCGTGGTCCGCGATGGTCGCAGGGACGTCTTCGGCGTGCAGCGCCCGCTCCAGCTCCCAGGCCACCGACTCCGCGAGCGCGGTTGCGCGCGCGACGGCCGCCTGCACGGCCTCGGTCAGGTCCAGGCCGACCGAGATGTCGCCGGGCTGGATGCCGACCAGTGCGACCTGGCCGGGCAGCCGGCCCGTGAGCCGGCCTGCCGCGAGCAGGTCGCCCACCCCCACCTGGTGGGGGGAGACGTGCTGGTAGAGGGTTCCCTGCAGCGTGTCTCCGCGGAGCACGGCCACGTCACCGGGCTGCCCGTGGAGGTCGACGGCGTCGATCAGCACGACGGCACGGGCATCCTCGACCATGGGCAGGAGCTCCAGGCCGAGCGTGCCGCCGTCCACGAAGCGAGTGCCGGGCGGGAACGCCGCCGGCCGGCCGGCCTGCACCCGGCCCGCGAGCTCCGCGGTACGCACACCCGCCCCGTCATCGCGCAGCAGAACGTTGCCGATGCCGATCACGAGCAGCTCGCCCTCGCCACCGGTCACCGAACGCCTCGAGCCCAGCGAACACCCCGGGCCACCGGGGCACGGACGGCCCCGCGTGCGACGGCGCCGTGCCGCCGTGCCCGACCGTATCCACGCTCGATGTTCGCCATGTCAGCCGTTCGCCCTGCCGATCGGAAGAAGCACACCACGAACATTGCCACGTCCGACAGTGCGCTGTGGCCCCCGGCGGGCGGGAACGCCGTCGGTGGCCGAGACGCATGAAGGTGGCACGGGCCCCTGCCCGGCGGCACGTGGCATCGCGCCCCTCAAAGGATGACAGAGGGCACTGTCACGCGGTACCCCCCTCCCCGGAGACTCGACATCGGACGAGCAGAGGCGTCCCAGGGAGGCGGCCATGACCACATCACCGCGCCAGGGGGTCGCGGTCGAACGCCGGATCCTGAGCCACGAGCACCGGGAGATCGAGCACGTCGTCGGCAGGATCGAGGCGACGGCCGAGATGGCCGGCAATCTCGCGGCCCGCGATCTTGCGAGCGCGCTGCGGAGCCTCCTGGATTCCATCGAGAAGACCCTGCTCCCGCACCTCGACTGGGAGGACAACTTCTGCTTCCCGGAGATGGATCGCCTGGCGGCGACGCCGTGGGCGACCCGGCTGCTGCGGCTGCAGCACCAGCAGATCCGCCAGTCGGTGGAGCGCCTCGAGGCGGACTGGCTTGCCCTGCGCCGCGAGCCCACGCATCGCCAGCTGGTCGACCTGCGCGCACGCCTCTACGGTCTTCACGCGCTGATGAGCGCCCACTTCGAGCAGGAGGAACGCGTCATCCTGCCGTTCCTGGACGCCGAGAACGGCACGGAGACGCGGTCCGAGGAGGAGTGAGCCGCGGCCCCGGCGGCCCGGCGAATCAAGCCCCGTCGTTGACGATCCTGGTCCCGCTCCGCCCCTCGAAGACGTCCTGGGCTCGGTCCAGGGCACCGACCGCCGCCCAGCGGCCGCCCGCCCGCACGAACTCGATGCACGCCCGGACCTTGGGCTCCATGGAGCCGCTGCCGAACGCACCGGCCCGGCGCAGCGCCTCGGCGTCGCTCGCCTGCAGGCGTTCGATCCTCTCCTGGGCGGGCGTGCCCCACCCACGGTAGACGGCGTCGACGTCGGTCAGCAGGATGAGCGACTCGGCGCGCACCTCCTCCGCGACGATGACCGCGGCGAGGTCCTTGTCGATCACCGCCTCGATCCCGCGCAGCCGCCCCTCGCCGTCCTCCACGACCGGGACCCCGCCACCGCCGGAGGCGATGACCAGCGCGTTCGCCTGCATGAGCCGGCGGATGACCGCCGCCTCCACCAGGCGCCGCGGGCGCGGAGACGGCACCACGCGCCGCCAGTGGCTGCCGTCGCGCGCCACGGTCCAGCCACGTTCGGCCGCCAGGCGGTGCGCCTCGGCCTCCCCGTAGACCGGCCCGACCGGCTTGGTCGGGTGCTGGAAGGCCGGATCGTCCGCGTCGACCACGGTCTGCGTCAGGACCACCGCCACGTCGCGGGGCACGGCCCGGGCGTGGAAGGCGTTGCGGAGCGCCTGGCTCAGCAGGTACCCGATCTGGCCCTGCGATTCGGCGCCGAGCACGTCCAGCGGTGGCACCGGCACGTCGCGCTCGGCGGCGGCGGCCTGCAGGGCCAGGAACCCGACCTGCGGCCCGTTTCCGTGCGTGAGCACGATCTGCGACGTGACCTCGGAGAGCGCGACGATGGCCGCGGCGGCATTCTCCAGGTTGCGAAGCTGGTCGGCGAACTCGCCACGCTCACCGCGGTGGATCAGCGCATTCCCCCCGAGGGCGATGACCGAGCGGCCCGGGATCCGGGCCGGCTCGGAGGGGGCGGGTCGTGGCGTCGCCCGGGTGAGCGACTGGCTCATCCGGCTACCTCGCCAGGTCGCCGCGCCAGTCGCCCGTGATCAGCGCGTAGAGCGCGGCCTGCTCGGTCCACAGGCGGTTCTCGGCCTCGTCCCACACCCGTGAACGCGGCCCCTCGAGGACCGCCTCGTCCACCTCCTCGCCGCGGTGGGCGGGGAGGCAGTGGAGGAAGATCGCGCCGGGGCGGGCGAGGTCCATCAGCGTCGGAGTCACCGTGTACCCGCGGAACGCCTGCTCGCGCGCCTCGCGCTCCTTCTCCTCGCCCATCGAGGTCCAGACGTCCGTGTACACGGCATCCGCGTCCCGTGCCGCGTCGGCCGGCTTGCGGACGATCTCGATGGTCGCGCCGGTCTGCCGGCCCCGGTCGCGGGCGGCGGCCACGATGGCGGGGTCCGGATCGTAGCCCTCCGGGACCGCCAGCACGACGTGCATGCCGGCCAGCGCACCGGCCTCGACCAGGGAGTGCGCGACGTTGTTGCCGTCGCCGATGTAGGCGAGCCGGCGTCCCGCCAGCGAGCCGATCGTCTCCTCGATCGTCATCAGATCGGCGAGCGCCTGGCACGGGTGATGCTCGTCGGTCAGCGCGTTGAGCACCGGGATCGAGCAGTGCGACGCGAACGTCTCGAGGCGGGCCTGCGAGAACGTGCGCCAGGCGATGGCGTCGACCATGCGCGAGAGCACGCGCGCGGTGTCCTGCGGCGGCTCGCCTCGCCCGATCTGGAGCTCGTCCGGGCGGAGCATCAACGGGTGCATCCCCAGGTTGACGGCGGCGGCCTCGAAGCTCACGCGGGTCCGCGTCGAGGGCTTGTCGAAGATCATCGCGAGCCTGCCGCCCGGGAGTGCGCGGCGCCAGGCGGCCGGCTCCTCCTTCATGCGGCGGGCCAGCGAGATCAGCCGTGCGAAGTCGTCGGGCGACAGGGAGGCGACGGTCAGGTAGTGGCGAGGCGGATCACCCGCACGGGCGCCCCCGTCCCCGGACGGCGGGTCGGCGAGACCAGGCATCGATCGGACTCCACTTCAGAGGTTCGGCGTGGCGAGCGCGCGGCCCGCCACGCCGGGGCACGGTTGATTGGGTCGAGACTACCCGGTCAGGCCCCCACGCGCTCGCGACGGACGGCGGGCTCCACGAGGCTGCGCAGCGACGGACCGCTTGCCTCGTCGAGCTCGTAGCGGACGCGCACGATCGGCTTGTTCAGCGTGAGCACGCGGCGCAGGTCGATCGGCGTCGCCGCCAGCACGAGGTCGGCGGGGACGGCGTTCAGGGTCTCCTGCAATTCGTGGATCTGCAGCTCGCCGTACCCCATGGCGGGGAGCAGGGGCTGCAGGCCGGGGTACCGGTCGAGCGTGGCCCGGATGGAGCCGACGGCGTGCGGCACCGGATCCACCAGCTCCGCGCCGAAGCGCCGGGCGGCCACGATGCCCGCCCCGTACGTCATGCCCCCGTGGGTCAGGGTCGGGCCGTCCTCGACGACCACGACCCGCTTGCCGGCGATCTCGCCGCCCTCCAGCTCGAGGCGCGAGCGCGCCTCGATGACGGCGGCGCGCGGGTTCACGGTGGCGATGTGCTCACGGAGCGTCGCGAGCTGCTCCTCGCTCGCCGAGTCGATCTTGTTGATCACGATCACGTCCGCGAGGCGCAGGTTCGTCTCACCCGGGTGGTAGCGGAGCTCGTCGCCCGCGCGCAGCGGGTCGGCCACCACGATCGTAAGGTCGGGCCGGTAGAAGCTGAAGTCGTTGTTGCCGCCGTCCCACAGGACGACGTCGGCCTCCTGTTCGGCCTGGCGCAGGATCGCGCCGTAGTCGACGCCGGCGTAGACCACGTGCCCGGCATCGAGGTGCGGCTCGTACTCCTCCCGCTCCTCGATGGTGGTCTGGTAGCGGTCCAGGTCGGCGTACTCGGCGTAGCGCTGCACCTTCTGGGCCACGAGGTCACCGTACGGCATGGGGTGCCGCACGACGACGGGGCGCAGTCCCAGCTCGTCGATGATCGTGGCGACGCGGCGCGTGGTCTGGCTCTTGCCCGACCCGGTGCGGACCGCGCAGACGGCCACGACGGGCCGCGTGCTCTCGATCATGGTGCGGTCCGGCCCGAGCAGCACGAAATCGGCGCCCTGCGCCAGCACGCGCGACGCGCTGTGCATGACGTGCTCGTGCGACACGTCGCTGTACGCGAACACGACGGCGTCCACCCGCTCGTCGCGGATGAGCCGCTCCAGCTCACTCTCGGCGACGATCGGGATCCCGTCCGGGTAGAGGCCGCCGGCCAGCGCCGGCGGGTAGCGTCGGTCCGCGATGCCGGGGATCTGGGTGGCGGTGAACGCCACCACCTCGACACCGGGATCGTCGCGGTAGGCGACGTTGAAGTCGTGGAAGTCGCGCCCGGCGGCTCCCATGATGACGACACGCTGACGGCTCACGTGGAAGGACCTCTGCCACGACAACGAGCGCCGACATGCCGAATGCCAGCAGGCTCAGCCCAGAGAGGATGCCACGTCCGCGACCGGACGGCCACGCCGCGCCGCAGGCCCGATGCCCAGCAGCTCCAGGAATGCCTCGTTCGACGGTTCGCGGCCCAGGAACGCGCGCAGCATCCCGGCGGCGTCGCGCGACCCACCGGCCTCGAGAATCTCGCGCCGGTACGCCGCGCCGACCTCGGGATTGGTGACCCCCTCGGCCCGGAACCGGCTGAACATGTCGTCCCCGTAGACCTTCGACCACAGGTACCCGTAGTACCCCGCGTCGTAGCCCCCGAAGAGGTGCTCGAACCCGCCCGGGTAGAACGTGCCCTCGGGGAACGGCAGGCCGATCACCGACCAGGTCCGCCGGTTGATCTCGTCCAGGTCGCGTGCGGCCGAGGCATCGTGGAAGCCCATGTCGAGCATCCCCAGGGAGACCTGCCGGAGCGTGCGGATGCCGATGTCCAGGTCGCGCGCCCGGACCAGCTGTGCCACCAGGTCGCCGGGAATCGGCAGGTGGCTCTGGTAGTGCCTGGCGAACCGTCCCAGCACCACCGGGTCCCAGGCCCAGTGCTCCATGATCTGGCTGGGTGCCTCCACGAAATCCGGCTCCGTCTCGGTACCCGAGAACCGCACGAACTCGGTGCGCGACAACGAATGGTGCAGGACGTGCCCGAACTCGTGGAAGAGCGTCACGACCTCGTCGTGACGCAGCAGCGACGGCCGGTCGGGACCGGGCCTCGTGAAGTTGGCCACGATCGCGCAGACCGGAGTCTCGTACGCGCCGTCGGGCCGGCGGTGACCGGAGACGAGCTGGAAGACGGCGGCGTGGCCGAACTTGCCCTCCCGGGGGAACAGGTCGGCGTAGAAGTGCGCGATCTGCCTGTCCGTCGCGCGGTCCCGGATCTCGTAGAGCAGCACGTCGGGGTGCCATGCGTTCGCGGGCTCGAGCCTGCGGTACGCCAGGCCGAACACGTCGCCGGTGAGGTCCAGCATCCCCTCCATCACCGCCTCGAGGGGGAAGTACTCCGCGACCCGGTTCTGGTCGAGCCCGTACTCGGTGCGCCGCAACTGGTTCTCGTAGTACCGCCAGTCCCACGAACGGATGGCGGGGTCGCCGGTGTCGGCCCCGAGGAGCGGGCCGAGCCGGGCGAGCTCGTCGCGGGCCTTCTCCTGCAGCGGCGGCACGAGCCGGTCGTAGAAGCGCTCCACGGTGGCCGGGTCGCCGGCCATCTTGACCTCGAGCGCGTAGTGCGCCCACGACGGCAGCCCGAAGAGCCGCGCGATCTGCTGCCGTATCCCCAGCGCCTCGTCGATGATCGGCCGGTTGATCGCCGCGCCCCGGTTGAAGAGCTTGAACTCCAGCTGCTGGCGCAGGTCGCGCCGCTCCGCCTGGTCCAGGAACGGGAAGACGCTCGGGTACTCGAGGCTGACCAGCCAGGTGCCCGGCCGGGACCCCGCCGGCAGGCGCTCCACGTAGGAATCGGGGAGCCCGGCGAGTTCCTCGCGCGTCAGCTCGAGCCCGTCGCGAAACTCGTCCAGGTTCCGCTGGAAGGCGACCTCGAGCTCCACGAGCCTGGCCCGGAGCCGCTCGAGTTCGGCGCGGGCCTGCGGGGTCAGTTCCTGGCCGGCCCGGCGGAAATCGCGTCGCCAGTGATCCACCAGCCTGCGGCGCTCTCCGGCGAGGGTCTGTGCCTCGGCCGACGACGCGTACGTCCGAATAGCCCGGTAGAGATCCCCCCGGAACGGCAGCGCGACGCGCCACTTCGCCAGGCGCTCCTCGGATGCCTGCCCCGCGTCGCGGACCGCGCCGACCGGGTGGACGCGCGCCATGAACGCCCCCCGGCCGTACGCGTCCTGGACGCGATCCAGCGCCTGGTCCAGGGGGAGCATCGTGTCGTCGAACGTGGCGGCTGCGCCGGATGCGGCCCCGGCGACCACGCGCGCGACGAGATCGTCGGCCTCTGCGAGGCCGGCATCGGTGACCGCCGCGACCGATGCGGCCGAGACACTCGAGTAGTCGAACAGCATCCGCCGATGGTAGCGCGGGCGGGTGTGGACAACCGGTGTGGACGCCTTCTGGACAACCACCCCGGGGAGCCCGAATCTGGTGGACAAGTGCCGTTGACGGTCGGGGGAGTCGCCCGATACATTCACCGCAGCCCGGAGGGGCCACGGACCTGAACCGCAGGACCGGCGGACAACCGCCAGACCGGCGTTCGGGACTCGGGACCGGCGACAGGGCGCCTGGCTTGCCAGGCGTACCGCGATCCGATCCCCGGCTCGGTTGGATGGGCTGCCGGTTTCGGCCGGTGGCGCGACCCCGATCCAGCGGTTCCTCCGGGTCTCTTCGTGCCCGGCGCGGTGCCCCAGGTGGCCGGACCGCGGCGGCGGGCCCTACTCGCCGAGACCCACCCCCAGGATCGAGAAGCCGCCGTCGACGTAGACCACCTCGCCGGTCACGCCCGCGGACAGGCCGCTCGCCAGCCAGACCGCCGCACCGCCGACGTCCGCCAGAGTCATGTTCCGCCGGAGCGGCGCGATCTCCCGGAAGTGCGCGTACATGTCGCGGAACCCGGACACGCCGCTTGCCGCGAGCGTGCGGACCGGCCCCGCGCTGATCGCGTTGACCCGGATTCCGGCAGGGCCGAGATCCGCCGCGAGGTACCGGACGCTCGCCTCCAGGGCCGCCTTGGCCACGCCCATCACGTTGTAGTGAGGGACCGCCCGCTCCGCGCCCAGGTAGGTCAGCGTGATCACGCTGGCCCCCGGACGCAGGAGCGGCAGCGCGCCCCGGGTGATGGCGGTCAGGGAATAGGCGCTCACGTCGAGCGCGCGGTGGAACCCCTCGCGGCTGGTCTCGACGAACGCGCCGTCGAGATCCTCGCGGTTCGCGAACGCCAGCGCGTGCACCAGCACGTCGAGATCACCGTAGCGCTCGCGCCACCGGTCGAACACGCGCGCGATCTGCGCGTCGTCGGCGACGTCGCAGGGCTCCACGAACTCGACGCCGAGCTGTGCCGCGAGCGGGCGCACGCGCCGGTCGAGCAGCGATTCCAGCGAGCTGAGGCCGAGCGTCGCCCCCTCCGCATGGAGCGCCTTCGCGATCCCCCAGGCGATCGAATGGTCGTTGGCCACGCCGAAGATCAGCGCGCGTCTGCCGTCGAGCAACCCCATCGTCCCCTCCTCCGCTGCTGCGCGGAGGGTACCGGAACCGGGCCCGTCCGATGCCCCCGCCGTCCGATAGACTCCCGGCGATGCCCGCTTCCCCTGGTACGACCCCGTCGCCGGATCCCACGACCGCTCGCGAGGCCACCGGCCCGGGCGGACCGGTGGCGGCCGCGATGGACCCGCCGGCCGACGCGCTGGCGATCCAGCTTCCCCCCACCGTCGAGCGCACCGCCGGGTCGCTCTGGCACAACCCGGGCTTCCTGAAACTGTGGGTGGGCGAGACCGTCAGCGAGTTCGGGTCCCAGATCACCCAGATCGCGATCCCCCTCGCCGCCGCCGTCGCCCTGGACGCCACGCCGGCCGAGATGGGGATCCTCTCCGCCCTGCAGATGCTGCCGTTCCTGCTGATCAGCCTGCCGGCCGGAGTGTGGGTGGACCGGATGCGCAGGAAGCCGATCCTGATCGCCGGCGACCTGGTCCGCGGAATCGCCCTCCTCTCGGTGCCGGTCGCCGGGATCACCGGGCACCTCTCGATCCTGCTGCTGTACGCCGTCTCGCTGATCACGGGCGCCGCCACCGTGTTCTTCGACGTCTCGTACCAGTCGTACATGCCGGCCCTGGTGGAGCGGGAGCATCTCATCGAGGGCAACTCCAAGATGGAGCTGTCGCGCTCCGCGGCGCAGACGGGCGGACCGGGCGTGGGCGGGGCACTGGTCGCCGTGCTCGGGGCGGCCGAGGCCGTCCTGTTCGACTCGCTGTCGTTCTTCTTCAGCGCGGCCATGCTGCTGTGGATCCACAAGCCGGAGCCCCGGCCCGCGCCGCCGGAGCAGCGGCGTCACATGGTGCACGAGATCCGCGAGGGCCTCGGCGTGGTGCTGGGCAACCGTGTGCTGCGGTCGATCGCGGCCACCACCGCGACCTCCAACCTGTTCAGCTCGATCTCGTTTGCCACGCTGTTCCTGTTCGCGACGCACGACCTGCGGCTCAACGCGTTCCAGATCGGGATCGCGTTCGCGCTGGCGAACGTGGGCTCGATGGCCGGCGCGCTGCTCGCCGGGCGGTTGTCCGGCTGGATCGGGCTGGGCAACACGCTGATGTGGGCGATCTTCGTGGGATCGCTGGCGGACCTGCTGGTGCCGGTGGCCGGGCCCGCGACCGCCATGCCGCTCCTCTTCGGATCGATGTTCCTGGGGTCGGCGGGCAGCGTGATCTACAACATCAACCAGGTGAGCCTGCGGCAGTCGATCACGCCGGATCGCCTCCAGGGCCGCATGAACGCTTCCATGCGGTTCCTGGTGTGGGGCGTCTTCCCGGTCGGATCGCTGATCGGGGGTGCGCTGGGGACGCTGATCGGCGTGCGTGCGGCAATCGCCGTCGGAGCCGTGGGCGGCCTGGTGACCGTGCTGTGGCTGGTGTTCTCGCCGGTCCGCACGCTGCGCGAGCCGCCGCCCCCGTGGGAGCGGCCGGAGGGTGGCGCCGAAGGGCGACCGTCGGACTAGACTGGGCCGGTCCCCGGTCCCCGCGCGCGTGCCCGCCGCGGGCTCGTCGTGCCCGGCGGCCGGGCAGGCGGCGCACCCGCCCGAGGGAGGAGCATGACCGCACAGCCGACGACCCAGGGCACCGCCCCGGATCCCCGCGCCCGGGTGAGCTTCTGGCTCGAGGACGCCGGGGACGACCTGTCACCCCGCCCACCAGTCGACGGATCGGTCGACGTGAACGTCGCGATCCTGGGCGGCGGTTTCACCGGCTTGTGGACCGCGCTGGAGCTGCTGAAGCGGGAGCCCTCGCTGCGGGTGGCCGTGGTCGAGCGCGAGATCGCGGGGTTCGGCGCATCGGGACGCAACGGCGCCTGGTGCTCCGGCGAACTGAACATCGGCATGGACCTGCTCGCGGAGCGGCACGGGACGGAGGCCGCGAAGGCGGTGCGCCGCGCGATGCACGACACGGTCGACGAGGTCGCGCGGGCCTCGGCCGCGGAGGGCATCGACGCCGGCTTCCGCAAGGGCGGCACGCTCCTCGTCGCACGGGGACCCGCAGAGATGCCGGCACTCCGGGCCACGGCGGAGGAATACGAGCGTTTCGGCTTCGGGGAACACTGCCGGGTGCTCGACCGGGACGAGCTCGACGGGCGCCTGCGGGTCGACGGCGCGGCGGGCGCCCTCCACCTGCCCGACTGCGCGGCCGTGCACCCCGGGCGCCTGGTGCGGGGGCTGGCACGCGCGGTGGAGCGTCGCGGCGGGACCATCTACGAGCAGACCCCGGTGACCTCGTTCAGCGCCGGCACGCGCACCGCTCCCGGCGCCGGCCGGGCGGGCGCGGAGCGTCCCCTGCTCCGGACCCCGACCGGCGACGTTCGGGCGGAGACGGTGGTGCTCGCCGGAGAGGCGTATCTCGCGGAGTTGCCGCAGCTCCACCGGCAGCTCCTGCCGATCTACTCGCTGATCGTGCTCACCGAGCCGCTCACCGACGAGCAGTGGGCGGCGATCGGGTGGAACGGGCACGAGTGCGTCTCGTCGTTCCGGCTGACGATCGACTACCTCTCGCGAACGCCGGACGGACGGGTCCTGTTCGGCGGTCGCGGCGCCCCGTACCACTTCGGCTCGCGGATCGATCCCCGCTTCGACCGGGACGAGGCGACCCACGCCATGCTCCGGCGGATGCTGGTGCGCTGGTTCCCCGCCCTGCGCGGCATCCGCTTCACCCATGCGTGGGGCGGGCCGCTGGGCATGCCGCGCGACTGGATGCCGTCGTTCTCGTTCGAGCCACGGACCGGGATCGCGTCGGCCCGCGGCTACACCGGCCACGGGGTCGCGACGTCGAACCTCGCCGGGCGGACGCTCGCGGACCTCATCACGGGCCGGCAGAGCGCGCTGACCGCGCTCCCGTTCACGAACCATCGCTCGCGCGACTGGGAGCCGGAGCCGCTGCGCTGGCTGGGGGCGCGGTTCGTCCAGCTGTCGATGATGCGACTGGACCGGCTGGCGGAACGCCGGGGGCGGGCGCCGACGGGCCGCAGCCTGGCGGAGCGGCTGGCGCGGCACTGACCACGGATCCCGCACCGGCCCTGGCCCAGCGATGACCCCGGCGCCGCGATGACCCCGACGAGGGGCCGACCGGCACGCCGCAGGGACGCCCGGCCCGCTTCGGCCGCCACCGTGGCGCCCGGTGGTCGCGTTAGCATCCCTGCATGACGCCATCGTTCGACGCCGACGATCCTCGACCCGGCGGCGCCTCCCCCGAGAACGCCCCCGGCCCATCCGGGACCCGCCACGAGGTGGTGCTCCCCGGCATCCGCTTCAGCGCGATGCGCTGGTCTCCCCCCGCCGGCGCCAAGTCCGACGGGCGGCACCTGGTGATCCTCCACGGCGTCACCGGCAACGCGATGGCATGGGACGAGGTGGGGATGGCGCTCGCGCGGCAGGGCTGGACGGTCGACGCGCTCGACCTGCCCGGCCACGGCCGGACCCGCTGGACCGACGGGGACGGGCGGCCGGTGCCCGACCAGGAGTCGGTCGGCGCGGATCGCTACGAGCTGCGCCACGTGAGTGAGCTGGTTGCCAGCGCGATCCGGGCCCTGCCCCCCCTGCCGCCACGCACCGGGACCGCGTCAGCGCCGGCGGCCCCCTCGATCCTGGGGCACTCGTGGGGCGCCGGGGTGGCAATCATGGCGATCGACGCGGGCGCCCCGGCCGCCCGCGTGGTCCTGCTGGACCCCCCGTTCATGACGCCCGCGCAGGGCGTCGAGATGGCGGCGTCGTTCGCCTCGGAGCTGCGGCCCGGCATGAACCTCGATGCAGCCCGGGCGCTCGTCCGCGAGCAGGGCGGGACCGGGGAATCCGTGGAGGCACGGGCGCATGCCATCGTCGAGACCTCGCCACTGGCCGCCGCAGCCATCGCGCGGGGAGGACCGTCGAATCCCGTCGAGGTCATGGCGGCGTGGCGGGCGCGCCACCCGGATCTGCCGGTCGACGTGATCGCCGGCGACCCATCCGCGGGCGGGATGATCCCGCCGCCGATCCTCCGGCTGCTGCGCCTGGCCCTCGGTCCATCCCGCGTCCACGAGATGCCGGGCCTGGGGCACAGCCCGAACCGGGAGGACCGGCAGCGCTTCATGCAGGTGCTGGGCGAGGTCCTCGGCTAGGCCCCCGGCTGGGTCCCCGGCCGGCTCGCGTGCCGGGACGAGCGGATCGCCAGCGCGCGCTCGTAGGCCTCCACGTACCGCGGCGCGGACGCCGTCCATGAGAAGTCGCGCGCCATCGCACGCCGGACGATCGCACCCCAGCGACCGGCGTCCCGGTACGCGGCGATCGCCCGTTCCGCGGCGGCCGCCAGCGCCCCGGGCTCGGCCGGGGCGAAGACGAACCCGTCGCCTTCCGGCGGGTGCGCATCGGCATCCACGACCGTGTCGGCCAGGCCTCCGGTCCGCCGCACCAGGGGGATGGTCCCGTACCGCATGGCGATCATCTGGCTCTGGCCGCACGGCTCGAACCGCGACGGCATCAGCAGCAGGTCGCTCCCGGCGTAGATGCGGCGAGCCTCGTCCCGGTCGAACCGCTCGAGGATCGCGACCCGCCCGGGCCAGCGGCCCGCGATCTCGCGCAGGCCCCGCACCAGCCGTTCGTCGCCCGTGCCCAGGACGACCATCCGCGCCCCTCCGGCGAGCATCGCCTCCGCGGCGCCGTTGAGCAGGTCAAACCCCTTCTGCGGGTCCAGGCGGCCGACCATGCCGAAGATCGGCGCGCCCCGGTCGCCCCAGCCATCATCCGCCGCGGACGTGTCGATCCCCAGCCGCTCCGCGAGGTCCGCCCGGCACGCCGCCTTGCCGGCCGGGTCTGCCGCCGAGTAGCGCCGGGGAAGCGCCTCGTCGGTCGCGGGGTCCCACAGGCGGGGGTCGATCCCGTTCAGGATCCCCAGGTACCGGTCGCCCCGCTCGCTGAGGACGTCGTCGAGGCCGGCGCCGTACTCGGGGGTCCGCGATTCTTCCGCGTAGGTGGGGCTGACGGTGTTCACCATGTCGGCCCCGGCCACCGCTTCCCGGAGCAGGTCGACGCCGTCCACCTTGCCGACCCCGGCGGGGAGGTCCAGCGCCGCCGCGCGCTCGCGCGGCACCCACCCGTGGTACGCGAGGTTGTGGCACGTGAGCATCGTGGCCATGCCCGCCAGCCGGGGGTCCGTGGCGAAACGGTGGTCGCGGAGCAGCAGCGCCGGCCCGGCCTGCCAGTCGTGACCGTGGAGCACCGCGACGCCGCCACCCTCCGAGCGGATCGCCCCCAGCGCGGCCCGGCCGAGGAGTGCGAACCGGGCCCCGTTGTCCGGGTAGTCCGACCCGCCCTCACCGTAGAACCCGGCACGATCGTAGCTGTGCGGGTGATCGACCAGGCGCAGCCGATACCCGTCGGCCCGGGCAGTCAGCAGCTCGACGATCTCGCCCGTCCCCCCGGGGCCCGGCGCGGGCAGGGAGATCAGCCGCCGCTCCGCCGGCCCCGGCGGCTCCACGCCCCGGTAGCGCGGCAGGTACACGTCCACCTCGTGGCCCAGCTCGCCCAGCGCCCGGGACAGCGCGTCGACCACGTCCGCCAGCCCGCCCGTCTTGGCGAACGGCTCGCACTCGGAGCTCACCATCGCGACCTTCATGGCTGGCGATGGTACGACGGCCCGGCGATGGCACGACGGCCGGTCGTGAACGCGCGGCGGACGGGATGCGTCGGGCGACCTGCCGGGGGCGCGACGACGACCGAGGAAGCGCGCCCGCAGGGTCCCCCTCGAGGGGCCCGAGACCTTCGCCGGGGGTCGCCGCGGTGGCCAGGTAAATCGGTTTATCTCGCCCGGTTCGTGTACGATGCCGGGACTGATGCAGCAAGCGCCTGTGGTCCCGACCCTCCCGCCGCCGGCATTCCGGCTCCCCGCCCGGCTGGAGGGGCTCCGGGCCCTTGCCTACAACCTCTACTCCACCTGGCACCCCGAGGTCCGGCAGCTCTTCGCCCGGATCGACCCCGCCGCGTGGTCGCGCTACCGGAACCCGATCTCGATCCTCATGAGCCACCAGGCATGGGGGGATCTGCTCGAGAACCCCGCGTTCATGGCCGAGTACGAGACGATCATGCGCGACTTCGAGCGGTACATGGCGAACGGGGCCGGCCACTGGTTCGCGCGACACCACGGCAAGGCGCTGGACGGCCCGATCGCCTATTTCTGCGCCGAGTACGGGCTGACCGAGACGCTGGGTATCTATTCCGGGGGTCTCGGGGTGCTGGCCGGGGACCACGCGAAGACTGCCTCCGACATGGCCCTGCCGTTCGTCGCGGTCGGCCTCTTCTACCGCCGCGGCTACTTCCGCCAGACCATCGATGCGGACGGTCACCAGGAGCACGCCTACCCGGACTACGACCCACTGCGCCTGCCGCTGCTGCGGGTGGCGTCGCCCGAGGGCGATCCGCTCCAGGTGCCGGTCGAACTGCCCGGTCGCACCGTCTGGTGCGCCGTCTGGCTGGCGCAGGTCGGCCGGGTCCCGCTCCTCCTGCTCGACACCGACATCGGCGACAACGCGCCCGAGGATCGCCCGATCACGAGCATCCTCTACGTACGCGGGCGCGAGATGCGCTTCTGCCAGGAGATGGTCCTGGGGGTCGGCGGGGTCCGCGTGCTGCGCGCGCTCGACATCCGGCCGGTGGTCTGGCACCTCAACGAGGGCCACTCCGCCATGATGCTGGTGGAACGGGCCAGGGAGCTCGTCGCGCAGGGAGTGTCGCTGGACGAGGCACTCGCCCGCGTCCGGCGCGACTCGGTGTTCACCATCCACACTCCCGTCTCGGCAGGGAACGAGCGCTTCGAGGCGGGGCTGGTCCACCGGGTGGCCGCGCCGCTCGGCGGCGAGGACGGCGTGGACCTGGACCGGATCCTGGAGCTCGGCCGGGGCGTGGAGAGCGATCCGGGACAGTTCGACATGACCGCCTTCAGCCTGCGCGTCACCAGCGGCGCGAACGCGGTCAGCCAGCTGCACGCGCAGACGGCGAACGCCACCTGGCAGGCGATCCTCGAGCGGCCCATCCTGGGGATCACGAACGGGATCCACGTCCCGAGCTGGGCCGGCCGCCCGATCCGCGCCCTCTACGACGAGCAGGGGGCCGACCTGGACGACCTGGATGCCGAGGTCCGGGCCCGGCGGTTCTGGGACCGCGTCGATCAGATCGGCGACCGCCAGCTGTGGACCGCGCACACGCGCCAGAAGCTCGAGCTCGCCCACTTCGCGCGGGGGCGCCTCCTCAACCAGCTGGCCCGGCACGGCGAATCACCCGAGGAGCTGGAGGCCCTCGGCCACATCCTCGACCCGGCCGCCCTCACGATCGGCTTCGCCCGTCGCTTCGCGACGTACAAGCGCGCGGCGCTGCTGTTCACGGACGAGGAGCGGCTGGCGCGGATCCTCTGGAATCCCGAACGGCCCGTCCAGGTGGTCTTCGCCGGTAAGGCTCACCCGGCCGACCGGCCCGGACAGCGCGTGATCCAGGAGATCTGGGAGCGAAGCCGTTCGCCTCGCCTCAAGGGCCGCGTGTTCATGATCGAGGATTACGACCTGCGGGTGGCGCGCTTCCTGATCCAGGGCGTGGACGTGTGGCTCAACAATCCGCGCCGGCCGCTGGAAGCGTCGGGCACGAGCGGGATGAAGGCTGCGGTCAACGGCGTGGTGAACCTCTCCGTGCTGGACGGCTGGTGGGACGAAGGCTGGTCCGGGACGAACGGCTGGGCGATCGGCGGGCGTGACGCGAACCCCGACGAGGGGGCGCAGGACTGGGGGGAAGCCAACGAGCTCTACCGTCTCCTGGAGCAGGAGGTCGTGCCGCGGTACTACGAACGGGATCGTGACGGGCTCCCGACAGCGTGGCTGGCGATCGTGCGCGCCTCCATCCGGAGTACGGTGTGGCAGTTCTCCACCACGCGCATGCTGGAGGAGTACATCGAGCAGCTGTACCTGCCCGCGGCCCGCGAGGCACACCGCGGGGCCAGGGAAGGCCGGCGCCATGCGCCGCCCCGGCCGCCGTCGGGCGGCGCGCCGCGAAGGCGGGGGGCGGCACCGGATGGGGAGGGCCCGGGCGCCGGCGCGGAGCAGGCGGCAGCCGGCGCGGCAGCGGGGTACGCAGCGGAAGAACACGGCGCGGACAGGCGCGCCTGAACAACGGCATCGGCACAGCGACGGGAGACGGAGGGAGGCCGGTGACCGGCCGCATCGCACTGGCACTGGCGATCCACAACCATCAGCCGGTCGGCAACTTCGGCTGGGTCTTCGAGGACGTGTACGAGACGGCGTACGCGCCCCTGCTCGACGCCCTCGAGCGGCATCCGGGCGTGCGACTGTCCCTGCACTACACGGGTCCGCTGATCGAGTGGATCCAGGCCGAGCACCCTGATTTCGTGCAGCGGCTGGGTGCGCTCGTGGCGCGCGACCAGGTCGAGATGCTGGGCGGCGGTTACTACGAGCCGGTGCTCGTCTCGCTCCCCGAGCGCGACCGGCACGGCCAGCTGGTGCGGATGGCGGACGACGTGGAGCGGCTCTTCGGGCGTCGGCCGAGGGGTGCCTGGCTCGCGGAACGCGTGTGGGAGCCGCAGCTTCCCTCGGCGCTCGCCGACGCCGGGTACGACTGGACCATCCTCGACGACAACCACTTCCGTGCCGCCGCCATCGCCGAGGACGCGATGTGGGGCGCCTACGTCACGGAGGACCAGGGACGGCTGCTGCGCGTCTTCGGCACAGAGCAGGGCCTGCGCTACCGGATCCCCTTCGGCGATCCCGCGGACGTCATCGCGCACCTCCGCGACCACGCCACCGAGGATGGGAGACGCCTCGGCATGATGGGCGACGACGGCGAGAAGTTCGGCGCCTGGCCGGGGACGTACGAGCACTGCTGGGGCGCCAATCGCTGGATCGACAGGTTCTTCGGTCTGCTGGAGGAGAACGCCGGGTGGCTGGCCACGGTCACGCCGTCCGCGTGGCTGGATCGGGAGCCGCCCGCGGGCCGGATCTACGTGCCGACCGCGTCGTACATCGAGATGGGCGAATGGGCGCTTCCGGCCGCCGAATCGACCGTGTTCACCGCGCTCGTGAAGCGGGCGTTCGAGCACGACCTGCCCGAGAAGCGCTACCTGCGGGGCGGCTTCTGGCGCAACTTCCAGGCCCGCTACCGGGAGATCAACGACCTCCACAAGCAGATGCTTCGCGTCTCGGCCAAGGTTGACGCGCTGCGCGACGGCGCCGAGAAGCAGGCGGCGCTCGATCACCTGTACCGGGGCCAGTCCAACGACTGCTACTGGCACGGGCTCTTCGGGGGCATCTACATCGTCCACATGCGGCTGGCCACCTACGCCCACCTGATCGCGGCGGAGGACATCGCCGACCGGGCGGCGGCGCAGGAGCCCCGGCCGGACCGGCCGGTGGATGCGGCCGCGGTGCCGGCGCTCGCTGCGCCCGGCGTTGGCGCCGCGCTGTTCGACGCCGACCTCGACGGCGTGCCGGAGGCGTACCTCGCCACGCCCGGCGAGGTCGTGGTGGTGGACCTCGCGGAGGGCGCCGGGATCGGCAGCTGGGACCTCCGCGCGACCCGGCTGGCACTCGCCGCCGTCATGCGGCGCCGCCCCGAGGCCTATCACGCGACGCTGAAGGCGCACGAGGAGGCGAGTGCCCTCGCGGCGCATGCCGCGAGCCCGGTGACGGGATCGGCAGCGGACGGGGGAGACACCGGGGCACCCGGGGACTCTTCCGGCGCGGGCGCGCTGAAGACCATCCACGACATCGTCGCCACCAAGGAGCCTGGCCTGAGCCGGCTTCTCGTGTACGACCGCCACGAGCGTCGCTCGGGCCTGGTCCACGTCGTGCCCGCGGGCAGCGGCGTGGAGGCATTCCGGCGCCAGGAGCACGAGGAGATCGCCGACCTGGTGGACGATCCCTATCGCGTCGGTCGGCTCGTCGACGGCGAACTGGACGCGGAGCGGGACGGCCGGCTCGCGGGCCAGCCGGTGCACGCGAGCAAGACGCTGCGGGTCGGAGGGGGGCGCCTCGACCCGTGGCTGGCGTTCGAGCTGACCGTGGAGCATCGCGGCGACGCGGCGGTACGGGCGGACCTGGTGGTCGAATGGAACGTGGACCTCGCCGGTGGCGGGGGTAACCCGGCCGCCTTCTACGCGGTGCCGTCCGCCGCGGCGCCATCCAGCGCCGGACCATCCGCCGCCGGATCGCCCGCCGCCGGATCGCCCGCCGCGACGTCCTCCTCGCCCCTGCGCCGGTACGCCCACGATTCGGCCGAGGAGCCCGGCCGGCTCCCCTGGCTGGTCTTCGGAAACGACGCCGAGGGCGTGGAGA
>VFSW01005559.1_pt1 | contig 18616 bp, 12 predicted proteins | sample 5358111 | NCBI WGS metagenome assembly VFSW01 (sample SAMN11554181, study PRJNA540505) | mine drainage metagenome | isolation source: sediment from site ElyBrook_90M | place: USA: Ely Copper Mine, Vershire, VT | collected 2017 | reverse complement strand
ACCCTGATTTAGAAACCGATCTCCTGCATGAATTAGCTGAACTTCATAAAGAAGTGAAACAGAACGCCGGATGATTTTCGATATTGCAGCACTTTGATCCTATCAGAATCTCTAACCCGAAAGGAAAATGTCATGTTAAAAATAAAGGCTTTTATTAAAAGGCACCCGGTTTTAACTTACTACACTCTCGTCTTTGCCATCTCTTGGGGCTGCTTCTTGATCGCACTTGGTCCCGGCGCGTTCCTGGGTACCGGGCAGGCATCTAGTCTACAACTCTATATTGGCGGCCCGCTCTCACTCCTGGGTCCCAGTATCGCAGGCGTCTTTTTAACACGCCTGATCTATGGGAAAGCGGGTCTGCGTGATCTTCTTTCGCGGTTGTTCAAATGGCGCTTGGGGACTCGCTGGTATGCGGTAGCGCTCCTGGCTGCCCCGCTCCTGACGTCGGCGTTGCTCTTAGCTCTTTCGCTCACCCCCGCCATTGTCACCGCGGCCGACAAGGTGAGCCTTATGGTGACCGGGTTCGCGATAGGAGTGTATGTCCCTTTCTTCGAGGAACTGGGTTGGACGGGGTTTGCCATTCCCGAACTCAGGAAGCGGCATAGTATTCTTGCTACTGGGCTTATCATGGGTTTTCTGTGGGGAGTCTGGCACTTTCCGATGTTTTCGGCAAGCGCAGGTTCCTCCGGAACCATTCAGCCAGCGATCTACCTGGCCGTGCTACTCTTTTCCTGGCTGATACCTTATATAGTGCTCATCGTGTGGGTATATGACCATACCAGGAGCCTGCTCGTGGCAATGCTCATGCACCTGCCGATTGTTTTCGACCAGTTTGTCCTCTTACCTCAGGTGCTTTCGGGGGCACCCCTCATGATCTATCTCCTCTTGTTCACCACCGGCCTGTGGGTCTTAGTCATTGTTGTGGTGCTGAGGCGGCAGCCTCTTCCTCGGCCAGTATATGGGGTTCCGCCTGTCGGAATCCCGAACAAGAAATGAGCAAGAGGAAACGTCACCCTGCTGGAACTAAGCTCGGTGATTCCAGGCCGGACATACACTAAGACCTGGACTCTTCGCACCATCGGCACCTGCATCTGGAATTCAGATTATTCAATCGTTTACATCAGTGGGGACCATCTGGGTTCTACTATCTCGATCAGGCTCCCAAACGCAATTACCCAAGGCTCATCCGTGAACGTGTCGGTAAATCTGGTCATGCCGAACCCAACTACAACGACGACCTGTACCAACTATTTGATGCTAAAAGCAATACGGGCCAATTCTTCAGGATCGGCACCTTGACTGCCACCAGCAAGATTTCACTTTCATCATCGACTGCTAAAGCGACGATCAGGGGAGTTTCTTGATTTTCCTTGCGTTTATTCCACTTCGAAGGATTCCATTGAACAATGCTAATGATCCCCCCAGAAGAATAACCCAGGCCAGGTCCGGTTGGTGGAGCAGCATCACCGGCCAGGATGATTGGAACATCATTGGAATCACTATCAACATCCAACACGCCACCATCAGCCCAATCAATAGGGGTAGCACGCAGGGCTTGAACAAATACCTGAAGGTGTGAGATTGGCCGATTATTTTGAGCGGCCTATTCCAGGTGACAGGCAGGCGCGCCAGATTGTAAATTTCGAATCCCAGGAATCCGATCATAAATATGTAGAGAAAAACGGAAGGATAATTTGTAGATACTGGTGCCGGCTGCTGTCCAACGAGCAGACTGGCAACCCCGGCAGCCAGGTTGCGAATACCATCTCCTGTCAGGACTGTGTTGGTGTTGACCAGCAGAGCCATACCCCAATTTCCGGCAGGAATGAGGATCATATCAGCATGGAAGGTGGGAGTATCGCCATCATGGGCAATCACATTAATTCCGTTCATCTCCATCACGTACCAGCCCATTGCGTAGGATCCGGATGGCTGTTTATGGTATCCTTCCGGCGCCGCCGCTACGGCTGGAGCGTGCAAAACTTCGACGCCCTGGGGTGACAGGATCGAGCCACCCGCATAGTGCCCCTGGTTATTTTGAGCAATCATATAATGCCCCAGGTCTTCGGCAGTTGAAATCAGGTAGCCTGCCGGCGCCATGCCGCGCGGATAAGGGAGGTCCCCGGAAGCCATTGGGAATCCAAACCATTGACGATAACCGGCGGACATACCATTTTGCTGCGCCTCTGATTGTGATGTAAAGCTGTGATGCATCTCCAGTGGCTTGAAGATGTGCTCCTGCACATAAGCTTCGTATGATTGACCTGATACTGCCTGAATGACCATGCCTAACATCACGTAATTGGCGTTGGAATATTCGAAGCCTGAACCCACTGCCCGGTCGAGATTTTCCTGGCTGAGGGCGCGGACGTTGTGCTCCAATGCAGAGTCGGAAGTGTCCCCATCGGTTATCAACTTTTCGCCGCTAAGCCGGGAAAAGCCGCTGGTCTGATTGAGCAGATGGCGGAGGGTGATTAAAGAGCTTCCATCTGAACCGCCAGCGCTGGCGGGAGCAGGCCCCACCCGAAACCAGGGCAGGTAACGCTGGACCGGGGCGTCTAAATCAATCTGCCCTGCTTCGGCTAACTGCAAGATGCCCAAGGCAGTGAAGGACTTGCTCAACGATCCGATCAACATTGGGGTCTGAGCGGTCATTTGCCGGCCAGAAGGATCAGCCCCGCCAAAGCCGCCCAGGTGGACGATCTGATCATTTTGGGTAATCGCCAGCGAAACGCCAGGTATGTGATTGTCCTGCATTTGTTGCTGGATATAGGCATCGATTGCATCAAAATTGGATATTGCAGATGCAGATACATTATGGAGGGGTAATATCCATGTCATCAGAAGAACAATTAAACTGGCTGAGATTGAAAAGCGTTCCAAATCATGGACAATTGAACGAGAATGTTTGTATTTTGGCATAGTTCCCTCCCGTGATAATCAGGACAAATTGCGTCATCAAGTCAATCTATTGCGAACGTGTCGTAAATAACCTGATCAATTGAGGCCCGGATATATTTAAACTCTCCATCCAGAAGGTGCCAGATGGCGTCTCCTTCGCCTGGAATACACAGCCCATTCACGTCACGATAACTTCGTAACGGCGTTGACCATCGATCTTGTTTGAATCCTTTGCCAACCGTGCGATAGCGATCCTCGGTTATAAAATTTACCATTTCGCCAGGTTCATTGAAGTACGCCACTGCCGAGAACGCTTTGCCGTGGAGGTCCACATGCAGCTCCGCCGAGGTTGCATTAATGGCTTTCCAATGGAGGTAATCACTAAGAAAAGCTGTCGGCCACATCACCATATCGTTGATGAAGATGATCAGCGCAGACAAATCGATCTCCGGACCGATGATGTCAACGACCGGAAACATGGAGAGCAACCGGATCAGCATGTGGCCGGTACCATTGTCGTAGCGGTCAAACCCGTTGAGAAGTGTAAACGGTCCCATCTTGATCCTGGCATACCACGTACGCGAAAGCTGCCCTGCAAGGGTGGTATATTGGGTCGCTTCTACAGGCATCCACTTTTGCGCAGGACTGGTGCGCATAAATCCTGTCTGTCGTACCTTGGCACACCTGACACTCGGTTTGCCCAGGATTTGTGCGAAACGGAGATAGCGTTGTACGGGTTCTGGTAATGGGGCGAGATCGGCTTCGGTAATCATCTTGCTGCAAGTCTTTTGAGCCTGGCGGACATATTCGCGCGTTTTTTCATCAATCTTCGGGTTCATAATACTTCTCCTTTTTTTTCATCCAAGGAAATCAGTTTAGATAATGATCGCCAGATTAAAGGTCAGCAGCGCAAGACCAACGACGAAAGGATACGCACGTGCTGCACGCGCCCTGGCGTAACTTCTCATAAAGAGAACTGCCATCAGGATGATCCCGACCGCTAACAGGAGATTTACGAACGGCAAGCTTAGCAGGGCATACTGCCACCAAAGCAAGTCAACGAATGGGCGCGGCCAGGGAAAGTAAACCAGGTTTGGAAGGATGGCAATGATCGCCAGACAAAATAAGCTGAAGAGCGAGGCCAGGGCGCCTGAGACCCCAGACAAAATCAGCCAGGGGTTTCGCTGCGAGCGCAGCGGGTGCAGGATACCTGCCTCTACTGGAGCGCTTTTTCTGCGAATTTTGCGGACTAGGGCGCGCACAGGCCAGAAGAACAGGGCGGATAGGAAAATAAACCCACAGATGGCATATAAGGCGATCTTGAAAGGCAGCGCTTGAGGGTTTGCCTTGACTAGGGGAATGTTGTCAATCATCGGGACCGGTCCGCGCAGATCGAAGAGACTGCCGATTTCAGTGAATAATAAACCCGGCTGCACTTCGGTCAGCGTGCCGTTCTTAGGGTACTGGCTCATCCCGCCCTGGTATGACCAGGCCAGGTCACCGTTCGAGTCGGTTATCTCGAACGTTTCCCCCGGAAACCCCATGGAGGACACAATATAGGTTCCGGCAAAGCCGCTTCTACGCTGAAGGGCGGCCGCATCCTGCGGAAGCGCCCTGGCCTGGATTAGCTTTTGTAAAGCATCATCCGATAGAATACTACCATTTGACAACGTCGGGTAAGCCGGGAATGGGCGCGTGGCGCTGATATAGCGTTGGCGGAAGAGGGGGATATTACTGCGGATAATGTGATCCAACACATCCATGTTCAATTGAAAAGCATAAGACTGTGATTGGTGTGCATTTGTCAGCACAACCGCCCCCAGCTTCAGCTCAGGGTACCAGGCCATATCATCAATGAAGCCAAAGCCGCCCCCTCCATGCTCGATAATAGTCGCCCCGTTGCGCGAGCTTGTGGTAACTCCCAGGGCATAATTTTCAAGGCTGGCAGGGTAATTGGGCGGATTGTACATCGTCGCCGCCAGGTCCTCTCGCAGCAGGCGCAGTCCGTTGAGAACGCCTGCGTTGATATGGAACTGCACGTAGCGAGCCATATCTTCTGCGGAAGTCCACACCCCGCCAGAGGGGATGATCAGGAAGTCAACCGGAGGCCGCAAGGGTGCTTCCACATGACCGATGGCCCGGGTGGCTGTGGCGCGCACCCGGTTGACATCCAGTGTACTGTCCTTCATGCCCAATGGGTCAAGCACCTTTTGCTGCACATATTGGATGAAAGGCATGCCGGAACGCACCTGCAGGATGTACCCGGCCAGATCGATGCCTTCATTCGAATAGGCGTAGCGTGAGCCGACCGGAAACATCAACCAGGTGTCCGAGATACTGGCGATATGCTTCTCAAAAGAGTATTCTGCCGGGCGGTCGTAGTTAGCGCCGTACGATGTGTCGTGGGGGAACCCGGCGGTGTGGCTGAGCAGCATGCGCAGGGTCATCTTCTGCTCGGGAGTGTCCTCGAAGATGCTGTTGACGTGGAAATCCGGCAGGTTGGCGGTGATGGGGTCGTCCAGGTCAACCAATCCATCCTGGGCGGCAAACATAGCGGCTGTTGCCGTAAAGGATTTGGACATGGATTGGATCGAGAACAGGGTGGAAGCCGTCACCGGCGTCTGGTTATCCCAATCGGTATAACCAAAACTCTCTTCCCACAGGATGCCCTTATCATCTACTACCGCGATGGCCAGGCCGGGGATATTGTTCTTCTTCATCTGTTCCGGTATCTCCTGGTGGTATTTGGCGATGACGTCGGTAATGCTGGTAGAGACGATCGGCAGCGAGGCGGTCGGTAAATTTGCCGGGACACAGGCTGCCAGAGGCCCAAAAAGGATGAAACAAAGGCAGGATAAGCACAGGATTTTCTTTATCATGACACTCTTCCTTGATTATTTAAATTGAATCCATTGGGAGAACTCTTATCCCGAATGGATAGCATTTGGCCAAACATTTGAAAAGGTTTCCAGAATTCCGGCCAGGATCCAATGGAAAGAACTTTTTCATAATAAAACTTCTGCTTTGTTCTGGCAGAATTGGAGAATGCGTGCATTTACCAGCTCCGATTTTTCCTCTATTAATGCATGTGAGGCGTCTGGAATGATTTCGGCCTGGACGTTTGGGATCATTTGTGATGCGCGCTTCTGAACGCTCACGGGATTGTAAATGACGCTGTGTCTGCCGATTAAAACCAGCACCGGCGATTGGATCGTGCTAAGTTGCTTGTCGCTGAATGGGGTTGCGCGGATCGGCCGTTGAGGCCGGGTATTTAAAATGCCCAACAGCATTAACTCCGCACAGGCTGGGTTTACCCGATACCCTCGAGTCATCCAGCGAAAATACTTGATTAATCCCGAGCGGGTTGGATGCACCATGATGGGAATAAAACTATGCAGCAGGAAAGTTGCGCTCATCTTTGCAAACGATGCGGCAGGGTCGACCAATACAACATGATCCACTCGTTCAGGAACCTGAATGGCAAAATTGAGCGCCAGCCACCCGCCCAGGGAGACGCCCACGAGATGGGCTTTTTTAAGTCCTAATCCATCCAATACCTCTGCGAGCCAGGCGGAGTTGTTGGATGGATTGAGCACCTGCCCGCGGATGCTTTTGCCCGGTTGGCCGGGCGTATCGACAGCATAGATCCTAAACTGGCCGCTCAGCGCGGCGATATTGGAAAACCACATGGTTGAGTTCGCTCCAAAACCGGGGATGAGAACCATTGCGGGTTTATTGGGTGATCCGCAGGCGTTTACATGCGTGGTTACGAAACCAGTCTTAATTTCCATAGGTTCAGAAGGCGCAAGCCAAAGAGAGAGAACTGTCTGGTAAGCAGCCATATATTGTTTTTCAAGGGCGAGGGACTTGAAGATAGATTGTACATCGGCGGCGAGTGCCATATATCGTTTTCCTTGCATTGAAACAGGCAGATCCATATAGGATAGGTGAGCACTATTCCTTAGGAGTTACTGAAATTAGTGTCATGCCTAAATCGCGCAGCTGCATCAGCAGCCCATACAGAGCTGCCTGGTCGGGTAGGTTACCGGTAATGAGGGTGCTGCCTTCAGATAGGCAGATTACTTCCATCCCTTCGAAGACCGATTCCCAGTCCTGAGTCAGATGCCCGTGAACGACAATTTCATATCGTTGAACCATCCGTGTTCCTCACTGTTCCAATGTAGTTTTTTTGCATTTTGAATCGAGCAAAAAAGCAATATGACATTAGTTTTACGATCTTAACAACAAGAGAATTCGCTTAAACCCACAACAGGACTGCCGAGATCAGGAAAGTCAATAAGCTTCCAATAAACACCATGAACCCAAATTTCCTCGTGTGTAACGTATCCGAAAGTAAGTTCTGGAAGGTTTAATTGATGTTGCCATTGGGTATATAGCGCTCCGACGCTGCGTAGTAAGCTTCCCCCGGCGTGCCCAACAGTGATATTCCTGCGATCATCACCTGGGCCAAGGCAGCGATACAAAACCCATCACTCCACTGGCGCGGTGCGGACCAGCCCGCGTTCAGGCCGTACAAAACCACTGCCAGCAGGGACAGCACGGTAAGCCAAAACATGCGCAGCAGGCGGAAAATCGACGCAGCGCAGCAGGCAGAATTGCTCGTTTTTCTGAATGATTGGCATGAGAGGAATCAGCGTTCATTGTGTCACCCTTAGAACCGGAGGAGAAAGTCTCCATATTGAGAAGTCAAAATTTTCAATTACAGAATGTATTGTAAAAACCTAAAAAGTACTGAACATTTTCATAGTCATCATAAGGATAAACCGCCTCATCTGTCTTCTATCTACAGATAGAGATTTTTTAGCTGATTGACTTCATTCTCTTCCAACCCATAAAAACACTACATACCCCTAATTATTGAAAAGATACTCATCAAGGGACATCGCAAATCATGTGTGTTATTGATTCCCCCGATATATAATTGTTAAAAATTTTTCTAATTCTATTTTCGGGAGGATGTATGATGTCTGTAGAACAGACCTCCCTTAACGATGTGCAATTGCCTCTGCTCGCGACACGTTTTTTCTTGCCGCTCTCTCCGATTGCCTGTGTATCTCGACCGCGATTGATGGATTGCCTGGAAGAGGGATTGCAGGTGCCCATCACATTGGTCTCTGCTCCCCCGGGTTTTGGTAAATCGGTATTATTGAGTGAATGGATTCGCCAGCGGGTGGGGCTGCGGGCTGCCTGGCTTTCGCTTGAACCCTCCGACCACGATTGGGGACTTTTCTTCCGCTATATGGTCACCGCCTGGCAGCATATCTTCCCAAACGCTGGCGAAGCTGCTCTCGCCGAATTGAATGCCTTCCCTTCCCCCAATCGAGTCGCGCTGACCAACCTGCTGTTAAATGATCTTTTAGCTGGACAGTCTATTACCGGGGCGGATCATTCATTATTAGTGTTGGATGATTACCATCGCATCGAATCCGCTGCGATCCATGAAACAATAGCCTACCTGATCGAACACTTGCCACCGCATTGCCATCTGGTTCTGCTGACAAGGGCCAATCCGCCTTTTCCTGTGGCTCGTTGGCGTTCGCATGGCAGGATTGTCGAGATCCGTGAGGATGATCTCCGATTTAATCCCGAAGAATCGACAGAATATCTCAACCACACCATGCGACTGCACCTGAGTGAGGACCAGGTGGAAACTCTACAAACCCGCACGGAGGGTTGGATCGTCGGATTGCAGATGGCCGCTCTGTCTTTGCAGGGTCGTAAAGATCCACTGGAGTTCGTGCAAACTTTTGGCGGCAGCAATCGCTTCGTAGTCGACTACCTGGTTGAGGAAGTTGTCCGCCAACAGCCAGAGGATATCCAACAATTCTTGCTGGTGACGTCTGTGCTCGACAAATTTTCTGCTCCGCTTTGCGACGCTTTGATAGGAGTGGCAGCGCCTTATTCGCAGCAAACGTTAGAGCAGCTGGAAAAGTCCAACCTGTTCCTGATCGCATTGGATGATCAAAGACAATGGTTTCGCTATCACCATCTGTTCGCGGATTTGCTGCGCGTGCGCCTGCAGCAAACGGATCCTGCCCGGATCCGTAGGATTTTATGCCTTGCTGCTGCCTGGTTTGCTGATCAGGGCCTCTGGCGCGCGGCCATTCAATATGCTCTGAAAAGCAAAAATTTTGATCTTGGGGCTGACCTGGTTGAGCGAGCCATCCTCGCCCTGGGCCGGGAGTTTTTATTCAGTGGGCTTAAGGCGATTATCGAATTATTTCCGCCTGATCTGGTGCAATCCCGACCGCTCTTAAGCCTGGCCAAAGCAGTGGTTATGGTAGAAATTTCACGGGTTACCGGGATTGAGCCGCTGCTGCGTTTTGCTGAAGAGGGAATTCGCGCCACAGTGCCATCGCTGGTTCAGAATGAGCTGCTGGGGGCAGTCTATAACGTTCGGGTCTGGGCTGCGGTTTTATTAGGTGACAGTGCCAGAATCAAAGAGGCCTGTCAACAGATAGCCCGCTGGCTGCCTGATGATGCACAGGCCAATTCTCAGGCCCTAACAAATCTTGGGAACGCTTACTACTTTGAGGGGAAGTTTCACCTGATGGATGAATGCTGGCAGCAGGCATTGGAACTAAATTTATCCACTGGCGATATGCATGCCGCACTGGATCTTATGGAAAACTTTGGCCGAATGTGCTGCCATAAAGGTGAATTGCAGCGAGCCGAGGAACTTTTTAAACGCGCACTTCGGCATCTGGCAACAGAACAGGGCAATTATCCGCGCATATTGGCTGCAGCCCAGCGAGATTATAGTGATCTACTGCGGGAGCGCAACCAATTGGAGGAGGCTCACGCCACGATGACCGGCAGCCTGCCGCCAAATGAGCAATGTGGATACATCAGCGGCAAGGGGTTGGGGTACCTTCATCTGGGACGGATCATGCAGGCCGAAGGTGATTTGGCAGGAGCCAGATCAATGCTGGCAAAAGCTCAGGACCTCTGTCGAAGGCATACAGTTTACCCAGACATGGAAGCCCTGGTACAGGTGTTTCAAGCTAGGCTGTGTCTGAATGCGGGTCAGGCAGAACAGGCCTGGCAGGTGCTCGAAACTTGCCTCCAAACACCTTGCTGCGCTAATGAACTTCACCGAGAATGGATGCTGATTGCTCAATCCCGTATCCTGGTGCAAACTGCCCGCCCAAAAGAAGCGTTGGCCTTGCTTGCCGGCCGGCTGGAAAGCGCTAAGGAAAATGGCCGCGGGCGAAACTGGATGGAAATCTGTCTCCTGACCGCCCTGGCCTTGAGAGCCAGTGGCGATCAGAACCAGGCCCACCAGGTGCTCAAAGAAGGGCTGGCGGTTGCCCAATCCCAGGGATTCAGGCGTATTTTCGTCGATGAGGGTGACCGCATGCGGGATTTACTCGAGGAATTCCGGGTGCTTTTTCCTCAGACGGAACAATCCATTTTCGCCGCAGAGATCCTCTCTATTTTTCCATGCAAATCGGTACCTGAACGGAACCAGTCGATAAAAACAGTCGGCCTGTACGAGCAGCTTTCCGGGCGAGAGTTGGAAATACTCCATCTGGTAAGCCAGGGGGCTTCAAATTCTGAAATTGCCGCCCGGCTGGTACTTTCCGTAGGAACCGTAAAGACCCATATCCATAATATCTTTGGCAAACTAGGGGTCCGAGATCGCCCACAGGCGATTGCCAAAGCAAGTATGCTTGGGCTGTAAATTATAATCGCCTATGCAAAATGCTGATCCACTCATCCGTACAAAATTATGCCTGCCATTCACCCGTCCAGGGCAGGTTTCCCGGCCGCGTCTTCAGGCGCGGATCGAGGAAGGATTGCGCGGTCCCCTCACGCTGGTCATTGCTCCCGCCGGATTCGGAAAGACCACCTTAGTGGCATCTTGTATCGCCAGTGGTGGAATCCCGGCTGCCTGGAACTTGGCCTTCCAGCCGCATTGTCTGTAAAGTAGAAACCGAATGGAATTCAAGTCTCAGAAGAGCCTGACCGTCGAAATCCTTGGCTGATTTCTGGTTGGAGCGGAATTATTCTAACGACAGTGCGCTCCTGCTTAGTTCCCTGAGCCAAAAAATAACCATGATATCTGGCAGACAACAAGTCCCCGGCTGAGAGAGGTCGCGGATCAGCTTTTTCTTACTTCTTACCCAGATAGCATTGCCAATAGGATTGCGAGGATTGTTGGCATGGCTTCACCTGGCACAATAATGGTAATCTGCAAAGCAACAGCGCCAGCACACATACTCGTGACTTAGCCGATCAACGAGAATCCCCCTGGGATACCTATTTTTCAAATGCTAATATGTGACTAGTCGGTTCAACCAAACAACTGATCACGATTATTCGTCAATAGATTCTCATCTACCTGATGGAGTGAATTTACGCACCAAATTTCCTTTTTTTCTTGATTTTGGGTCTATGAGAAGAGTAGAAGTGGTCGCTGGTATTTTAGCCAGAAGGAAAACCTATCAATGAATAGTTCCACATCCAGGCTAAGTTATATCCCTGCCATAATTCTGGCGCTCATCCTAGCGTTGGCAATGATTATAGGATTGGTGCTGGTCAATCAAAATCGAGGGCCATCTGCTGTTTTGTCCTCAGAGGATTCGCTGGCCTCCAATGCGGCTGTTGCTGCCATAAGAGCATTTTTCGAGATCAATTATCAAGAGGGAAAAGAAGCCTGGTTGACGCGGATTTGCAGTCTAACCACATCAAATGGCTGCCAGCTTATTTCAGAGGGGGCTGACTCCTTATGGGGATCCATTCAGGAGAATAAAACAGTGGTCGATGCTACCGTTCAGCCCGTGGAAAAAGCTGCTGAAACTCCCACGGAACAGGTCTGGCTTTTATCAATAATTTTGTCTGGGCCACTACCCAGCAGCAATCAAACAAAAGATACGAGCTATGTAGCAGTATCTAAAACCGCCTACGGCTGGAAGTTTGATCGCTTCCTGATGGACTCCGAAGTCCAGGCTATTCTAAAAAGTAATTCGCAGGGGAACAACCCATGACAAAATTATTGTTATTCTTAATCGTCCCCCTCTTGCTGATCCCGGCCACCGTGCACGCTCAAACTCAAGACCCCTGGGCAGAGGTATTCGACAACAGTGGAAACATCCGCCCAGATGTGATCGACCTGGGTGTAACTACGGAACACCCGGGTTGGATGACCATGACCCTGCCCTTTGGCCAAGCCCTGAATCTGGATGCCAATTACCATCGTTACCAGACTCCGGGCGGGAATATTGTCATCTTGCCATCGGCCTCGACTCTGTTTTTCATGGCGATGAATCCCAAGCAAAGCGGGCTGGATGCATCCATCGGTATGGTGAGCAACGGCTATGGCAGCCTGATCGCCTTTCTTGGCCTGGTCGCTGGCAATAATGTGGATTGGAATAAGGTCAGGGCCGATCATCCGGATTTCAAAAGTCCGGATCAGTTCTGGAATGCGGTCTTGAACGGCCAGCAGGATGTCTGGACTTATTTTTCTGGCTGGGGCTTCATCACCAATTTACTCTCGATGTCTTGGAACGATACGGCCCTCCGAACAGCCTATCTGATGTATCTAAACGGGGTCAAAAACTGTGCGTCAATCCCTGGAGGTTGCAATGGGATAGCAAACCTGCCTCCGCCAACCCAAGCGAGGCTTTGCCCGGATTCGAGCGTTATCCTACCAGCGGCAGTTCTTTCAATTCTCAAAACAGCTCCTATCAATCCTTTGGTAATCGGTCAAGATGTTACAAACCGCCGCGGTGCGGACATAGTAGCAACCGTTACTGTTCCCCCCGTGATTTTCACCTGGTACGAACCGACCTATGAGAATCGTGTTATATGTCGACTTGCCAACCCCGGAGAAACGCCCAATTGTAAGACTGGAGCAGGAAAGAGCGTTAACGATGGGGTTCTGGCTACCGAGGTAGTTTTCAAAGAATGCCGTAAGCATGTCGAGCACTTGCCGGATGCAGTGGCTTCACTCCAGGCGACTGCCAGCATCGATTCGACCAGCCAGGCCTGGATCACCGGCCAACTGGGCCAGACTCACTATGGAGCTTATATTCACCAGGCAAACTATAACCTGATCCCAAACTATGGCGCCTGGAAGGGCGCTTGCAACTGCGGTGGGACCTGTACAGCCACAGGCCAGGCTCTAGGAGTTCCTTTTGCAGATCCGGGATCCTTTGACTTGCACCTAACGGTTACAACGACTGGCGCACGTTTCAGAGGAATTCCGATCACCCAGCCACGCAAGCTGGAAACAGATGGAAAATTCCAGGTGTTTGTGACCCTGCCTGCACTGGTGCCCTAAAGAATCTCATTTTTTGTGACTCATGGCGTGTGTTTCTAAATTAACTTTTCTGGCCAGGATTGGATGCCTGATTTTTATAGGTAAATGAAAAGAGAACTGGTAAATGCCTGATTACTTTACAGCGTTTGGGAATTTTCTCTCAGCTCTCCCCACATATTTACTGAATGGGATTCTGGTAACGCTCTACTGGATTGGCGATTCGGGGGCTGTGTTAATCAGCATCCTATGCGGCATTTTGATTACCCGTTTTGTGGACTCGCACGTACAGGCCAGCGCTAATTTTCGCCCAGGGCGAGGCGGAAGAGAAGCAGCCTCTCCCAATACCATCACTGCTCAGGTCATGACAGGGACCGTGTTGTGCCTGTGGGTGATCAGCCAATGGGGAATGGGCGCACCTGTCCCCTGGATCGGAACCGCCATGTGGTTGGCCGGGGCATTCATGGTTTTTCTGGCCCGCACGCAAGAGTCAACCTTGCTGTGGAATATGAAATCCGGCATTGCAATCTACGCCCTGGCGGTAATTGCCAGCCGCCTGTACCTGGCAAATACAGCTCAGCTTTCGGGAGGGCAATGGGCTGTCTTAATTGGCAACGCCGACAGCGCTTCGGCAATGATCGCCAGCACCCGCAACAACGTAACCACGGTTATTCTATGGGGCTTATGGCTTGTCATTCCGCTGGGGTACTTTGTCATGCTGCTCCAGCAGTTGCTGATCAATCCTATGTCTCTGGTTAATCCATTTACCCGGATCAATGACCTGATCGAACACTACCGGACGCGAAGGTAAAGCAATGAATGCAGCCGCCGCACGGCCCCGTGAGTCTGCTTCATTTTTGCTCTACCCATTTCAGGTGAGCTTTTTTTCAAACGTCGGATGGATATGAAAACTTCGGATTCTATTTCAACGATTGGAGGATACGATGTCAAACGTAATGGATCTGTTCCGTGGACCCGCTCTTGGTGCGATCGCGGTGATCATCCTGCTGGCAGGTGGAATCTTCCTTGCCGCATTCGCTGCGCTGATTGCGCAGTTCGGGTTGCTGATTCGTCTGAAGCCCTGGAATACCACTTCCCGAAATTCAGCCGAAGGACCCGAAGCGAAAAAAACCGAGCGAGTTTATCCTGCGGAACCACAATCTTCACCTCAGGCAAGGCCTGCCTATCCCGATATGGACGAAGTCGTGGATGCAGTATGGTGGAAAGAAGAGCAGTGAAGCAAATGCAGTCCAGGAGCATCTTCTGTTCTCAACAGGAGATGTCTCGTGAGCTCACCAGCCAGAGTTGGCGAGCCGACGAGACAGGATAGGATCTATGCCAAAAATACTCAACCATTTGACTGAAAAATTACGCTGGCTGAAGGCGAAAAACAGCTTGAGCATTCCGGACGACCTGGATGTCGAGGGTACAGAGCTGTGCTTCAATGATCAAAACCAGCTCGACTACATTTTATTCAAGGTCACTGAGCGTGAGTCCGGCCGGGATTATCCGGGCTACCGGGTGGTACGCCTGCTGCAGCTGCGTTACATCTCTTTGGAAGCGCGCCGAGACGCCGGCTTGCTGCAAAAAATGCGAACTGTTCTGCGGGGGTTGTATGGGGCACAGGTAGATCTGGTCTATCTAACGGCCGGAATCTTCGAAAATCCAAAGATCGGCGTCATCCAGTGTTACGGTGTTTCGGCTTTTTCTATGCACAGAGAAGAGGCAATTCTAAGTTCGAAGCGCGATCTTTCTGCATTGCGAGCCGGGTTGGTGGGAGCTTATCGCCAGATCAGGTTGGAACCCCTTTCCAGTGATGTGGCCCAATGGCTGGCCAGGGCGCTTGAGCAGATGCCGTATACACTCGTGGCGGTGGGCCATCCTGACCCTCGCGAGAATGCCCGCGGCGGAGATACATCCTTACAGGATCCGCTGTCAAACAGCAATCACAGCAATCAGCAGATTACTCTCCAACAAAACGAACTGCTTTTCCGTGGCATGAGCAGCCTGGAAGAGGAATTTCTCTTGATGCTGCTGGGATGTCATGTGCCCCTCAAGGAAATAACGCTTATGCTCGCTGGTCTGCTCGAAGACACGGCCGTTTACGCCTCCCGCCAGGTTGGCACCCGCGCTGCGGCCTTTGGAATCAGCCTGCCTGCTTTTTTAACGGGCGGCCTTGCGGAAAATGCCGCCAATTCATACGCCACCAATCATGCCACCGGAACCACCCAGGGGCAGGCAGCCACGAACGGAACCGCCACTTCCCAGGGGCAGGCTCACACAGTTGGCCAGGCCAGCTCCAGTGGCTGGTCTCATACGGTGGGAGTGGCCCAGACCGATTCTGTAGGCAGTGCACACACCACAGGTTCCGCTCATTCCACTGGGATTGCGACAACCGAAGGAACGGCAGTGACCCAAGGGTCCTCGCACTCGGTTGGGTCAGCAGTGACGGATGGATCAGCCCATGCTGAATCGAGTGGAACGGCTACATCTCAGGTGAATAGTTCAAATTATGGTTTTAATGGAGGAGTTGGTGGAAGTATCGCTCCTGCCGGGGTCGGCTTGTCTGCCAACGTCGGCGGTTCAATGGGTTGGGGATCCTCAAACGGCGTGATTAACAGCAGTGGCGTCACCGATTCCACAATGCATTCCTCCACTTCCAGTGAAGCATTTGGCACAAGCAATGCGCTCACCAACAGCCAGGCGGTGACCCATTCCGCAAGTGATACAACCAGCCAGGCCGACACGACCTCGCAAAGCCACTCAATCACCAACTCAGAAGCCTGGGGTACATCGGGCTCGGTGACGAATTCCAGTGCCGATACTACCAGTTCATCCTCGACTCAAAGCCATGCCGACACACAGAGCACGTTCCAATCGTCCGCAGACGGTGTCGGATCGGGGCAAATGGTTGGGCAAGGGATAATGGCCGGGATGAGTGTGGGGGTGGCGCCATCTTTTTCTCTTTCGCATAGCTATCAATGGCAAGATGATCCCTTCATCCTCTTAACGGAAATCATGCGAACCCAACGCAAGCTGCTGGATATCGCCAGTCGGGAAGGAGCGTTTTACACAGACCTGTATGCCCTGGCACGCACGGAAGGAGGAGCACATGCTCTGATGGGGTTGATCCCTGAAGCCTTTCATGGAACCGAAGAGGTTGTGGCAGGGGTTCAAACGCGCACCTTGAGCCCCTCGGAACAGGCCTATATCGGACTGCACGCCCGCGCCTTTACGCCTTCCACCCGCATTGAAACGATCCCGGAAGCGATGAGTGGCTACACCGATTCAACTCTGCTGACCATGATCCAACTGGCTTCGTATACCTGCCCAGGCTTGTTTGAACAGGGTTCCACCCTGACGACCCAGGAAGAGACCCCGGCCTTTGCCTTTTACCCGGATATGCCCGGTGACATCATCCTGGCTCGCCAGTGGTCGATTGAAACTGGCCTGCTAACGGATACTTTTTTGAAACTGGCCGCCGAGCGCCATTTTCACACGGCCTTTGTTGGAGATACTGGTTTCGGCAAGTCGATTGCCGCCGAACGCCTGGCATATGAGTCTACCCGTTTCTGGCATTACCGCAGCATTGTGCTGGATTTCGGTCAAGGGTGGCGCAAAGCTTTAGCCTGGCCTGGCGTTGGAGAAAGCAGTTCCGAGGATGGATCAGGCCATGTAGATATCCGGCAGCTGTATCCTGGATCCCCCCGCCCGCTGCGCTGGAATATCCTGCAGGTTCCTCGCCGGATCGATCCGGGGCGGTATCGCAGCATGGTGGCTGAGCTTTTTGCGAATGCCGGAAGGATGGGAGCCAGACAGCTGGGTTTCATGCGCCGGGCATTAACGGAACTGTATTTAGAAGCCGGCGTCCTGACCGGAGATCCAAATGTGCAAAACGGGCCAATGGGCCACCTGCAAAACGATGCTGAAGTCCAGTTAATTCAAAGGTTGCGCAATTCTAACGGGTACCATGCTACTCAAAGCCCGGATCACCTTCATCCCGGGACGCTTCTGGAATCGCTTGCCCCACGTGAACTTCAAGCGCTGGCCGTTCACCGCAGCAAGGTACTGGACGTCTCGAAATGGGTCGGACGTCTGCGCCAATACAAAGAAAAACTGGAACGAGATCAGGTCAGCCGGACGAGCCTGGAGGGCGTCCTGCTGCGCCTGGAACAATTTTCGGAAGGTCAAATGGCGCGCCAGTACGGCCCAACGGGCAGCGGCATGGCGGTGGAAGACCTTGGGCTTATGGGTAACCCTGAGCATCCATGGGGCATTACCGTCATCGAAGGCGGTGCTGAAATGGACGAATATCCCAAGGCGGCCTTACTTTCCCTGTTGGCCAGTATCCTTTATTACGATGCGGTTGCGCGCCGGCGAGAGTCCTTGAATGGCAGCAGGCCTTTCCCACCTTTGCAAATTTTCTTTGAAGAGGCCAATAAGGTGCTTACAGGAGTGTCCGGTGGAGCTCCTTCCGACCAGGGATCCACTGAAGGCGGCAGCCAGGTGAGCCATATCTTTCAGGGCATGTGGCGGGACGGCCGTAAGTATGGAATTTTCCTTCACCTGCTGGCTCAAACCGTAAGCGAGCTGCCCAGCGGCATCCTATCCTCTTGTGCCAACATTTTCGTTTTCCAGACCAAGGACCCGAAGGACCGTGACCTGATCTTGCCGCATCTTGGCAAGTCTGAAAAAGGATTGGTCAACACTGAATACAAACGCTACCTGGCCCGGATCCCGAGGACCTATGCCATTGCCAAACTGGGCTACAGCGAAGACGTCTTCTGGCTTGAACCGGTACTGGTGCGCCCGATGATCCTGCGGTGCGAAGAGCCTTCGGATGACGAAATCATCCAGGAATTAGGGCAGGTTTCCTTGGAGCGATCTGCCGCAGACATCATTGCTTCTTATCCATAATCAAAGAGGAGAAAAATAAGCCCATGCAACATAAAAAGCGTTCCCCTTTTGCTGCGATTGTGCTGGCTGTAATAATAGGCCTGCTGGTTGTCGCTCTTCTGGAAGGTGTTATCCGCCCAGTAGATGTCGTAACCGCAAAAGTAGCTATGGCGCCGGGCACGATCTTGACCGACCAGCTGGTAGAGCTGCACACCATTCCATTAAGCGCCCGGCCGGCCGATGCCTTTACTCAAATTCAGGATGTCGTTGGTAAGGCGCTGGCTGTTGGCCGGGCCCCGGGCGACTTTATTATGCAATCGGTATTGGGCGAGGTTAGTAATGCCGGCATTCCCTCCCAACTGCCAGCAGGACACCTGGCGCTGGCAATTCATGTTGATCTGGCCAGCGGTGTTGCCGGCCTTTTGCGGCCAGGCCAGACGGTCACGGTTATCGGCATGATTTCACCCGATCTGATCAAGGACAATTCTGCCAATCCGATCACCGAAATCATTCCGCCTTCAGTCACGCCAACTCTCG
>VFSW01005558.1_pt1 | contig 18617 bp, 19 predicted proteins | sample 5358111 | NCBI WGS metagenome assembly VFSW01 (sample SAMN11554181, study PRJNA540505) | mine drainage metagenome | isolation source: sediment from site ElyBrook_90M | place: USA: Ely Copper Mine, Vershire, VT | collected 2017 | reverse complement strand
TATTGAAGGATCAAGTTCTGGTGACAAGAAGAGGCCAAACTACGATTCCTGCGCGGATAAGAAAGAAGCTCGGGATAGAAGAGGGGACGAAGCTCGAGGTGCAGGCAATCGGTGACAAGGTGATATTTACAAAGGCGCCTTCCATTTCAGACTTGGATGGGACAAGCAAGCTCACAAGAGAGCAAGCATTCAGGCTTTTGAACAAGATGCGGGACGAAGAAGAATAGATGCTCTTTGAGACGCGTTACTTCTGGGCGCGGTTCACTCCAACGAGCTCGGAATAACTGGAGAAACTGAAGGCGCTGTTTGATCGATCTCGTAATAGGTTCGTGTCCTCTATTACGATCTACGAGATCTTCAAGCTTTCGATGGAGAAAGAGGGGAGAGACGTCGCTGACTTGAGAGCAAGCATCATAGAAAGCGAGTTTGACGTCGTGAGCGTTGAAAGTGAAATTGCAAGAGAGGGAGCAAGATTCAGCGCAAAGCTTAGGATTCCTATGTGTGACGCTTTGATAATGGCAACCGCTAAGAAACTTCAGGTTGCATGTGTCACGGACGACCCTCACTTTACCGAGGTTAGGAGGGTCTGGGTCTGACTCTTGTTCTATCTAAGAGACGCGGTGACTCTCCTTCCGGCCAAGAAATTAATCCGAAGCCAGACCGATTGCTAGATTGGAGTTCCCGCACGATCTATTGTCGTTGAATCCCACTCTCTCCTTCTGTTGCAATAAAATGCATCTATTCAGAATCGAGGACCCTAAACTGATTTATCTCCCCTAATCCAAGCGAAGTGCGTAGCGATTCACCTTTGGAACGTGAAGAAGTCAATCTCGCGGCCATAATGTTCACGGACATTGTTGGCTATACTTCGCTCACAGAGAGCAATGAGGAGCTGGCGCTCAAGCTTCTCGAAGAGCATCGCGGGATTGTTCGGCCACTTATTTCGGCCCACTACGGAAAGGAGGTCAAGACGATGGGCGATGCTTTTCTTGTCGAATTCAGCAGCGCGGCAGAGGCGACAAGATGTGCTCTTGAAATTCAAGAAGCGCTTTACAGGTTTAATTCGCATCTCAGGCCCAAAGAAAGGATTCTGCTTAGGATCGGTATTCACCTTGGAGACGTCATTCATTCTAACAAGGATGTGTACGGCGACGCGGTAAACGTGACTTCTAGAATTGAGGGATTGTCCGAAGCCGGAGGAATTTCTGTCTCAAGGCAGGTCTACGACAGCGTCCGCGGCAAGATGCGTGATGTCAGATTTGAAAGCCTCGGCTTGAAGCAAATGAAGAACATCGAAAATGACCTTGAAGTGTTCAAGATTGTCATGCCTTGGGGAGATCAACAATCATCCACATCATTGTATTATAACGCGTCAGGGGAAGAAGCCCAGCCAAAGAATAGGATTGCAGTGTTGCCATTCGTCAACATTGGTCCAGATCCGTCAGACGAATTTTTTGCCGACGGATTAACTGAAGAGCTCATTTCACATCTCTCCCAAGCAAAGGATCTCAGGGTCATCGCAAGAACTTCAGCGATGAACTACAAAAACGACAGGCAAAAGAAAGTCAGAGATATCGGGCGGGAACTTGGGGCAGGCACTATTGTTGAGGGGAGTGTTCGAAAGGCTGGGACTAAGATCCGCGTGGCTGTTCAAGTTGTCAATGCGGTCAACGAGGAACATCTATGGGCCGCCACCTACGATAGAAATCTCGCCGATATTTTCGAGATTCAGACCGACATAGCTACAAAGGTTGCCGACTCGTAATAATCCTTGGCAAAAATATAAGCATGTGGAGGAGCGAAAGTATACCCTTGTTTGAAAGGATGGGGAGCTCACTGCATTAGAATCGAGAGATATATCCTTCTAGCCGTAGATTCCCAGAGGCTCGCTGGTTTCCATCTACCTTTCTGAGACTACTCAAGGTTGTCTTCTATCTCCTTTTGTTCTCTTCATCCAAGTTTCGCAAAAGTTTAACTCTATTTGAGCTGAAGAATCAGTACTCGAGTTTGAATTTCGTGGCCAAGGGACGCGTTCAGATTACTAGGGAGCGGAAACTCGCCGCCATTATGTTTACAGACATTGTCGGCTTTACTGCTCTTAATCAATCAGATGAGTCCCAAGCATTAGATGTACTTGAAAGACATAACAAACTACTGAGACCGTTCTTCCCCAAATGTCATGGTAGAGAAGTGAAAACTATGGGTGATTCATTCCTCGTAGAATTTGGGAGCGCTCTTGATGCGACAAATTGCGCTATTGCGATTCAAAAGTTCTTGCATGACTACAACATTTCTACTCGCGAAGATTGGAAAATTAAACTAAGGATAGGCATCCATCTCGGAGACGTAGTTCGTAAAGGAAAGGACATACTAGGAGATGCTGTAAACATTGCTTCAAGGATCCAACCTCTTGCCGATCCGGAGGGCGTGTGTATTTCGCAACAGGTGTTTGACCAGATACATAACAAGATCGATTATCCACTGGAACGATTAGAACGATCAGAACTCAAGAATGTCACGTTTCCGACCACTGTTTATTCAGTTGTAATGCTTTGGGAGAAAAAGTCCACAATACCTCAAAGGAGTATAGTTGAATTTAGCAGTAAGCTAGATCCTCGCAGAATAGCGGTGCTTCCTTTTTCTAGCATGAGCCCAGATCCAAATGACGAATACTTTGCGGACGGCATGACGGAGGAACTGATTTCTACGATGTCGATGATAAGCGAATTCAAAGTAATCGCAAAGACTTCGGTCATGGCGTACAAGGGAGACAAAAAGAAGATCAATGACGTTGCAAGGGAGCTAGAAGTGGGCACGATACTCGAAGGCGGCGTGAGAAAATCCGGAGATAAATTACGCATTACTGTCCACCTCATCGATTCTAACAGGGGCGATCATTTGTGGTCTGAAAGTTACGACAGGGAATTCAAGGATATCTTCGCAATCCAGAGCGATATTGCACAACGAGTCGCAGATACCCTAAAAGTACGGCTATTACAGAGCGAAAAAACCAGAATAATGAAGAAGCCTACGGACAATACGGAAGCTTATTCCTATTACCTCAAAGGAAAGCAACTGATGAATGAGGGACCAGCTGAGTCATTTAAGCGCGCATTAGAACTCTTTAATCGAGCAACCGACCTCGACCAAAGGTTTGCTCGAGCATACGTCGAAATTGGGAATTGTTACGCATGGCTCGGCTCCAGAAGTTATTTTTCCTTTGACGATCAGGTTTCTGGAATGGAATCTGCTGCTCGTAAAGCTCTCGAAATAGATAGAAATTTAGCCGAAGGCCATGTGCTTCTTGCTCGAGCAGCCGACGATTTCGCAAGAGCCGAAGAAGAAGCAACAAGTGCGATTGAGCTGAATCCCAACCTTGCAGAAGCTTACGAGGAATTGGCGGTCATAAAGGCGACAACGGGGTACCCAAAGCAGGCATTGGAGCTACATGAAACAGCGCTAATGCTTGATCCGCTTTCATCACAAATTATCAACAACTTGGGTCTCGCATACCTTTGGAACAGCAGAGAGAAGGACGCTTTGGATTTTTGGAACCGAAATCGCAAGATTTCCCCCTTTGTAGTGGCTAGGTGCTTGGCAGAATATTACTTCGGGAAAAGTGATTTCGGCAGGGCGAAAGTCGAAGTCGCATTGCTTGAAGAATTGTCTCCTGGAGACCCAGAAGTCATCTGGTTTAGAGGAGCTCTCTCGGCGTTAACAGGAGATACTGATGGAGCGAAAGAATCTATTGAGAGGCTTGAAAGAGAGTTCAAAGGAGGAGCTGTAACCGACCGTGTGGTCGGCGAGCTCAGATACTTCCTCGGTGATATGGACGCGTTCTTCGATGCAATGTTTCGTGCTCTCAAGAATCACGCTCTTGATTCTACGTGGCTCCGCTATTCTCTACTCCTTCAGAAAGCTAGAGAAGATCCGCGTTATCGTCAAATAATGCGAATGAATAACCTGGACCCTGAACTCAAAGAGTAAGAGTGCAGATTCTAAACGGTGTATGCATATTTTGAGGAATGCATAGCAAATCGCAGAGTGCGCCTTGAGTTACGTGCTGATGGGGCGATCTAGACAAGATTTAGGCGATCGGGATTGCGGAGAGCACTGTCCATTAGCCAAGTGCGTGTTATTACTTGAAAAATAAGACCGCTACAACGTGCTCAAACTGGACTTGGAGCAATAACCCCTCCGATAAAGGAAGGGCCGAGTGAAATGCACTTGAAAACCTTGGGGACCAAAGTTTCAACAGTTAATAGACTCCTCAAAATTTCAGAGAAGGAGAAACATGCAAACTGAATTGAACCAAAAGCCTGATTTGAAGATCGGCTCTGTAGTTATCGATTGTATTGACTTCGATAAGATGCTCGCTTTCTGGAAGGAGGGGCTCCACTACATTACGAGAGAGCCAGCTAAAGGCGGCTGGGTCATCCTTCGAGACCCTGCAGCGAGAAACACGAATGTGTCTTTGAACCAGGTTCAGCCTTCGGAGAAGCTCGTGGGCAGAAACTGGCTACACTTTGACCTCTATACAAAAGATCAGAAGGGTGAAGTTGAACGGCTACTCAAGTTAGGAGCTACACGTCATCCTCAGGAATACGAGCCGGATGACGACTTTATTGTCCTAGAGGATCCGGATGGCAACCTCTTCTGCGTGGTCGATACAACCAAGTAATGACATTCGATACATGGAGGGCACAGCTGAATTGGTCAGAATGTTATGAGTCTTGCTAGCCCCAGAACCAGCCCTTGTCCTCGCAAGAAAGTTCAGCGCCGCACACGCCGCAACGGAGGTGGCATGATTGGATGAAAGTCATCTCGTTGTTGCACACCGGGCACTGGACTGCCTTTTCCTTTTGCATCGCAAAGGTGGAATAAGATTTCCGCCTTCATAAGCTAGCTGTTTTTGCCCGTCTCAAAGCCGTGCAATGAGCCTCGAAGTGAACTCTTTTGTGGAAGCTTCACCCCCGATGTCCGTCGTGCGATCTTGCCGATCCGAACTGTGAAGCTGTGCTACGACGGCTTTCTCAATCGACCTTGCTGTCTCAAACAGAGACTCGTCCCCCCTTCCTTTTTCGCTCGAGTAAAGCCAGTCAAGCAGCATCGATGTTGAGAGTATCTCCGCCACGGGGTTTGCAATTCCCTTTCCCGCAATGTCTGGAGCGCTACCGTGCACTGACTGCGCCATCGCAAAGTCTTCTCCGGCGTTGAGAGAAGGAGCGAGTCCTAGCCCGCCTACGAGTCCAGCTGCCTCGTCAGAGAGGATGTCACCGAACATATTTGTAGTCAAGATCACGTCAAAGTCCTGCGGAGCAAGCACCAATTCGAGCGCAGTCGAGTCTACAAGTTTCTCTTCGAGCCTGACATCTGAAAAACTTTCCCCGACTTTTCGCGCCTCAGCGAGAAACAACCCGTCACCTTCGATTAGAACGTTGACCTTGTGAATCGCCGTCACGAGTTTCTTCTTCTTTCTTGCTCTTGCTAATTTGAACGCAGTCTCAGAAATTCTTCTGCAAGCGTTGCGCGTGATCACCCGCAGGGAAAGAACGGTGTCCTTGTCCGGCCAAAATTCTCCGTATCCCCTGTAGAGGTTCCTGTCGGGGTAAAAATCCTCGGTGTTCTCTCTCACGATCACAAGGTCTACGTCACTGGAGAACCTCGAGCTTTCGCTCGGCAAAAGTGACTTGACTGGTCTGATGTTTGCGTAAAGGTCGAATGCTTTTCTTATTCTTCCAGAGTTCATCGGATAATCCCTGTCATCGTTTGGATAGGACCCTGACTGGAGAGGGCCGAGTATCCAGCCGTCTGACCCTTTCATCGCTTCAACTGTCTCGGGAGGAAACGTCCTGCCGAGTTTCTTGTAGGCCTCCATTCCGATGCGAAGGTCGATGAATTCCAGTTTGAGGCCTTTTTTTATGGCGGCGCTTTCAAGTACTGCCCTTGCGCTTCCGACGACCTCGGGCCCGATCCCGTCGCCGTCCAGCACCGCGATTTTGTAGATTCTGCTCATGCTAGAAGGAGATCGCCGTATTTTTCGACATAGGGAATGAGTCCGCCTTCCTGCAGGATAGCCTCCATAGTCGTTGACATTCTTGGAAAGGCGATTTCGATGTTCTTCGTCAGATTTGTCACTATCCCTCTTGTAAGGCTCAGGTCCAGTAGATCACCCTCTGCTATCTTTGTCGTGTCGCAGATGACCGCGGGGAGTCCAATGTTTATGGCGTTGCGATAGAATATGCGGGCGAAAGACTGCGCAAGCACTGCTCTAACGCCGCATGTCTTTATCACGAGGGGTGCGTGTTCTCTGCTTGAACCCATCCCGAAATTTCTTCCAGCAACAACAAAATCTCCGGGTTTCACCTCGCCTACGAACTCCTTTCGCGCGTCCTCAAGCGTATGCTTTGCAAGCTCGGGCACGTTCGAGCGAAGGCTGACGTACCTGCCAGGCGTAATCTCGTCGGTGCTCACGTTGTCCTTGAATATCCAAGCTCTTCCGCCCATTTCTTATCGCCTCTAGAGAAACTCCCTAGGGTCCGAGACACAGCCGTTAATTGCAGTGGCCGCCGCAGTAGCTGGAGAACCCAAGTAGGTCTGAGCCTTCGGATTCCCCGTCCTGCCGGGGAAGTTTCTGTTTGAACTGGAAAATATCACGTCGCCGTCAGCAGGTATCCCGCCCAGTGCCCCAAAACACACGCCGCATCCGGCTGGCGTGACCATCGCCCCGGCCGCAATCAATGTCTCCACGATTCCTTCTTTGATACATTTCAAGTAAACTTTCTGGGAGGAGGGAGTGACAATAAGTTTGAGTCCCTTTGCTTTTTGCCTGTTCTTGAAAATCTGGGCAACGATGCGCATGTCTTCGATTCTCGTATTCGTGCAGCTCCCTATGAAGACCTCGTTCACCTTGACGTCTTTCACTTCGGAGACGGGCCTCACGTTGTCCGGAGAGTTCGGAAGAGCGACTTGAGGCTCGAGCTCGGACGCGTCGAAGGTAATTTCCGACTCGTACACTGCGTTCTCGTCGGGGTAAATCTCCTTCCACTGCTCCTCGCGATCAAAATCTTTCAGGTACTGGCGCGTCCTCTCGTCGGACTGGATCAATCCCGTCTTCGCCCCCGCCTCCACCGCCATGTTGGTCAACGTAAGCCTGCCAAAGACGTCGAGCTCCTCGATCGCCGACCCGTGAAACTCTAGTGACTTGTACGTCGCGCCGTCGGTCCCGAGCATTGAGAGCGTCTTCAGGATGAGGTCCTTTGCAAACACGCCTCTGGGGGCATGCCCGTTGATTCGTACCTTCATGCTCTCGGGCACGCGAAGCCAGGTCTTCCTCAAGGCCATAGCCACCGCGATGTCCGTCGCGCCCATCCCCGTGGCGAAGGCGCAGAGCCCTCCAGAGGTGCAGGTGTGGGAGTCAGTGCCGACAATCAAGTTGCCTGGCGCAGCGTAATCTTCAGCCATCACCTGATGGCAGATTCCATTCCCGGCGTCGGAAAGGACGAGTCCGTTTCCCATCGCGTAATTTCTGACGGTTGCTTGGTCGTTTGAAAGCTCCCTTGTCGGGCTGGGAACGGCGTGGTCTATGAAGAAAATTGTATGCTCCTTGTCAAGAGCCGAAGAGCCTCCTTTCAACTTGCCGATCTGATTTATCAGAAGGGGCCCGGCAGCGTCATGTGTGAAAGTGTAATCCACCTTTACGATTACTACTTCTCCCGCCGATACCTTTCCTTCACCCGTATGCGAACCGATTATTTTCTCTGCTAGTGTCTTCCCTTCCAATGTTTTCACTGATTCCTGCCATGAAGCGCAAAGAGTTCGAAGGCAGTCAAGAAGAGTATCTTCGAGCACGCGAAAATTTCTCCGGCGTCAACTCGCTCTTCTTTTGTATGAGACAGTCTCGTGTCTCCCGGGCCGTATGTGATTGCGTCCACACCAAAATTCAGGGCATACGTGTTCATGTCTCCCGTTCCTGACTTTGTGACGAACGCGGGTTTAGCAAATCCCGACTTTATCAGAGACCTGTTAATCGCCCTGACCAGATTCGAATTCAATCTTGTCTTGTAAGGTTCCGTGGCGTATCCGAAACTAACTTTTGCCTTCACTTCCTCCGAGGTAGCATCCGACGCTACTGACTGGACTTTCGAGACTACTTCGCTCGTGCTGATGCCGGAAGGTACTCGAATGTCTAGAGTCATGGACGCCCTTCCCGGTGTGACGTTGTGCACAGAGCCCGAGCGGATTTGAGTGAGTGCAACTGACACAGATTCCGTGCTTTCCGGCCGCTCGCTCGGCCACTGAGCCTTCACCTTCTCGTAAATGGAAAAGGCTACTTCTGCAGCGTTGTTCGCAAGCCAGGGCGCGCTACCGTGGACCTCTTTTGTTTCTATCTCAATCTTTGTAGGGACATGTCCCCTGTATCCAATGGTCACTTTGCTCGCTCCGCATGGCTCTCCGAAGATGGCTGCGTCAGCCTTGACCTTGTTTTTTATCAGTTCGTTAAGGCCCGTGCTGTTTCTCTCTTCCTCTGTGACCCCTGCGAAAATCACCTTTCCCAAGCTTGCTTTCTCCGGATCACTTTTGAATTCCGAGGCAATGTCTTCGAACGCAAAAAGCATGCTGAGCAATGCTCCCTTCGCGTCGCAGGCGCCCCTGCCGTAGAGCATGCTTCCCTCTCTTCGAACCGGCAGTTCGCCCGGAACCGTGTCCATGTGGCCGCAGAAAAGAATCGAAACGTTCCCAGAGCCGACCTCGCAAAGGACGTTTCCCGCCCCATCTATCACCGGTTTTAGTCCTCGCTCTTTGAGTTCAGTGAAGAGGAAGCGCGCTAGATCCCTCTCGTCACCTGAGGGAGAGTAGATAGAAAGCGCTTTTTCGCAAAGGGCGGTTCTTCTCTCCTGCGTGTCCTGAAGCAATGAGAGTACTCTTTCCGGTGCTGTCTGAGACTGGGTTGCCATATTAAGTCGATCCATCCTAGGAAGCCTTTGCCTCTTCAAGCAAAAAGTCGACAATCAGGCCGGGTATGTCAACGTGGCTTTGCGCAAGCACGTTTTTGAACTCTGTGGTGTTGTTAACTTCGTGCACCATAAGCCCCTGGTCTTCTGACTCCATGAGGTCGACGCCGTACACGCCGCGTCCGAAAGGCTTTGCCGCCCGCAAGCACAGCTCGTCGAGTTCCTTTGTGACCTCAAGATTTTCTGCCCTGCCGCCTCTTGCCGTATTTGTTCTCCAGTCTCCTGTAGTCGAGATCCTGTAGATCGCAGCCACTGTTCTGTCTCCAACGACTATTGCCCTAATATCTCTCGGAGGTCTCTTTATCTTCTCTTGTAGATAATAGACATGGTAGAGAGGAAACATCTCCTGCCTGTCTTCAATCACGCTCTTTGCTGCGTCAACATCGTTAAGGCAGGCCACGAGTCTTCCCCAGCTTCCGATAGCGGGTTTGATTATCGCAGGATATCCCAGTTCGTTTAGAGCTCTGAGCGCAGCATCTTCGGCGAAGGCAAGTTTGGTCCTTGGCGTGGGTACCTTTGCCTTGGAGAGAGCTATTGTCGAAAGCACCTTGTTTCCCGTCGTGAGAGCTGAAGAGAGGTTATTCACTACTCGAAGCCCGTACCCCTCGAGCACCGCGGTCAAGTGGAGATTCCTGAAGTACGAGGCACAACGCTGGAGTACGACACTGCCGAAAGTCGAGCCAGCGTCCCGTCCGTCCAGAAGGTCGAAATAGAGATCCTTCGAGTCAAACGTCTTAAATTCGACCTCAGACCTCTTCTTCGCGGCTTCGATGATTGCCTTCTCTTCCAGCCTGACAAGATCGTATACCATCGAGATCCTTTTCGTCACGCTCACTCGCCCCAGTCTTCGCCCACGACTTCAGCTGGTTTCAAACTCAGCACGCCCGCATCCGAAATGTCGAGCTCGAACGAGCTCCCGCACTCGTTGCAGGTGACGATTTCGCCGTCGATTGCGTCAGACGGCACTTTGACCTCGGCGTAGCATTCCAAACAGTTCATTTTACTTCCAGTTCACCTCCTTTATTTCCACAAATTGTTTCATCGCGAGGTAGCCGCGATTTTTTCTTCGGCTCTCACAGCTTCTGCTTCCAGTCTATCAGTCAGTCCGAGCTCGAATAGATCCCCGCACCTGAGGTTCTTCAATCCCAGAGCCAGCTTCTGGCTCGTCTCAGGGGTAGGCTCGAGCCCCAGCGTCCGCATTAGGAAAGCGGCGCCGTTCTTTCCTGAGAGTTCTCCGAAAACAAGGTGGCGAGTATTTCCCACAGCCCTTGGAGGGACGAGCTCGTACGCTTCAGGGTTCTCGACTATGGCTGCGAGGTGAGTTCCAGCCTTGTGAGTATAGGCGTTTCTCCCTACGAGGGGCCTGTTTCTGGGTATTTCGTTGTTCGTATAGTTCGCGATAAGAGATGAGAGCTCACTGAGCATTTCGAATCTAAAACTCCTTTCAGAGCCGCACAGAAGTTTCAAAATCATGGTAGTCTCCGCGAGCGACGCGATTCCCACTCTTTCACCCAGTCCGTCTATCGTGACGTGAATCTGATCTGCGCCTGCTTCCACGCCTGCAATCGAGTTTGCGACAGCGAGTCCCAAGTCGTTGTGGCAATGAACGTCAATCGGCTTGTCTGTGGCAGCTCGTGCGAGACGCACCAGCCTTGACATGCCTTCCGGCAGCATCACACCCACCGTGTCTGGGATGCCTATCCTGTCTGCGCCTGCCTTTGATATTTCCGAAACAAAGTGAGCAAGGTATTCAGGATTCGCTCGGCTTGCGTCCTCGACCGTGAAGCGTAACTTGAGTCCGTGACTTTTCGCATACTCGACTGCTCTAATTGACCTCTCAAGCGCTGCTTCTCTTGAAACGTGAAGCTTTGACCGCAAGTGGACGTCAGACACTGAATGGTACATCGCGACCCACTCGACATCGCAGGCCCTTCCTGCATCCACGTCCTCCGGGAGTGCCCTGCCGTGGGAGATTATCCTTGCAGAGAAGCCTGCCTTTTGCATTTCCTTGAGTGACTCCATATGGCCCTGGGATATCACCGGGCTGATTTCGATGCAGTCGACTCCAAAGTAGTCGAGCATCCATGCAATCTGGAGCCTCTGTCTCTTTGTAAACGAAATGCCGACGCTCTGCTCTCCTTCGCGCAGAGTGGAGTCAAGAATCGTGACGCTACCCAGACTCTGTCGCGGTGATTCAGAATTTAACAGTCTGGCGTAATAATTGGCGTCGCTTTCAAACACTGTACTTTGATCAGTCACTTTACTTCTCACAGTCGGCTGCTACGCTAATCGCAGAAACACGACGAATATAACCGTATGGTTTGCGTATTCAGCGAACAATCTTGAGTACTACGACGGTATTCGTATCATCTATGCCGCTGAGCTTTCGGATTTCGTCGATTGTGCCGTTGATCTCTGCAATATTCGAACCCGAGACAATGACAGCGACGTCGTACTCTCCCGTGATTTCGAAAATGGAATCGACACCGCGGACCTTTCGGAGTCTGGCGGAAACGTCTGAAGTGGGAAAGCTCGGGTTCACAGAGAGGAGGCTGATCGCGCTTGCCTGAGGCCCGATGTTTGTCTCGATTGTGAACTTGGAAATCGTCCCCGCTTTTGTCAGGTTGGCCACCCGCCTTCTTATCGCGGCTTCCGAAAGGTTTACGGCCTTTGCTATTTCGACAAATGGCTTCCTGCTGTCCTCTCTCAGAATGGAAAGGATTTTCTCGTCTGTCTGATCCATCATTTCATTCAGGCCTCCGCGTCAACTTTTTCTCCCGCCCTGGGAATTTTTGGGTCGGACTCGAGCGAAGAGAGGATCAGGTCGAGTTTCTCGACTACAGCGTCGAGCTGTTCCCTTGTTATCACGAGCGGCGGAAGGAACCGGACAATGTTCAGTCCTGAATAGAGGAGGACGAGGTTGTGGTCGAAACCCCGCATGATGACTTCCTTCACGGGTATCTTCAGTTCCATCCCGATCATCAAGCCCTTACCCCTCACTTCCCTGACGATAGAAGGATGCCCTGAGCGCAGGCGCTCCAACCCCACCTTGAAATAAGCGCCGTTCTCCAAGGTTCTTGCAAGCACGCCTGACCTGATTAGGAATCTTAGCGCAGCGAGCGCGGCGGCACAGGACAAAGGGTTCCCTCCGAAAGTGCTCGTGTGCTCTCCCGGTTTCAACACGGAAGAAACGCCCTCCTTCATTGCTGTGAAAGCAAATGGGACGCCTCCTGCTACGCCCTTCGAGGCAGTTAATATGTCGGGCGAAACGTTCCAGTTCTCGCAGGCCCAGACCCTGCCCGTTCTTCCAAAGCCTGACTGGACCTCGTCGAAAATCAACAGTGCCTTTTTCGACTCTGTCAGCCGGCGAAGCCCCGGAAGAAAGTCATCTGTAGGAATGTGTATTCCGCTTTCTCCCTGTATGGGCTCGACAATTACAGCTGCTGTGTTTTCTCCAATCAGTTCTCCCGCCTTTTCCAAGTTTCCGAAGGGAGCAAATTTGAATCCTTCCAGCATGGGCTCGAAAGGTTTTTTGTATTTCTGGCTCCAAGTCGCAGATAGCGCGCCGTACGTCTTGCCGTGATAACTTCCTGTGAAAGCTAGTATCTCCTTTCTCCCCGTTGCTTTCCTTGCAAATTTTATCGCAGCTTCATTTGCTTCCGTGCCGCTGTTGCAAAGATAGATTTTCGTCAGCCCCGCGGGCAGCGCATTTGCGAGTTCGTCCAAGTACTCTTCCCTAACGTCGTTGTAGAGAGATGCATGGCAGGTAATCAGCCTCCTTGCCTGCTCTCCGACAGCTCGCGCGACATCCACGTTTGCGTGGCCCACTATTGCCACGCCGTAGCCGCCCGAAAGGTCGATGTACTCCTTGCCTTGCGCGTCGAAAATCAGAGCGCCTTCCCCTCGCACGACCTTGATCGGGAATCTCTGATAGGTGCCGACCAAGTGCTCGTCTTCAGTTGAGAACATATCCGTCATTCCAATTCTTCACCTTAATTTGCCCTAATCACGGTCCCATTCCCTGCGATGGCGCTCTGGAGAGGATTCTTCTTGAGACCGGTCGCAATTATGGACCTCTTTGCGCCCATTTCCACAGCTTCGACTGCTGCAATGACTTTCTTGTCCATTCCTGGTCCTATCGAAGGCAAAACTTCCCTCGCCTTTGCAATATCTAGGTTCTTTACTACTGAGCCATCCAGGATTAGCCCCTCCGTGTCGGTGAGAAAAATCGCAGACTCCGCTTTGGTGGCCCCCGCGATGTGAGAACAGGCACGATCCCCGTCAACGTTCAGGAGCTCCCATTCTTCCCCCGCCGCGACAGGAGAAACCACAGGAACGATCGAGGAGTCAAGAAGTGAATCCAGAAGCCGCGTGTTCACCTGGTTGATCTTCCCGGTGTAGCCGCCGTCGATTGCTACTTTTCTCCCGCGCTCGTCCACGATCACGAGCCTCTTTTTTCTCTCGGCCCGAAGAAGGCCTCCGTCTATTCCGGTGAGCGAGACGGCACTGATTCTGCTGCGCTGCAGCGTCTGGACGATCTGCTTTGAGAGGAGACCGCTCATCACCATTGTGAATATCTCCGCTGTCTCCTTGTCGGTGTATCTGCTCCTGATTCCCTCGGGCGAAGTCACAAACTTCTGGTTTTTTCCGAGCTTCTCAGCCATCACTGTCACTTGGTCTCCCCCTCCGTGAACCAGGATTATCCTCGTCCCGCTGTTCTGGAGGTTTCGAATGTCATCGACGATGCTAGCGTCAACTCCGTCTATTACGCTTCCGCCAATCTTGCATACAACAGTCGGCGCTATAACGATCATACTGGATGCAGTCCCGGAAAAGAAAGCCCCGCTCTTTCGTCAAGCCCGAGCATCAGGTTCATGCATTGCACGCCGTTTCCTGCCGCGCCCTTCATCAGGTTATCAGTCGCCGAAAGCAACAGCAATCTGTTCATTCTCTCGTCAGTTTCAAAGCCAATGTCGCAAAAGTTAGAACCTGAAAGTATCTTCGGGTCTGGATAGCGGGATATTCCTTTCTTGTCCTTGACGAATCGTACGAATGGAGCGTCCCTGTAGAACTCTCTCAAGGTCTTCCACACAACCGGGGTGTCGAGCTTCGAGTTTGTGAACGTGTGTATCGTGCAGAGTATGCCCCGCACCATGTTTATTGCGTGCGGCGTCATCGAAACTTTGACCTCCCGACCAGCGAGGCGCGACATCTCCTGCTCTATTTCCGCAGTGTGCCTGTGATCCACAGGCTTGTACGGCCGAACGACGCCGTATCTTTCTGCGTGATGCGTTGCAAGAGTGGGCTTTGTTCCTCCGCCGGAGCTGCCAATCTTCGAGTCAACGATAATGTGCTCCAGATCCAAAAGCCCCGCCTTCACAAACGGAGCGAGAGCTAGAATGCTTGTGATAGCCATACAGCCTGGATTCGCAACGAACTTGGATGCTTTGATCTGGACGCCGTAGATCTCAGGAACGCCGAAGACCGTGGTCTCAAGCAGGTCGGCCTGCGGATGCGTGAACTTGTACCAGTGCTCGTAGGCCTTTGCGTCTTTAAGCCTGTAGTCTGCGCTCATGTCAACTATCTTGAGCCCCGTCTTGAGGAGCTGTGGAACTATTTTGACCGCTGAGCCGTGGGGAACTGCCGTGAAAACAAAATCGCAATTCGAAGTTAGGGCGTCAATGTTTGGCTCGGAGAATTTCAGATCGGTGAAAGATCTTAGGTTAGGATGAACTCTGTAGATAACCTCGTCCTTGTACTGCTTGGACGTGGCAAGAGTCACCTTCACGTTGGGATGATTGATCAAAATTCTTAGGAGCTCTCCGCCGACGTACCCCGACGCGCCGACGATCCCAATACGCAGAGCGTCCGCCATTTCTCTTGATTCTCTTTTCATAGCTTATTTTCGAATTACGTTTAAAGTTTAACTCTCTTTCTCGAAGGACGGCGACAGGAGTATGCGAAATTCGCAGCATTCTTGCATACGGCCAAGAGTTAAATTCACACTCCTATCAAATTGTGCGAATCTAAAGTTGAAAATTGATCATGCGTCAATCACCGTAAAGAACATGGACGAATCAATCAGGTTCTATTGCGAAACCCTCGGGCTAAAGCTCACCAGGCGAAGAGAGGTCCCCGAGAACAAGGCAGAGATTGCGTTTGTCACCGGAGAGGGGTCAGACGCCATTGGCGTGGAGCTAACCTACTGGAGGGAAAAGAAAGACTGGACCGACGGAGACCAGCTTGACCACATCGCGTTCACGGTGCCAGACGTCAGAAAGACGATTGACAAGCTCCGTCTTCAGGGAGTCGAGATTGCAAAGGAACCCTATTCAATCAGCGGGTCAAAGTCCATAATTGCATTCATCAAGGACCCCAACGGAATATGGCTCGAGCTGATTCAAAGACCTTGATGTTCTGAGCCAGCAGGCTCTGAAGATCTCTTCTCATCCCGATATTCGCACTTGAAGTCCAGTTGAAGGTTTGCGTTTTCGAACACTTGATTTGGTATAAAGTGGAACTTTATGCCCTTTTTCGCGAGCTCCAGTGAAGTTTTTTCACTGGCCGCAAACCAGCAGGAGTCAGGTTCAAAGAAGCATAGAACTCCGTGTTCTTCTTCAAGGCAGACATGGACGAGGTTCTCCTCCGAGTAAAACATTTTCTTGCCGCAGACAATGCAGTGCATTTCTTTGCTGTTGAAATTCGGGACCGCGACTTTGGGTTCCGCTTGCAATGAAATTTTCCTCAAATGCATCTAGACAGATCGACTAGATAACATCTACGCCCCCCTCAAATTTCACAGTCCTGCTTTGACTGGACGCGAGTCTAATCGCCTCCTCAAATTGATACTCGATACATTTAAACACCTGTCTGGCTTATCCAGACAGGTATGTCGAATACGCGCACGGTCTCGATTGTGGCGATATTCACATCTCTCATAATCGCGACCGACTTTGCCATGGTACAATTTCCGAACGTGAAACTCGAAGACACGCTCGTCTTTTCTTCAGCCTACGCTTTCGGCTGGAAGATCGGACTGTGCGTTGCTGTCCTTTCCGAGCTCATTTGGGGAATCGCAAGCCCCTATGGGTTCGGAGGCCCTATCATTCCTTTTCTCGTCGCGGGAGAGACGCTCTATGTCGCAGGGGGCGCAATCGCTTCCCGGATTTGGGGCCGAGAGGTCAAGAAAATTTCAGTTCAGAATTTCTTCTTCGGTGCAATCGTGGCGATATGTGCATTCCTCTTCGACATTGAAACCAACATCCTCACTTCCGTGATTCTAACAGGCCACTTGACTCTGATTGGCGCAATTTACTATATTGCTTCGGGTGCATGGTTCATGGTGACACACGAACTCGCGGATTTCGTTCTCGGCGCATACCTCGCCCCTCTCGCAATCATCTATTTTCTCCGCAAATTTCCGCTTGGGAAGGTCCAGATCGAGCCTGTCCAGAAATCAATTGGAGTGTGAAGTCTATTGCCTAGCTTGAAGACAATGTATGGCGTCGTGGCAATCCTAGTTTTGCTCCTCATAGTTAGTAGCACAATAGGAATATATTATTACGTAGAATACAATCAGCAGAGTTCGGTAAGTTCAAGCTTCGCGAGCGAGCTGAATGCGGCTGACCTAAAGTACACTCAGACCGTTGCACAGTACAACTCTGTCGTTGGCAAATACGGCAACTCGCTGACTTCCTTTGACTCGCTTGTCACTCTCTATAACCAGAGCGTGTTAACCTTCAACTCTCTTTCTTCGAGTTTTGCTTCGCTCTCGGTGGAATACAACACAACTATGACACTCCTCGTGAGCGCAGTTTCAGTGCTGAACACCAGCGATGCAATTTATCAGAACGCCAGCAAATCGCTCACCCAACTCTGGGTCTCGTATAACAATCTGAGCTCGAAGTACGAGAAAGTTGTCAACCAGTTTCAGTCACTCTTTGCTGAGTTCCAAACCAGCATTGCAGAGTACAAACAGGAAAACAACGTGACCTTGAAGGGTCAACTCCTCCTCCCAGTGAAACCCATCACTTCATCTTTGTTGAGTGCGAACCTCCTTGTTGACTTTGGAAACTCCACCTACAGGTGGGAGAACAACACTGCGATTCAAGCAGGCTGGAATGCATACACGTTTACGCTCATAGCAACGAATGGCGATGTCAACGCGACATGGTACCCGCAGTACGCGGAGCATTTCGTCACTGGGATAGAAGGAGTCACCCAGACCTCGACGGAATTCTGGTGGTTCTGGACCTACATTGGAGGGACATGGCAGCTCGGCCAGACAGGACCCGACCCGGTCACGGTGCTCAATGGAACTTCGATCGCGTGGACATTTTGCGCGGAGAATAGCACATATCTTCCAACTTGCACGCCGCGCTAACATTTTCCGGCTGCGATTCTTAAAAAGGTCAAATATTGCGCATCTGAATTGGCTCTTTAACTTGGAGAAACTCGAAGCAATCCTCGCTTCTGACTACAAGGGGCCAAAGGCAGCGTTTACGGAGGCTCATGTGCTCAAGGCTCTTCTCGTCATAGGTAGCTCTGGCAATGTGGGACGCGGAAAGCTAGGAGCAGTTCTCGATCTTGGACAAGGTGAGGTCAGAACTTTGATCAAGAGACTGAAAGACGCGAGGCTTATCACAATTGAGGAACGCGGTTGCTCACTCACTTCTTTAGGACGGAAGGAATTTGCACAAGTAAAGAAACTTATTCCCTGGTCTTCTTCGTTGGATGGGAAGTCTCTCGGGCTAGGAGATTTTTGCTGGGCGATTAATGTTCGAGGAAGGTCAGAGAAAATCAGAAGAGGAATAGAACAGCGAGACGCGGCAGTGAAGGCGGGAGCCAATGGTGCCCTGACTGTCATCTATTCCTCTGGCAAATTCAGGATACCCCCTGTTGATACTGAAGGGGAAGCAACGACCACCTTGGAGCCATGGGCTACGATCAGGTCCATGGGCGTCAAGGAACGCGACGCTCTAATTATCAGCGGGTCTAGAGATTTGTTGAGCGCGGAGTACGGTGCACTGTCAGCCGCATTGTCCATACTTTGATCAGCGTTGGATGGATTCAACCACAACTTGCACCACGGAGTGAAAGTAAGAACGCGGCTTGGGATTGGAAGAATTACTGTAATAGTTGTCATTGTTGTTGTTCTTTCTCTTGCGGGTGCGCTTTATTTCATCCAGAGTCAGCAAAGAGCGATTTCCATTTCGAGCTTCGAAATAGAGCGTCTGCAAATTGTTAACTTTGCCGGAAATTCAACCGTCAGTGGATTTGTCTATGTCGCAGCAACTTCTGCGCAGCAAGTTCAAGGGTTTCAGGGAGTAACCAGTTTCGGCAATTGCAACGGAATCGCCTCAAACGCAAGCGAGTGTATTGGAATGATGTTTGTATTTACATCAGAGCAAGAGATCTGTCTTTGGATGCACAATACGATACTGCCGCTCCAGCAAGTGTGGATCTCTGGGAACGGCACGGTGTCAGCAATATATCAGGCCCAGCCCGAGACCGACTTCACTGTATGCCACAGTGCCACTTACGTGCTTGAAACTAGTCCCAACATGCCGATCTCGATGGGAACCCAGATAATACAGAGCAAGG
>VFSW01005557.1_pt1 | contig 18618 bp, 20 predicted proteins | sample 5358111 | NCBI WGS metagenome assembly VFSW01 (sample SAMN11554181, study PRJNA540505) | mine drainage metagenome | isolation source: sediment from site ElyBrook_90M | place: USA: Ely Copper Mine, Vershire, VT | collected 2017 | reverse complement strand
GATCAATATATTACTAATAAAAAAATTTCTTTCCTTCAGCAAAGTGAAATCCATCATGGGATTTTTATGACGTAATTCCCAAAAGGGTAATATGATCAGTGACACCACGGAAATCACCGTGAGCAGAACAATAAAGTGAGAACCAAACCAATCCTCTTGTTCCCCCTTATCAAGAACAATTTGTAGACAGCCAAAACCCAATGCCATTAAAACAAAACCTAAGCCATCTATTTTGAAAGTACTGGCGAGCAGGGCTTTACGCCGTTCAGTAAAATGGGGGGGATCATACACCCACAAACGCGTTAAATAAAAGGAAATAATGCCAATGGGTACATTAATTAAGAATATCCAACGCCAGGTAAACGTATCAGTAATCCAGCCGCCCACCGTGGGGCCAATGGCTGGAGCCATTACCGTGGTAATACCATAGACGGCAAAGGCCATACCTCGTTGATGAGGAGGAAAGGTGTCTGATAAAATTGCTTGTGAAGAAGGTTGCAACCCTCCCCCACCAATACCCTGTAGCGTTCTAAAAAAGATTAAGGCAAATAAATTGGGTGCGAGTCCACACAGGAGGGAGCTCACTGTAAACAAGGCCACACAAATGAGGTAAAAGCGCCGTCTTCCCATTAAATTAGAGATCCAACCACTCATCGGAAGAATAATGGCATTAGCCACCAAATAAGAGGTGAGTATCCAAGTGGACTCATCTTGCCCAGCCGCCAGGTCTCCGGCAATATGACGCAAGGAGACATTAGCAATGGAGATATCCAGCACTTCCATAAACGTCGTCAATGCCACAGTAACTGCCACCAACCAAGGGTTTATGGAGGAACCGGGGGAATTACCTGGTACCGTGTTACTGGTCATTCAAATACACAACCGGGGTGACGGACATACCAGGCAACAGGCGATTCAATATATCTGATGATTCATCAAAAACAATTTTAACGGGAACACGTTGCACAATCTTCACATAGTTACCTGTGGCATTTTCTGGTGGCAGTAAACTAAAGCGTGAACCCGTCCCATTTTGAATACTGTCCACATGAGCATGCAACACAAGATGAGGAAAGGCATCCACTTTCACTTCAACCCGCTGTCCCCTGTGCATGGAAGTGAGCTGGGTTTCCTTAAAATTCGCCACCACCCAAGGAGAACCATAAACAATTCCCAACACGGCAGAGCCAGGGGCTAACAACTGTCCCAAGGATAAATTCTTTCGCACAATATGTCCTGTCACCGGGGACACCAATCTCGTATAAGAGAGATTGAGTTGGGCAGCTTTTAAATTGGCTAAGGCTTCCTCCACACTGGCGGCTCCCCCCTTAGCCTGATCTACCTTGACTGCAATTTGTTTGGGTGCACTCTGGGCCTCTTTTAATTTTGCTTGGGCCACTGCCACTTGAGCTTGTGCAGCGAGAGACGCTTTCTTTTGCGCCTCCAAATTAGCCCTGGCAGAGACTTCACTCGCCGCCACTTGATCAAGCTTTTGCTTTGAAACTTCATCCTTGCCAAAGAGAGTCTGGTAGCGCCGTAAATCTGTTTGCGCAAGTCTCGCTTGTGCTAGGGCTGCCGCCACCAAGGACTGTGCTTGTTGGGCTTGCGCTTGGGCGGCATATAAATTACTAACAGCTTGGCTTACCACAGCGTGGGTGGTCTCTTGGGTGAGTGAGACATCATGCACTGATGCCCCATGGCGAGCCACAGCGGCATCTAATGCGGCTTGAGCTAAATCAACCTGTATTTGATAATCACGCGGATCAATGAGTGCCAGAACCTCTCCCTGTTTTACCCATTGATTGTCATTAACGTTCACCTGTGACACATATCCACTCACATGAGGTGAGATTTGCACAATATTGGCATCAATAAAAGCATCGTCAGTGGACTCACGATTGTGGGTATACAGCCACGCAATCAATAAAGTAATAAAAATAATAGCAGTGAGCCAAAAGACTAACTTTTTAAACTGTTTTTGTTTATATAAAGGTAGGGGTGGGGTTGCAGTATTGTCTACTTCACTCATGATTTGACTGTCCTGTGTCATGCTCAGAATAACGAATTTTTCCGCGCGCAAGATCAAAGTTAATCCATGCAATATGCTCACTCGCCAAGGCATTATCCAATTGTGAGCGGGCTTGGGCGATTGTGGTTTGTGCGTTTACTACTTCCAGGTTATCGGCGACACCGTTTCGATAACGGTCACCAGACTGGTTCATTAAAGTGGTGGCCAGTTGCAGATTTTTTTGAGCGTGAATCACTTCATCATGGGTGGTTCTCAGGGCGTTGTAAGCAATTCTCACATCTTCATCCACCTGTGCTTCGATGTCTGCGAGTTGTAGTTTTGCTTGATGTAACTCACTAAAAGCAATGTTTTCCTCAGCCTGGGTAGCGCCTCCATTCCACAAGGGCATGGACAGAAAAACCCCCACACTGTATACATGATAGTCATTAATCACTGGGGTGACCCCCGAGGGACCTACCGCTCCACGTACTTCAACGGAGGGCAGAAATGCGTCCTTTTTCGCCTGCAAAACACTCTCTCTGGCACTCATTAAGGCCTTACTTGCCAATAGTTCAGGCCTTGATTGTTTAGCATCAAGGATCGATTCTGCCAAGTCTGGGATGGGGGTGTTTAGTGTCGTTAATGTTTCTGTTTGAATAATGGGCGTATCAAGATCTATGCCCAGCGCTCGCTTTAATTTAGTCTGACTGTCATCCACCAAGGATTCCATTGCTCTTAAATCATATTGATATTGTGTGGTTTGTGTTTGTGCACGCACCACGTCAACACCTGTACTAATCCCTTGCTTTTTTTGATCAGTGCTCAAGGTCTCTAACTCCTCAGCCAAATGATAATTAGCTTCGGCGGTTTTTAATTCCGCGCGTGCGCGCAGCAAGTTAATATAGGCATAGGCGGCATTAGCTGCTACCTGCTGAAAGGTGGATTGTGCCTTGAGTTCTGTTTCTTGAGTGATCCATTGCGAGGCTTTTAAATTATTCCATAGACTTAAGTCAAATACCTTTTGTGATAAATTGACACTGCTCGCAAAGCTATTAAAAGGGCCGATTAGTACGGGAAATCCCTGTAGATTAAAACCTTGAGCTCTTAAGTTGACACTCTCTCGTAGTTGATAAGCAGACAAAGACAAGTTAGGTAATAATTGTGCCTGTTGTAACCGCTGATTAGCCATAGACTCGTCAATCAGGGAACGAGCCATTTGGCTTTGTGTGTGATTGGCCACGGCCATAGCCATGGCTTCCTCAAGAGTTAAGCTAAGACTGTTCTGTGCATGAACCGTATGGTTCCATAATATCAGCAGCAAAAAAAAGATAACTTTTTTATAGGACATATTATTTATAGCAATGCTCATCGGCTGGAAAAAGAGAGGACTTTACCTCTTTAACATAGAGTTTTACTGCCTCAGCAATAGAACCTGTTTCCTTGATAAAGGCCTTAACAAAGCGTGGGGGAATATATCCCCCCAAGCCCAACATGTCATAAATAACTAACACTTGACCACTGCATTTAGCGCTAGCTCCGATTCCAATGGTAGGAATACTCACTTGCTCACAAAGCTGATCGGCAAGAAGTTGTGGTACCGCCTCTATCAATAATAACGAGGCCCCAGCTTGCTCTAGCATTTTGGCAGAGCGCAATAATTGCTGAGCCTGGCCCACAGCACGGCCTTGAACTTTAAAGCCCCCTAACTGATTGACCGATTGCGGAGTTAACCCGATATGAGCGCAGACCGGGATACCGCGAGCCACTAAAAACTCAATGGTTTCACACATCATGGCGCCACCCTCAATTTTAACCATCTGAGCCCCAGCTTGAATGAGTTGCACCGCATTCTTAAAGGTGTCCTCAGGGTTGACTCCTGTAGTGCCAAAGGGCATATCTGCAAGAATAAAGGCACTGCGTGACCCGCGGTACACACACTCAGTATGGTAGATAATATCCTCTAAAGCCACTGGAATTGGTGAATCATGGCCTTGCACCACCATACCTAAGGAGTCACCAATCAATAACGCATCAACGCCTTGCTCTTCTAACAGACGAGCAAAACTTGAGTCATAACAAGTGAGCATAGCAATTTTTTCACCCTTCTGGGCCATCTCTTGCAAGTCAAGAATAGTTTTTCTCATGGGCATTTCAAGCGTTAACAACAATGGGCAATTGATAATGACGTTTTTGGGTCAACACAAATAACGCATTACATAAAGCAGGAGCAATAGGCGGCGTACCAGGCTCCCCCACTCCTCCTGGATGGTCATGGGTGCTAATCAAATAAACCTCAACCGGCGGCACTTCAATGAGTCGCACAACAGGGTAATCGCTAAAGTTATTGACCTGTGGATGGCCATCCTTAAACTTCACCTCACCATAGAGTGCTGCAGATAAACCAAACACCATAGCCCCTTCTAATTGGGCTTTAACGGTATCAGGATTAACCACCGTACCCACATCAGCGGCAATAACCACCCGGTGGAGCTTGGGGGTATTATCCACTAAAGAGATCTCCACCATTTGCGCGACGACACTGCCGAAGGATTCCACGATAGCCACTCCCCGAGCGTGACCGCTCTCAAGAGTACTATGCCAGTTAGATTTATCTTGTAGTAATTGTAAAACGGCGTAGTGCCTAGAATGGTTAGCTAAATGCTTAAGCCTAAACTCCAACGGATCAACTTGTGCAAGATGGGCTAATTCATCCATGAAGCACTCACTAAAAAATGAGTTTTGTGAGTGCCCCACCGAACGCCAGAACCAAGTTCTGACCCCAGAATTTAAGTTAGCCCACTCCACTTTAAAGTTTGGAATAGTATAGGGGATATCATGTAATCCTTCCACGGAGGTTTGGTCTACCCCCCCTTTAATCAAGGCTTTTTCAAACCCCGTGCCTTGGGCAATGGAATCAGTGGCCGTGATCGCCCGAAGGTGAGTGATCTGTCCATTGTGATCAATGGCTCCCTCCAACTGACATAGGGCTGCGGGGCGATAATAGTATTGGGTCAGATCATCGGTGCGATCATAGACCACTTTAACTGGTGTCAAAATCTGCTTAGATAATACCACGGCTTCCATCACAAAATCAGGAGCAAAACGTCGACCAAATCCACCACCCAAATACTGCGTATAAACATGCACCTGTTGGGTGGGCATACCTGTTAACTGACTGATCATTTGTTGATTAGGTCCTTGGGCTTGCGTACCGACCCAGACTTCCACTTGATCATGTTGAACCCAAGCGGTACAGTTAAGAGGCTCCATAGGTGCGTGGGCGAGAAAGGGAGCATAATAGGTTGAAGTAATTTTATTGCTCGCCGTTAAATTATCCGTTGACTGTTGCCGATCAACTGCAGTGAGAGTCTGCTCGCCACCAGCCACCAGGCGTTTCATTTTCTCCAGTAATGCATCACTATTGAACCCGCTATCAACGGCTTTATCCCATTGAACCGTGACCGCCTTTCTGGCTTCAAAGGCGATCCAGGTGTTATCCGCTAACACCGCCACCCCTTCACTGACCGGAGAACTTACTTTCAATACATAATGAACCCCTTGGATTTTAAGCGCTTTATCAGCATCAAAAGACACTACCTTAGCACCTGGATGAGGAGCTCTGATAACCCCAGCAATTAACATACCAGGCAATTGTATATCCATACCAAAACGCGCTCTACCGGTGGATTTGGCAAGATTATCCACCCGTGGGATAGATTGGCCAATAAAATTAAATTGTTCCGGCGTTTTAAGTTTAACCTCGGATGGAGCGGGCAAAGTACTCGCAATGTTAGCGAGATCACCAAAGGTAGCGCGATGAAAACCGGAATGTGCAATACCATTTTTAATGTGTACGGAATCCACCGACACTTGCCATTTTTTAGCCGCCGCCTGACGCAGTATTTCACGAGCCGCAGCGCCGGCTTGACGAAGTGGCATCCACATGGCTCTTACTGACGTTGAACCACCGGTAGCTTGGGTATGAAACCATGGGTGAGCGTAAATAGGGTCTGAGGGCGCAAACACAACTCTAATTTTTTGCCAATCAGCATCCATCTCCTCCGCCAGCAACATGGGGAGAGCAGTATTCACTCCCTGCCCCATCTCCGATTTATCCACTAAAATCGTGATTAAACCAGTGGGTTCGATTTTTACCCACGGGCTGGGGGTAAAAGTGTTGTGCTGAGTATCGGCTAAGGCATCATGGTTTAATCCGATAGCAAAACCACCCCCGGCCACTGCCACTAGCTTGAAGAAATCTCGTCTTGATATTGATAACGCCATGATTTATCGCCTTAAAATAATGACTAACTCTTTGATAAACGACGAATCAAACTGGATGTATCCCATCGTCCACCACCTAGTTGTTGTACATCAGCATAAAATTGGTCAATCAATGCTGTTAAGGGTAAAGTGGAACCATTTTTTCGTGCCTCATCGAGAACCAAATTTAAATCCTTACGCATCCAGTCCACGGCAAAACCAAAATCAAATTTGTCTTCAAGCATGGTTTTACCGCGGTTTTCCATTTGCCAAGACTGGGCGGCCCCCTTTGAGATAACCTCTAATACTAAATGACCATCAAGACCCGCCTGCTGTGAAAAATGCAGGGCTTCGGATAAACCTTGAACTATTCCTGCGATACAAATTTGATTCACCATTTTTGTTAATTGACCCATGCCATGACCACCCATCAGGGTGACAGCCTTGGCAAAGCACTGCAAGATGGGCTGAGCCAGCTTAAACTGATGCTCATCCCCTCCACACATCACTGTTAACTGACCTTTTTCCGCACCCACTTGGCCGCCTGATACGGGGGCATCAATAAATGCAGCCTGTTGGAGAGCGCACGCTGCACTGATTTCGTGGGCAATGTCAGCGGAGGCGGTGGTGTGGTCAATCAAAAGACTGCCCGCCCTTAAGCCTGCCAAAATCCCCTCCTCACCATACACCACACTTCTTATATCTTGGTCATTACCCACGCACATTAAAACAAAGTCCGATTGTGCAGCAGCCTCTTGAGGAGTATAGGCTATTTTTCCTTGAGGAAACTGTTTTAACCAGTCCTGTGCCTTTTGGCTTGAGCGATTATAAACGGTCACTTGATGACCTTTTTGATGTAAATGTCCAGCCATGGGATAGCCCATTACGCCAAGGCCAATAAAAGATACTGTACTCATAATCAATGCATCCTGTTAGTTGGTAAATACCACATGAAATTGGACAATAACGGCATCTGCCACCGTATCGGGATCCGCCCAAACACCCTGCCCAATCAGGAATGATCCACGGGACAACACAAATTGACCATCGGCCACCAAGAGTGATCCCTGATGGGACAATGCTATAGGTATTTTAATGGTTTTTTGAATGTTTTTGATAGTTAAAACCCCTTCAACCGAATAATGTTGATCTTGGGTTTTAGTAATATTAGAAGAATTAAACTCAGCCACGGGAAACAAAGCCACATTAAACCAGTTTTTTCCTTTGGCTTCATCCTCCGTTTCAGTGGAAGCAAAATCAATACTTGAAAGATCCACTATGATGTGGGCATGACTATTCTGAGGATGACTGTCATCAAAGTGTATTTGTCCCTGCAGTTTTTTAAAGGCTCCTTGTACAGGAGAGCCTTCCTGTTGAATGGTGAATAACAATTTACTCTGTGTTGAGATGACTTCAGCATTCACTATCGAAGCTCCTAGGCACCAGAGCAAACAACATAATAATGATTTGATCAGCGATTTTTTCATGGTGGAATTCCTTAAAATGTCATTCTGGAAAGAAGGTTTACTTTGTCCCGCCATTGATGCTTAATGGCCCCCAAGATATGTAAAGCCACGAAACTCACTAACACCCAATTTAGGGTTTCATGAATCTCTTTCAACGTATTTGAGAGTTCTTTATTTTTTGCCACGAGATTAGGTAAATGAATCAGGTTTAAATACACGACACTGACCCCAGCGGCAGAGCTATGGAGCCAACCCGTTAGCGGCACCAACAACAACAGCAAATAAATTATTCCATGAACGCTGTGCGAGAGTCTTTTTTCCCAGACCTGTAATCGATCAGGTAGCGCTGGGGGCCGATGAGTCAACCGCCATAGAATGCGCAGAAAAAATAAACCTAATACGGTGATGCCAATCCATTTGTGGTAGGCATAAAGCTTTAACTTTAAAGGAGACAAGGATAAATCAGACATGTAAAGACCTAAAGGAAAGGCAACGACAATGAATACGGCTATCAGCCAGTGCAAAATTACCGCCGTCTTGGTATATTTTTCTATCATAACAACTCCCAGAGTAATTAGTTCGTGTACGAACTAAATTGTAGCAACTATTTAAGATTAAATAAAGTCAAAAAATTTTGGCTAGTTTGCTCGGCCACAGACTCTAGGCTGATCCCTTTTAATCTTGCAATCTCCTTGGCCACCTCCACCACATAGGCCGGTTCATTGGTTTTCCCACGGTAAGGAGCAGGCGCCAAATAAGGGGAATCGGTTTCAATGAGCAAGCGCTCCATGGGTAGGGCGATGACCGTATCTTTAAGATTTTGCGCATTTTTAAAGGTCACAATGCCTGAAATGGAAATATAAAAACCCATCTCTATGGCTTGCTCAGCGACTTCTAAAGACTCTGTAAAGCAATGCAAAATACCCCCTACTTGAGCGGCGTACTCTTGCTTCATAATTTTAAGAGTATCCTCTGGGGCATGTCGAGTATGAATAATTAAGGGTTTTTGACACTCACGCGCTGCACGAATATGCACCCGAAAGCGCTCTCGCTGCCATTCAAGGTCACCCTCTAAGCGAAAATAATCCAAGCCCGTTTCGCCAATACCAATGACTTTTTTATGTTGCGCCAATGTCACTAAACCTGCCACCGTAGGTTCTTCCACCTCTTGGTAATCAGGGTGGACGCCAACTGTGGCATACCAGTCATCATGAAGCATAGCCACTGCAATGACCTCCTGAAAGGTCTCAAGATTGACAGAAATACACAGCGCTTTGCTCACCTTGGCAAGAAGCATGGCCTCTTTAATGTGATCAATACGATTGTTGAGTTCAGGAAAATTAAGATGACAATGAGAATCAATATACATAATAACAACTCAAGGGTTTAAATACAGTGATCGATTCAGGGACAACCAAGGAATTAGCAATGACTCAATCAATAATTTAGGTACCAAGGGATGGCGCAGAGATCGCTTAGCCTGTTTTAACTGTTTTTCCCAAGCCAATAAATCAAAAATTATCACTTTCTCAACAGTGGGTAGATTAACAGCAACATCAATATGAAAAAATCTTTTTTGTAAAAAATACTGACTGATTAAGTCATTACACCACTTATGAGTCCAATCAAGCCAATACTCTAAGGGGATTTTTTGTGCCAATACAGATAACTCCGTTAATTGAACCTGAGGAGTCGTTAACAGCGTAAGATAAGAGTGTCTGAGTTTTTCTACTCCTTGCTCTAAGGCTCTTTTGCTATTAAGTGGTGTCCCATAGACTGCCAATAAAGATAGTGCTTCCGACTCTGGAATCTTTAAATACTCACAGGATTCCTTTGCATTAGGCGCCCTTAATGCAAGTTTTTGGCAACGACTCAGTATAGTGGGTAAGAGTCTTTTTAACTGATCCGCCACCAAAACGAACAGTACATTAGGCGGCGGTTCTTCAAGCGCTTTTAATAGAGCATTGGCAGCATTTATATTTAGGGCATCAGCTTGCTCAATCAACACAATCTTGTAACCATTGCGTTGGGCCCCCACCGTTAAAAAAGGACCGAGATCTCTGACAGCATCGACATTGATAGTCGTACTTTTTTTGTCCTTTGCTTTGTCCTCAGCAGCGTCCTCCTCCAGGGTAACATTACCCTCAATGTTCAGTATCATGAGATCCGGATGCTGTCTTTGTGCTACCCAATGGCAAGCGACGCACTGTTGGCAACTTAGGTGATTAACCGGTGCGAGGCAGAGCAACGATTGAACCAGTGAATAAGAGAATTCCACCTTACCAATACCCTGTGGTCCATGGATCAGTAAGGAGTGAGGAAAATGTCCTCGGTGGCTTAATAATTCTGTTAAAGGTTTGACGTGCCAGGCTAAGGTCACCATAATCTCTCGTTGAGTATAGCCATGACGCAGGCATTTAATTGACTTAACTCAATAGCAGAATTCACCACAACAATTCTCTCGGGGTAGTCACGGGCTCTTTGTAGATAAGCCTCCCGCACACGATTAAAAAAGTGGGCTTGCTCCTGCTCGAATCGGTCGGGCTGCGGACTTACCTGACTCACTCTTTGTCTTGCGATAGCAGGATCTAAGTCAAATAAAAGGGTTAAATCCGGGACCCTGGCTTCCACCCATTGAGTCAATGTGTTTAATACGTCCCAGGGTATTTGTCGCCCTCCCCCTTGATAAGCAAAGCTTGCATCAGTAAAACGATCACTCAGCACCCATTTACCAGCTTTTAGTGCCGGCTCAATAACCTGTTTGATATGCTCATTGCGCGCTGCAAACATGATCAATGTCTCACTCATCACATCCATTTTTTCATGTAACACCAAGCTTCGTAAGTATTCACCAAAGGGTGTCCCACCAGGCTCACGGGTGGTCACGAGATCAACGCCCCGCTGTGTAATCCAATGTTTGATGCTATTAATATGGCTACTTTTGCCGGCGCCATCAATGCCCTCAAGGGTAATAAATCGTGCTTGTTGTGTCATTCTCTATAAACTACTGTGATGGATGGTGTTGATACTTTAAGACGGCTTGATTATGTTGTGCAAGAGTTTTAGAAAAATAATGGGCGCCATCTCCTTTGGCCACAAAATATAAGTCATCTGTATGAGCCGGATGAAGCACCGCCTGCAACGCTGTTTTACTGGGATAGGCTATTGGCGTGGGAGGTAACCCATGTCGAGTATAGGTATTATAAACGTTATCAATTTTTAAATCTTGATGATGAAGCTTACCGCTATAGCGACTTCCTAAACCAAAAATTACTGTGGGGTCGGTTTGTAAACGCATGCCAATTTTAAGGCGATTTAAAAATACTGCGGCTATGAGGGGTTGCTCAGAGACCACAGCACTTTCTTTCTCAACTAAAGACGCCAATATTAATGCCTCATAGGGAGTATGGATGAGCGGATCTTGCTCCCTATTTTGCCAGAGTTGACGCAAATGAGAATCCATATTGTTTTTTGCGCGTTTAAGAACTTGTATATCCGAATCACCACGATTAAAAAAATAGGTATCCGGATAAAATACCCCTTCGAGAGAAGAGTTATTCCCTGCCAATTGTTGGAGGACCTCTTCTGTTGTTAAGTGATCCATTTGATGACTAAGATTTGGGTTCTGAGCTAACTCTTTCTTTAGCTGAGAAAAATTCATACCATCAATAATTTTCACTTCATAGTCGATAGCATCCCCATGAGCGATTTTAGTTAATAATTCATAGGCAGACATGCCATTTCTAAATTCATAACTGCCCGCTTTGATATGACTTTGAATGCCCAGTAACTTCCCCATTAAAATAAAGGAGTAGGGTTCTCTAATAATTTTTTTTTGTGCTAGGTCTTTGGCAATAGTTCTTAAACTATAACCCGATTTTAGCTCATAAATACTGTTTTCTACGGTGAGTTGAAGAGGAATAAAAAGAGAGTATGAGAGCCCAATAAATAGAAATAAAACCAAAAAAACGACCCAGCTAAAGAAGCGTTTCATGATCGTTTTTTATGGTGTCTATTTGAATCTCTGAAATATTAAGGTACCGTTTGTACCGCCAAAACCAAAGGAGTTTGACAAGACTGTGTTAACTGTCATCTGCCTTGCAGTATGTGGTACATAATCCAGATCACACTCAGGACTTGGGTGATCTAGATTGATAGTGGGTGGAACCGTATTATAATAAATGGAGAGTACAGCAAAAACGGCTTCAATCCCCCCTGCAGCACCTAAGAGGTGCCCAGTCATACTTTTGGTGGAACTGACAGCTATTTGTTTTGCATGCTCACCAAAAGCCCGCTTTACGGCGGTGGTTTCACCTAAATCACCTAAGGGTGTTGAGGTACCATGGGCATTAATATAATCCACTTGATCGGGGTTAATTTTGGCATTTTTCATGGCATTCACCATGCTTCGTCTGGCACCATCACCATCCTCTGGCGGTGCTGTGATATGGTGTGCGTCTGCACTCATTCCATAACCGATTAACTCACAGTAAATTTTAGCACCGCGCGCCTTAGCATGTTCGAGTTCCTCTAACACCAGTACACCGGCCCCCTCACCCATGACAAAGCCATCACGTTCCATATCCCAAGGACGCGAGGCTGTGGTGGGAGAATCGTTTCTGGTGCTCAACGCTCGGGCAGCACAAAACCCCCCAATACCCAGCTCATTGATAGCCGCCTCGGCCCCTCCTGCAATCATTACATCGGCATCGCCATACTCAATCAAGCGAGCCGCATCGCCAATACTATGGTTACCCGTGGTGCAGGCCGTTACTAAAGACAAATTAGGTCCCTTTAAACCATACATAATGGACAGATTGCCAGAAATCATGTTGATAATACTGCCAGGAATAAAAAAGGGTGAAATTCTTCTTACTCCTCCCTCAAGGTAAGCGGTGTGGGTATCGGTAATCATAGGTAATCCACCGATGCCCGAACCAATACAAACCCCCTGTCTTTCTGCATCCACAGGATGAGCAGACAACCCAGCATCTTCAATGGCTTGCATTGCCGCAATGAGACCGAAATGGATAAAGGTATCCATCCGTCTTACTTCCTTAGGATTTAAATAGTGATTTACATCTAAACCACGCACTTCGCCGGCAATTTGACAGGGCATTTGTGATGCATCAAATTTACTAATGGTTTGGATACCTGAACGTCCTGCTGTCAGATTTCCCCATGATTCAGTGACTGTATTACCCACTGGAGAGACAATTCCAAGTCCTGTTACAACGACTCGACGATGCGTCATATTGAGTTATTCCTTAAGATAATGGAGCAAAACAATAGTTTTGCTCCAGAAATCTAACTGCCTATTACGCTTTTAGATGGCTATTAACGTAATCAATTGCTTGTTGAACTGTGGTGATTTTCTCTGCTTCTTCATCAGGAATCTCGCACTCAAACTCTTCTTCAAGAGCCATTACTAATTCCACTGTATCAAGCGAGTCAGCGCCTAAATCATCAACAAAAGAAGAATTGTTTTGAACATCTTCCTCCTTCACTCCAAGTTGCTCAGAAACAATTTTTTTGACTCGCTGTTCAATATTTGACATGGGTTTAATCCTTTTTTTCTAGGGTGTAACAAAAACAACGTTATTTTATCAGAACATCTTCAATCTAGCATAACCAATTTAATCCATTGCCATCCCACCGTTCACATGAATGGTGGCACCCGTGATGTAATTGGCTTCTGGAGAAGCTAAAAAAGCCACGGCATGGGCCACATCCTCCGGTTTACCAAGCTTACCCAAGGGGATAGCAGACAACAGAGCCTTTTGTTGTGAGTCATCTAGAACATGGGTCATATCGGTTTCGATAAACCCCGGTGCCACACAGTTCACCGTAATACCACGACTACCCAATTCTCTGGCTAGAGATTTACTCATCCCAATTAAACCCGCTTTAGCGGCAGCATAATTCGCCTGCCCTGGGTTACCTGTGGCACCCACGACGGAGCCAATATTAATAATACGGCCAAAGCGAGCCTTCATCATATCCCTCATCACCGCCCGTGCGAGTCTAAATGTTGCGCTAAGATTCGTATCAATGACATCTTGCCAATCCTCATCACGCATCCGCATAGAGAGCATATCCTTGGTGATCCCGGCGTTATTCACCAAGATAGATACGGCACCAAAGCGATGTTTGATGGTCTCAATTAATTCTAAAATAGCAGGAGCTTCTCTGACATCAAGTACCATTCCGCAACCTGATAGAGAGTGTTCTTTTAATAGCTCGGAAATTTGGTTAGCTCCTGCATCTGTTGTAGAAGTACCCACCACAGTGATCCCATTTTTTGCTAACTGCAACATAATGGCTCGGCCAATTCCTCGACTAGCACCCGTTACTAAGGCAATATGCTGTACTTGTGTCATGATTAATTCCCCTCAATAGCATTTTTCATTACATTGCAGTCATTTAAAGCTATCCCCGTTAACTGACTATCGATACGTTTTACAAGAGGCGCTAAAACCTTACCTGGTCCACATTCATAAAATGTAGTGATACCGAGGTTCGCCATAGCTTGGATGCAAGATACCCATCGTACAGGAGAATACATTTGCGTTATCAGTGCTGTTTTGATTTCTTGGGGTGAGTGACTGGGTCCTGCATGAACATTATGATAGAGAGGAATTGTTGGAACGCTAACAGTAATGGTATCCAAGATATGAGAGAGTTTTTCAGAGGCCTCAGTCAGCAACGAACAATGAGACGGAACACTCATGGCTAGGATCACCGCTCTCTTCGCCCCTTTTTCTTTGGCCATCTTCACAGCACGCTCGATAGCAGAGCGGTGCCCAGCAATAACCACCTGACCGGGAGAATTAAAGTTAGCCGGTTCCAGCACATCTTGCTCCTTAGCTAGAGTGCAAATCTCCTCCACCACAGTGTCATCAACGCCAAGAATAGCCGCCATCGCACCTACGCCAACTGGTACAGCTTCTTGCATTGCCTTAGCGCGTGTCTCGGTCACTATTAATGCATCATTAAAACTGAGTGCGCCCCCCGCTACCAAGGCAGTCAATTCACCTAAGCTATGCCCTGCCAAAGCTGTGGGATGCGTACCACCCAAGTGTAACCAAGTTCGGTAGGCGGCTATGCCAGCCGTTAACATTAAAGGTTGGGTATTCACAGTTTGCGCAAGCGTTTCCTCTGTACCCGTTGTAACCATTGACCAAAAATCTTTTCCCAGCACGTCACTTGCTTCAAGGAAAGTGTCCTTAGCGATACTTAACTCAGCGAAGCCATTCATCATGCCCACGGATTGAGAACCTTGTCCTGGAAAAATAAACGCATAAGCCATTACTTAACTTCTCCTAAAGTTTAAACAGGGCAGATCCCCATGTGAATCCTCCACCCACGCCAACCAATAGACAGGTATCTCCTGGTTTGATTTTACCCTCACGAATCCCTTCATCAAGGGCCAATGGAATAGATGCTGCCGAAGTATTTCCATGGCGTTGGACGGTGACAATTACCTTAGACATGGGTAACTTCAGCTTCTCAGCCGTGGCCTCAATAATGCGAATATTAGCTTGGTGCGGAATGAGCCAATCAATTTGTTCGATACTCATGTTGTGCGCATTAAGGGCTTCTTGCGATACTTGCGCTAACACTTTCACGGCGAATTTAAAGACAGCACCACCGTCCATTTTGACGGTAGGATTGCCACTGGTTTCCCCATTCATAACATGACCTGGCACACAGAGCATGGCAGCATGTCGACCATCCGCATGTAAATGCGTTGATAAAATTCCTGCCGTATCACTCCCTGTTAGCACCACCGCTCCAGCCCCATCACCAAACAACACACAAGTATTACGATCTTGCCAATCAAGTAAATTAGTAAACGTCTCAGCACCTACCACTAAGACGTTAGTGGCTTGACCCGATTTAATGAATTGATCAGCCACTGACAATGCGTAAACAAAACCAGTACATACGGCTTGAATATCAAAAGCAGCCCCATGAGTGCCCCCAAGCTTTTGTTGTAAAAGACAGGCTGTACTGGGAAAAACCATATCTGGCGTGGTGGTAGCGACAATAATTAAATCGATATCCTGGGCAGACAAACGCGCTACAGCTAAGGCTTTTTGCGCCGCATGAAAAGCCATATCACTGGTAGTTTCCTTAGGTCCATGAACGTGCCGACTTTCAATGCCTGTTCTTGTTCTTATCCATTCATCACTGGTTTCAACTCGATGTTCGAGTTCAGCATTTGATAAAATAGTTTCGGGTAAGTAGCTTCCTACTCCCACAATTTTTGAAAATATTGTCATTAAGGATGTTTGGGTAATTGAATTGAATTAATAGTAGCTTCAATGCGTTCAATAATATTGTTTCTATACTCTGAAACGGCATACTGGAGTGCATTTCTAAACGCGTAAGCGTCTGCACCGCCATGGCTTTTTACAACAAGACCTCTTAAACCCAACAAACTGGCACCATTATAGCGTCGATGATCTACTTTTTTTCTAAAACTATTTAATACCGGCATGGCAATAATGGCTGCTAATCGGGTAAAGATATTTTTCTTAAATTCATTTTTAATCATCTGACTTAGCATCCAAGCTAACCCTTCAGAGGTTTTTAATACAACATTGCCAACAAAACCGTCGCATACCACCACATTAACGGTACCACGAAAAATATCATCACCTTCGATATTACCGTAGAAATTAATGGGCGATATAGCAAGCAACTGCGCTGCATGTTTAATTACTTCACCGCCCTTAATAGCTTCATGACCAATGTTAAGTAAACCTACCGTGGGGCGCTCTATTCCCTCAATAGCAGAACATAGGGTAGAACCCATTATGCCAAACTGTTGTAAATGCTCAGCATCACAATCAACATTAGCCCCTAAGTCTAAAACGTAGACATGCCCTTTAATGGAAGGCATTTTAGTAGCAATGGCGGGACGCTCTATACCAGGCATCATTTTCAGAACGAAGCGAGCCGTAGCCATTAGCGCTCCCGTATTGCCAGCACTAACACAAGCGTGGGCTCTTCCTTCTTTCACTAAATTAATAGCCACTCTCATAGAAGAATCTTTTTTCTTCTTTAAGACGAGAGCCGGCGCCTCATCCATACTGACAACTTCAGATGCATGCTGAATTAAGAGTCTTGGAGAAAACTGAAAACGTAAGCGTTTTAGTTTTTGTTCGATTAAATCCTGAGAGCCAACCAGTATTAGGTTGACCTCAGAATCTAGCGCGAGAAGATCAAGTGCGGCAGGAATGGTGACATCAATCCCTATATCACCACCCATTACATCCACGGCAACCGTAACGGTCATAGATCAATCAGTGCTGGTCAGAGGAATTACTGGTTTTTCGTCTTAACAACTTTTTTACCGCGATAGAAGCCATTGGGGCTAATATGATGGCGAAGATGCACTTCACCTGTGGTAGGCTCAGTGGCCAAAGCGGGACCTGTTAAAAAATCATGCGAGCGATGCATGCCTCGTTTAGAGGGAGATTTTTTGTTTTGCTGAACTGCCATGTTGTATGCTCCTAAAAAATAATTTTTACTTTTTCAGCTGATTTAACACCTGAAACGGGTTGGTTTTGTTAGTCTTCTCAGCCCCTGACTCTAGGTGGTGACATTTTTCAGAATCATGAAGCGTCGTAACAGGTAAAGCCAATAATAACTCTTCTTCCACTAACTGCAGCAAAGATAGAGATTGTGGTGCCACAATAACATCAACCCCTGCAATCTCATTTTCCACCTCAGGAAGATATTGCTCATCTTTAACCAATTCAAGTCTCGTTTTAGCGTTGAGTTCAGTGGGTAAGCCCCCTAAACATCGTTGGCAAATGAGGTCCAAAAAACCCTTCACCTCCACCTCTAAAACAGGAACATTGTTGTCATTCATCAGACCTTTTACTTTATAATCAACACTGCCGTGATAGCTGTTAAGATAACCCTTAAGACTAGGTAAATCCTCTGGCACACATTGCCCCTCATGCTCTTCTTGAAGAAGAGCGTAGCGTGTTGGGTCAAAGGTATAATCAATAAACATAAGCCTTCCATTTTAACCAAAGAACCTTATATTGTCAAAGACTTATGCCACTACAAACTAAACAAAACAGGTGACTATGTCATTAATTTTAGCCTCATCTTCCCCGTACAGAAAACAATTGCTCGAACGTTTACACCTTTCTTTTGAGTGTGTTTCACCTTTTATTGATGAGACACCTAGTAGTGGTGAGTCAGCCAGAGATCTTGCCCATCGATTGTCCATTGAAAAAGCCAGGGCTGTAGCTCAGCAATTCCCACAGTCAGTGATCATTGGATCCGATCAATGTGCTGATTTGGCTGGCCAGCTTATTAATAAACCTGGCAATTATAGTAATGCCGTAAATCAGTTAACGAACGCCAGTGGCAAGGAGATGGTTTTTTACAGTGGTTTGGCGGTAGTCTGTCTAAGTCAATCGATAGAATTTAGTTCGGTAGTGGAAACCCGCGTCAAATATAAACACCTTACGGACAAAATGATTCATACCTATCTAGAAAAAGATAAACCCTTTGATTGCGCAGGAAGCGGAAAAATAGAGTCACTCGGTATCGCTTTAGTTGAGTGGGTCAAAAGCGATGACCCGAGTGCTCTTATCGGACTTCCCCTAATTAAAACTGTAGAGTTTTTGATTCAATGTGGTGTTGAGCTACTTTGACTTATTTTTTAACATCAGTAGTGTTCGTGCTCGTATTTGTATCAGTTTTTTCATCTTCACTACGTTTACCGGTCATGGCAACAAAGACAATAGCGCTAATGAAAACAATGGCTGTGAGTGTTTCTAACATAATGATTATCCTCCAAAAATAGATGCATGATTTTTTTATTGTTTGATTCATTGTTTCACAGTTCACACC